>Ga0310691_10002587_pt1 | contig 23560 bp, 14 predicted proteins | sample 176DNAGHGlowgp2_FD_203887 | JGI IMG/M metagenome (GOLD analysis project Ga0310691, IMG submission 203887) | Sheep rumen microbial communities from Palmerston North, Manawatu-Wanganui, New Zealand - 1766 DNA GHGlow gp2 (v2) (version 2) | ecosystem: Host-associated > Mammals > Digestive system >...
TGTGGCGTCCGCTGCTCGGCCGGCCCCCTCCGAGAGGGGGCTGCCGAGCGAAGCGAGGCTGGGGGAGTACTCCGTGCGGGATGGGTAAAGTATGAAAATAAAATGTTGAAATCTCAAGAAAAATATTCGTAGATTTTGGTGGAATGGGCCGTGCGGGCGGGCGGCGGAATCGGCCGGAACGGGCCGTATGCGAGACCGGCCATCTCTGCCGGGCGGCGCGAAGCGGATGCGGGCACCTCCGCGTTGCCGCCGGGTCTCCGCGTTGGAAAGGAAACGCGGAGGCTTGGCCGAACGCGGAGGCAGCCGGTTTCGTGTCGAGGGCTCGCACTCCGCCACGCGGAACGTTCTGAGGCTTCCCGCGATGGGCCAGGCGTCGGGCGGGCTGGGCGCGGAACGGGGAACGGAGGGCGCGGGGCGGGCGGCGCACGGAGTACTCCCCCCGGCGCTTCGCGCCCCCCCCCCCTCTCGGAGGGGGGCGGTGTAGGCGCGGGACGGGCGACGTTCCCCTGTGGCGTCCGCTGCTCGGCCGGCCCCCTCCGAGAGGGGGCTGCCGAGCGAAGCGAGGCTGGGGGAGTACTCCGTGCGGGATGGGGAAAGTATGAAAATAAAATGTTGAAATCTCAAGAAAAATATTCGTAGATTTTGGTGGAATGGGCCGTGCGGGCGGGCGGCGGAATCGGCCAGAACGGGCCGTATGCGAGACCGGCCATCTCTGCCGGGCGGCGCGAAGCGAATGTGGGCACCTCCGCGTTGCCGCCGGGTCTCCGCGTTGGAAAAGGAACGCGGAGGCTTGGCCGAACGCGGAGGCAGCCGCAGCCAGATTGCGTTCTGTTTTTGGGTTTATTCCCCCGCTCGCCGGACGCGAAGTGTCGCGTGGCGGGTTCGGGATTCGCCTGGGGCGAGGGGCGCAAAGGCGCGCCGAAGCGGTTCGAGACAGAAGAAGCGCCGCCATTCGCCGGGTGCGACGTAGGGCTTGTCGGGGCCGGGGTTCCAGAGGTACCAGAAGTCGGCGTCATCGCAACGCACGGCGATCTCGATGCCGCGCAAGGGATCGCCAAGAACATGGGCGCGACCGTCCGCAGGAAATTTTAGCGTCGAACCGTCCTGGGGCGGCACCGGTGCGCCGTCGAGCGTCGCGGCCGGGGCGTCGGCGAGCGCGAAATACGGATGGAATCCGAATCCGGACTCGAACGGCCGGTCGCCGGTGTTGGTCTCCGTGAGCGCGATTTCCAGCGTGTCCGGCGCGGGCATCGAGAATTCGGCGAGGAGCCGGAAATCGTGCGGCCATTGCGCACGGGTTTCGGGGGTGGATTCCACGACGAACGACGGGGGCTCCGCCCCCGAACCTGCGGGTGCGCCACTTTCCATGCGCCACGGGATGTATCGCACGATCCCGTGCGACGGATATCCCGCGCGTCCGCCAAGCCACGGCCAGCAGATCGGCATCCCGCCGTGGACCTCCTTGCCCCATGTCCGGTCCTCCGCCATGAAGAAGACCTCTTCGCCGCCGAGCGCGGCGGGACGCCAGCTCGTCACCTGCGCGCCGACGAGGCTCACGGAGAGAGTCCCGTTCTCGGTTTCCTCGCCGACCTCCACCGATCGGCGGTTGAAATCGACCGTCACGACGGTGCCGTCGGCGAAGCGCGTCTCCTGCACCGAGCGGTCGGGCGTAAGCGCGCGATGCGACAGCATCTCCGAAAAGCCTGTGCGCCGGGCGATGCCTCCGACGCGTCTCCAGCTCGCCACGAACTCCGCCTTGCGCTCGCTCCACATCCGGTAGTCGAAGATGTACATCGGCGCGGTGCCGTAGAGTGCGTTGAAGAGGTCGCGCTTCCACCACCAGCAGACCGGGCCGTTGGAATAGTCGTACCAATACCAGTGCGACGCCACGCAGTCGTGGTAGACGAGCTCGAAGAGCGGGATGCGGTATTTCTCGTTGAGCGCATAGCGCTCCATGCGCTCGACTTCGTTCGTCGATAGCGCCGCCGGAACGCTTCCGTCGTCGCGGAAGCGGTCGCCGCGCCCGTATCCGGGCCGCCCGTGCGGCATCCGGGCGCACGTGGGCGACATCATCCCCTCGAAGTAGTCGCAGAACGGGACGAAGGGGTCCATGCCCTGCTCGGCCCCCACGACGATGCCGAACTTCCCGCAGAGCATCCGCAGCAGATCGACCTTCGCCTTGCGGCTCACGCGCCGCGTCATCGGGTGCGCCGGGTTGTAGCACTCTTCCCAGCCGATGGCGGAGACGACGTCGATGAACCGCGCCGTGAAGGGAATGCGCGCGAGTTCCTCGCCGGCAAGCCGCTCCAGCCGAGCGACGGCGGGGATGTCGCACTGCGTCGCGCAGTAGTGCTTCCTGCCGTCCTTGCCCGTGAGTCCCCACGCGCGTCGCCAGGCGTTGGAGTCGGGACGGTCCCACGCGATGTCGGCGGGCCAGGCGGAGGTGTTGCTGCAGATTTCGCTCTTCGGCGGATTCGGCCGTCCGAGGGCGTCGAGAAGGGCAGGGTAGTACACGTCGCGGCACACGTCGTAGCGCCCGGCGAGCGTGTTCGTCATGGCGGCAATCGCCGCAAGGTCCGCAGGATTGGGGGCGGAAGGCCAGGTCCAGAGGAAGCGGTCGATGCCGGCCTCGCGCATCTCCCGTGCGACGGCGGCGTGGGAGGGATCGCCCTTCCGGGGAAAGTACCAGACGTTGGCCGCGCCGGGCAGCCGCTCGACGAGCGGCCGCTCCGCGGCCTTTTCGCGGAAGGTCCTGACGAGGCCCCGCTCCGCCGCGTAGGCACGGTAGCGCTTGGCCATGGCGACGTAGCCGCCCCGGTCGAAGAAGACGAACCGCACCCGGCGCGGATAGCCGGACTTGCCGCATTCGGGCTTCCACATCGGGGCGATGGAGGCAAGATGGCCGTCCTTCGCCGCGCATTTGAGCACGGCGTCCTCCGGCGTTTCGAGGATCGCCATCCAGCCGCATTCGTCGCGCGCGTCCACGGCGCCGAAGAACGGCATGGACATCCCGCCGCGCCAGACTTGGATTTCATCGCCGTCCTTCACGAGGTCGCATTCCGCGTAGGGGATGCGGAAGCCCTCGCTGAAGGGGATGACGAGGGCGTCGCCGGGGTTCGGCGCGAGCGGCGCCGGATAGACGCGGCCGTCGGTGGGGAGGTCGGCGAAGTCCGCATCGACCACCAGTTCCGCGCCGGCGAGGGTGAAGCGCGGGGAGTCTGCGAACCACGGAGAGCCGCCCCCCGAATCCCCGGCGCGCCCGGCGGTCGCGTCGCCCCACTCCCGTCCGCTGCGCTTGTCGCGCACGGAAAAGGCTCCGGTCTCGGGATCGGCCACGACAACCAACGCCTCGGATTCCAGTGTCTGCGTCTGGGCACGGGCCATGCAGGACAAGGACGCCGCGAAAACCGCCACGGCCATTTTGACAAAGGGTCTCTTCATGCGTCCGTCTCCTTGGAATGCACTCCCTGGTTCGAGGGGCCTGTCGCGGGGACGCATCCGAACTGGGCGGGGTCGCGGAGTTTCGAGAGGAGTCGCTCCGCCATCGGCGGCGTCGGCATCCGCGCGAGGAGCGGCCAGAACGAGGCGATCGTCCGGACTTTCACCTTGGAGCGGTCGGATTCGAGGATGTCGTAGTAGAAGCCGTCGGTGTCGTCCCAGTAGAGGGCGTTCGCCTTGTCGCGGATCGCGGCCCATCGGGCCCGCCATTCCTCGGCCTCGCCGTCGCGGCCGAGCAGGACGGCGATGCGCGAGAGGCAGAGCGCGGCAAGCCCCTGCTGCGCGAGGGCGTCGATCCAGAGCAGATCGGGGTTGTCGGGGCAGCGGGCGGGGTCGCCGGCGGGGCATGCCGCGGTCCGCCCGCGCGGGGTGTTGTCCATCCCGCTTGGCGTTCCCGCCCAATGGTAGCCGTCCGGCGCCCGGCCGAGGGCGACGGGCACGCAGACCCCGAACGGCTTCGGCGAATCCGGGGCAAACGACTCGAACAGCCGGAACCAGCGCTGGAGCCAGCGCCGGTCGCGATAGACTTTCTCCAGACGCGCAAGGTCGCCGGTCTGGAGCGCGTGCTCGAGTTCGACCCAGGCGAAAAGCGGCGGGTTGTCGACATGGTGGACCATGAAGTCGAGCATTCTCCCCTCGTCCTCGCCGCACCAGCGGTTGCCGCGCACTTTCGGCAGCGGCCCAGCGCCGCCGTCGAGAATCAGGGAGTAGAAGTTGTCAAGCGACTCGACGCCGGGAAATTCTTCCGGGCAGTATTTGCAGAAGAGGGCCATGAAGCACGTGTCCCAGATCCAGATGCGGTCCGAACGGTGCCCGCAGTCCATGTAGCGCGGTGCGGGAAGTCCCGGAACCTCGACGATGTGCGCATGCGCCAGCTCCCAGGCCTTGTCGTAGAAGGCGACCCAGTCCGGGCATTCGTCGAACACCGGGCGCGGCGGAACGGCGCGCCAGCCGTCAAAAGGATGGTTTCGACACTGGGCCGCGGAGTCGCGGAGAGGGTTTCCACGGCATTCTCCGGCGACCCCCGAACCCCCGTGTCCCGGTGGGGAGGAAAAACGGCGCGACCATCGGTTTTTGCCGGCGGAGACCTCGAATTCCCGGCCGTCGGCGACAAGCGTGAACGGCGCGCTGGAATCGACGGCGATCTCGTCGGCGGTCGCCACGATGTCGCAGACGACCTTTCCGAAACGGTAGTTCCGCACGCCGACGCGGCCGACGGGCTCTGCGGGAAAGTCGCACGAGAGCCGGTGGGCGAAGGCGTCCGCCGACCGGATGCCGATCACGTGCTCGAGGAAGAGCGAGATCGGCCCCAGCGCCGACCAGCCGCAGAAGTCCGGCCGGCTGTAGCCGGGGCGCTTCGCGTACGTCCCCGGCCTCGCCTCCGTCGGCGAATAACACTCCCAGATCGTGTGCGGCTCGAAGTCGCGATACGTCGCGGCCATGTGGCGAAGAAGTTCGCGGGAAAGGCATCGCGCAAGGGCGGAATCGTCGCAGCCGGCGGCGGCCTTGATGGCCATGTAGGCGGTCGGCAGCCAGACGGAGCCGCGCCAGTAGGCTCCGTCCGGGCGGAAGTCCCGATCGTCCGGGGCAAGCGACGGCAGGGGACAGCGCGAAGTCCCGGGCGCCATGGTCCGGGGAGAGCCGATGTTGTCGCGCGCGGCTTTCATTTCTTTCCTGCCTTGCGAAGAGGGGCTATTCCGCGTGGCCGCGCTCGATGGGCAGCCAGGTGCGGTAGGAATTGGAGCGGTTCCACTCGTTGCCGGCGGAGGCGTAGTCGCAGAAGGAGACGAACGGCGGGTTCGTCCCCTCGGGATTGGCATAGTGCTGGCCGATCGGGAGCGTCGCGCCGAACGCCATCCACATGGCGTCGGACGGGACGCGCACCGGGGCGAACGGGCGGATTTCGCCATCGGCGATTCCACCGCCGTAGCGCGGATCGGTGTAGAACGGCTCGGAGAGGTCCCCGTCGGCGAAACGGCTGTCGCGCGCGAGAAGCACCGGGCCGCGCGTGAAGGCCGCATAGTGGTTTGCAACGTGCGTCACGACGGGCATCGGCAGCGCGAGTTCGACGACGTCGCCCGCGCGCCACTCCCGCGCAACGGTGCAATACGCGCCGGGTGCGGGTGACGGAAGCGTCTCTCCGTTCACCTGCACGCGGGCGTCGGCGCACCAGGCGGGAATGCGAAGCCGGAGCGTGAACGTCCCGTCGCAGAGGCACGCGATGCGGACCGTTTCCTCGCGGGGATAGAGCGTGTAGACGTCGAAGGCGACGCGCCGCCCGGAGGCGGGCAGGACTCCCTCCGCGCGCGCCGAGGCGTAGAAGTTCAATGTCGCCGTGTCGCCCTCGGTGCGGAAGACCTCCTGCAAAAAGCACAGGAACCCGCGCGGTCCGTTGGCGGCGCAGCAGTCCTCGTGCATGAAGCACTGGCGCATGCCGTGCCAGCGGCTTCCCGAGAGCGGCGTGTAGGAGGCGAACTCCGAGCCATCCGGTTTGAGCGCCGCCAGCCAGGCGTTGTAGAAGGCGCGCTCGATGAGGTCGGCCCACCTGGGGTCGTCCGTCATGCGCAGGAGCTTCTGGCAGAGACGCATCCACGTGACCGTGACACAGGTCTCCTGCAGTCGCGCATGGGGAAAGCCCTGCTTGCGCGCCCCGTGGAACCACCGCTCGATGCAGGCGCCGCCGCCCGCCAGGTTGATCTCCTCGGCGGCGATGTCCTCCGCCGTGAGAAGCGCCGCGCGGAAGAGGTCGGCGCACGAGCGACCGGGAGCGCCGCCCCCCGAACCCCCTTCGCCGACCGTCTCGCAGTATTCCAGAAGCCCCTGGTAGCACGACATCGACTCGTAGGCCTTGGTGCGGCTGTCCTTGCAGACGTATTCGCCGTTGTCGTCGGGGTTGTTGCCGTAGCCGTCGCGATCGGCGGCATGGACGCCGCGGAGCGCCAGGTCGACGAGCCGCGGACCGGCCGCCGGCTCGACCATGCCGCGCACGATGGTCTCGGCGAAGTCGAGATACCTGCGCTCGCCCGTGCGCCGGTAGAGCCAGACGACGGGTTCGAGGACGGAGCTGCTGGCGCAGCCCGCCCAGTTGCCGGTCTGCCAGAGTTCGCGTCCGCGTCGTCCGCCGGGGCCGAGCTCGCCGACGAGGCAGTCGCAGAGGCGGCAGCAGGCGGCGAGCGCGGCATCCGACCGCGTCGCGTCGTACCAGTGCAGAAGACCCATCATCGTGTACTTGATCCCCCACACGTCCCAGCCTTCGCCGAAGCGCAGGGCGTCGGGGTAGTTGCCGATGTAGCCGCCCTCCTCCTGCGAGGCGAGGATGCGCTCGATGCCCCGCTCGATTTTCTCCCGCAGCCCCGCATGGCCGGAGTAGGCGAGGAAGGGCACGGCGGAGTGCATCCACTTGCCCCAGAACTCGGTCTGCCAGAGTTTCCGGGTCTCGGTCTTGTCCAGGAACGGCGCGGTGATGGCGTCGATATCCTTCGCGGCGACATTGCGCTCGATCATCGCGTCGAGCCGCGCGCCGAGAAAGCCCTTGAGCCGGACTGTCCCGATGATATCGAGAGCCGTTTTCATTGCATTGTCATCCTTGTTCCGTGCATCATCCAAGACCGCGCCATGGATGCGTCCCCTACCGGAGGTACATCAGCGTCGACTGAAAGACGTTTTTGAGCAGGAGCGTCGTTCCGTCGTCGGAGACGACGAACTTCCACGTCCTCCCCCCCTCCGTGATCCTCTTGCCCCCGGCAAGCCCCGAGATCGAGTCCGCCGTCGCAACGGTGTAGATTTCCGAAACGGGGAGCGATCGGAGATCCGTCACGGCAAACGCGCATCCGTCGCCGAACACGAGGTCGCCGTCCACCGTGAGCGTCGCGCCGCCCTCGACATCAGCCGCCGCGAGCGTCCAGGAGTCCGAAACCGTGAGCGCCGTCACGTTCGTCACAAGCCCCGCGCCGGAAAGGGCGCCTGCCGAAAGGGGCATGTTCTTCGCGTCGATCGCGCCGTCGCCCGCAAGCGCGAGCGACGCCACCGCCGCCGGATTCTCGACGCCGGACACGGCGTTGGTCGTGAAGAACCAGCCTGTCGGGTCATTCGCGACGACGCCGTTGATCTTGAACTTGTCGCCGTCCCCCTTTTCCGTGCGCGGCCCGTAGAGTTGGTCGGAGGTCGTCACGATGTCGATGGCGACACAACTCCCGGCCGGGACCGGAATCGCCGTGGAACCGCTGCTCTCCCCGTCTCGCTTCTTGTAATAGACCTGGGTGCCGTCCACGAACACATAGTTCTGGTAAACGCAGTTGATGCCGATGGTGTAGGTTACGTTTGTGGCCTCGCGGTTCCAGAGGTAGCCGCGCGAACACCTGCCCTTCTTGCCCGCAGTCGCCCAGTAGGAGACGTCCAGCTGCGGCCCTGGGCCGAAGGCGCAGTAGCTGCAAACGATGTCGCCGCGCGACTCGTCGTAGTAGGTGAGGTCGGCTGTCTGACTGCCCCTGCTGACGATCTTCATCCCCCGGTGTTCGTAGGTGTATGCCTTCGGATGCGGCATCTCCACGGAGCCGGTGCCGGATGCGCCGCACCCGACGGTGTCCGCCGGCGGCTTGACGAGCGTCAGCGCCCCGCTTGCGATCTTCACCACGCCGGTGCCGGCAAGTGCGCCGTCGAATGTGACGATGCCGCTCACGCCGTTGTCCGTCGTGGCGTTCCACACGACGTCGCCTCCCCAGCGCTTCGGCGTCGAGGCGCCGCCGACAAGGCTTCCGCCCTCCTCCACGACGAGCCGCCATACGACGTTCATGGTGTTCTCGGCAATGGTGACCTTTCCGCCGCGTCGAACCGTGAGCGTCTTCGCGGGGTCGCCGATGGTGCCCGAGCCGTTCATGAAAGCCAGGTTGGCCTCGGTCACGATGTTGCCGACCGGCGAAAGGAACGAATCGTTGCGGAAGGTGAAGTTCGCGCCCTTCAAGGTAAGCGTGTGGCCGTTCATCGCGATGGTGCCGCCGTCCACGCCAAGCCGCGTTCCGGCGAAGATCGTCGCGTCGCCGGAAAGAGTGAGGGTTTTGAAGAGCTTGAACTGGTCGTTGCTCGCGGAACTTTGCCACACCGCCGCGCCGTGCATGGCGTCGCCATCCCCGGCAACCGTGACGGTCTCGTTCGAGAATCGCTGGGTGCTTGCCGACATGTCCATGACGAGCGTTGCGCCGTTTTCCACGGTCGTCCCGCCGTCGCCCGTGCCGAGGTCGCTCGCGGTCGTGACGGTCAGCGCGCCGGCCCGGACGGTGATTTCGCCCGTGTAGCCCGCCATCGCCTCCGAACTCCGCAGCGTTCCGCGGCCGGTCTTGACGAGGTTCTTCGTTCCGATTTCCGCGACCAGGGCCGCGTCGATGACCCGCGTTTGCCCAAACGGGACATAGACTTCGTATTCGTCGTCCCCGATGGGCACGGGATCGTCGTCTCCGGACGCGGCATTGGCCGAGAACAGCGCTGCGACGGGAAGCCCGCGCGAAAGGACGTCGTCGATGAAGAGCGCGGCGTAGAGCCGCGCCCCCTTGGGCGCGGGATGCGTGCGGTCGCCGTCAACATACCACGTCAGGGCTTCGGCCTCCCCGGCGTCGTTGGCGATCTGCCGGGTCAGTTCGCGCATGTCGACGAGATCGACGCCCTCGGCCGCCGCGACTTCCCGCATGGCCGCCGCCCACTCGTCGAGCCGCGTGTCCGAAATGCGCCTTCCGGAGTAGTTGAGGCGGACGATGGGCGTCGCGAAGACCGGTGTCGCTCCCTTCGCCCTCACGGCCGCCGCCATCTCCACGAGATTCGTCTTGTATTGCGGAATCGGCGTCGCGACGGTTTCGTCGTCGAGTTTCTGGTCGTTGTGCCCGAACTGGACGAGGACGAAATCGCCGGCGCCGGCGGCTTCGAGTACGCGGTCCCACCAGCCCTCGCGGATGAAGGACGACGTGGAACGCCCGCCCCTGCCGTAGTTGACGATCGAATTGCCCGACAGCAGATAGGGCCGCAGGTTGCTCCCCCAGCTCCCGTAGGTCGATTCGTCGCCGCCGTGTTCGTCGAGCGTCGAGTCGCCCGCAAGCACAAGCGTGCGCCCGGTCACGCGTTCGACGTTGACAAGGGTCAGCTCCGTGCCGCCGTTCGCGAGGACGAGCCGCCAGGCATTCTGGCCGCTCGTGACTTCGACGCCCCCGGCGGGAATGCCTGTGATTGAATCGGCTCGGCAGACCGTGTAGGTTTCGGAGGCGGAAAGCGAGCGGAGGTTGGTCGCATGGAACGCGCACCCGTTCCCGAACACGAGGTCGCCATCGGCGACGAGCGCCGCCCCGCCCGCGATGTCCGCTGCCGTGAACGACCAGGAGTCCGCGACCGTGAGCGTCGTCACGTTCGTGACGAACCCCGCGCCGGAGAGCGCGTCCACCGAGAGCGGCGTCCCGTTCGCATTGATGGCGCCGTCTCCCGCGAGCGCGAGGACGGCAAGGTCCGGGGCGTTCTCCGCGCCGGACACGGCGTTGGTCGTGAAGAACCAGCCCGTCGGGTCGTTCGCGATGACGCCGTTGATCTTGAACTTGTCGGCGTCCGTGCGCGGACCGCCGTAGTTTGAAGCCCCGCCGTCGTTCGTGCGGACTTCAAAGCGCCTGCACGTCCCGGCGGGAATCTCGAACTCGCCTGAAGCGACCCAGCTGTCGCGCTTGTTGTCGTAAACGCACGTGCCGTCCAGGTAGACCCAGCTCTGGTAAACGTTGCCGATGAAGAACTTCACCGTGATATTGGTCGCCTCTCGGTTCCAGAGGTAGCCGCGCGAGCACCAGACTTCCTTCTGCCCGTTGCCCTCGTCCCAGAAGCTGCGGTCGATCTGGGGGCCGGGGCCGAAGGGGCAATACGACCACCGCGTGTCCGCGCGGTTCGAGTCAAAACCTGCGGTCCAGCCGTCGGTGCGGTATCCCGTGAGGAGCCCCTTGTGCGCGTAGGAATACGATTTGGCCGGCGGCAGAACGACGGAACCCGCGCCGGACGCGGCGAGGCCTACGGTGCCGGACGGCGGATTGGCGAGCGTGAGCGTCCCGCTTGCGACCTTCACCACGCCGGTGCCGGCAAGTGCGCCGTCGAATGCGACGAGGCCGCTCACGCCGTTGTCCGTCGTGGCGTTCCAGGAGACGTTGCCGCCCCAGTGCTTCGGCGTCGAGGCGCCGCCCGCGAGGCTTCCGCCCTCCTCCACGACGAGCCGCCATACGACGTTCATGGTGTTCTCGGCAATGGTGATCTTTCCGCCGCGTCGAACCGTGAGCGTCTTCGATGGGTCGCCGATGGTGCCGGAGCCGTTCATGAAAGCCAGGTTGGCTTCGGTCACGATGCTGCCGACCGTCGCGGGGAACGAATCGTTGCGGAAGGTGAAGTTTGCGCCCTTCACGGTGAGCGTGTGGCCGTTCATCGCGACGGTGCCGCCGTCCACGCCAAGCCGCGTCCCGGCGAAGATTGTCGCGTCGCCGGACAGCGTGAGGTATTTGAAGAGCTTGAACTGGTCGTTCTTGCCCGCAGCCTGGTAGATCGCCGCGCCGTAGGCCGCGTCGCCCGTCCCGGCAATGGTGAACGGCTCGTTCGAGAACCGCTGGGTGCTTGCCGACATGTGTACGACGAGCGTCCCGCCGTCCTCGACGACGGTGCCGCCGTCGGCGGTGCCGAGGTCGCCGGTGGTCTTGATTTCAAACGCGCCCTCGCGGACGGTGATCGTGCCGGTGTAGTTCGACATCACGCTGGAGCTGACAAGCGTCCCGCGCCCGGTCTTCACGAGATCGTCCGTGCCGATGGCCGCGACGAAGTTCGCGTCGATGGACATGGTCTGGCCTTCGGGGACATCGACCGCAAAGGTATTGTTCGTCTTGACGCCGGCCGCAATGGACCGAGCCGCGAAATCGACCGTCACGACGGTGCCGTCGGCGAAGCGTGACTCCTGCACCGAACGGTCTGCCGCGAGCGACCGGTGCGAGACCATCTCGGAGAAGCCGGTCTTCCGGGCGATGCCGCCGACGCGCCACCAGCTCTGCACGAACTCGGACTTGCGCTCGTGCCACATGGCGTAGTTGAACACGTACATCGGCGCGGTGCCGTAGAGGGCGTTGAAGATGTCGCGCTTCCACCACCAATAGACCGGACCGTTGGAGTAGTCGAACCAATACCAATGGGATGCCACGCAGTCGTGGTAGACCAGCTCGAAGAGCGGGATGCGGTAGCGTTCGTTCAAGGCGTAGCGCTCCATGAGCGCAACCTCGTCCGCGGAGAGCGCGGCGGGAATGTTTCCGTCGTCATCGAAGCGGGCGCTGCGTCCGTAGCCGTCGCGCCGGGTCGGCATCCGCGCGGCTTTCGGCGAGAGCATCCCCTCGAAGTAGTCGCAGACGGGGACAAAGGCGTCCATGCCCTGTTCCGAGCCGATGACGATGCCGAACTCGTCCCCGAGCATTTCGAAGAGTTCCGTTTTCTTGGCGCGGCTGACGCGGCGCGTCATCGGGTGCGCCGGGTTGTAGCACTCCTCAAGGCCCTTGGCGGCGGCGACGTCGATGAAGCGCGCCGTGTAGGGATTGTTGGCGAGGTCTCCGCCGACAAGCTGCCTCATCCGCGCGACGGCGGGGATGTCGCACTGCGCCGCGCAGTGGTAGGTGGCGCCGTTTGTGCCCGTGACGCCCCACCCTCGGCGCCAGTCGCTGGAATTGGCGCTGTCCCACATGACGTCGTTGGGCCACGCGGACGTGTTTAGCGTGATTTCGCTGGCTGGCGGGTTTTCGCGTCCGAGGGCATCGAGCAAATCGGGGTAATAGACGTCGCGGGCCACGTCATAGCGCCCGGCCAGCGTGTTCGGCATCGCGGAAATCGCCGCGAGATCTGACGGCGTTGGCGTCGAATTCCAGCTCCAGAGGAGTCGGTCGATGCCAGCCTCGCGGAGTTTCGCCGCAAGGGCGGCGTGGGACGGCTCCCCGCTGCTTGGGAAGTACCAGATGTTCGCCGCGCCGGGAAGCCTCTCCACAAGCGGCCGCTCCGCCGCCTTTTCCGTGAAGGTCTTCACAAGCCCCTGCGATGCGGCGTAGGCGCGGTAGCGCTTGGCCATCGCGACGTAGCCGCCGCTTTCGAAGAAGACGAACCGCACCCGGCGCGTGTAGCCGGGGCTGCCGCATTCGGGCACCCAAAGCGGCGCGATCGCGCCTACGCCGGAGTTCGAGGCATTGGCGAAGCATTTGACCTTGGCGTCGTCGGGCGTTTCGAGGATGGCCATGAAACCGGATTCGTCATTCTCGTCGACCACGCCGAAGAACGGCATCGACATGTCTGACCCGTGCCAGGCTTCAAGCTCGCTGTCCTTCAGGATGTCGCACTCGTCGAAGGGAATGCGGAAGCCCTCGCTCATCGGGATGACGAGCGCGTCGCCGGAATTCGGCGCGATGGGCGCGGGGAACACCTTGCCGGCGGCGGGCAACGTGGCGAAGTCGGCTTCGACGACCAGCTCCGCGCCGGAAAGGGTGAAGCTTGGCGTCGTCGCGAACGACGGGGTGCCGAGAGCGACCGAAACAGGAACGGAGCTCCATTCGCGCCCCGTGCGCTTGTCGTGCACGGAAAGGGCGCCGGTCCTGCGGTTGGCCTGGACGTCCAGTTCGCCGGAGGCGACATGGACCACATCGTCGTCGGCATGGGCCGACGCGGCGAGCAAAACGGCCGCCGCCACGGACCATGCGAAGACTGCGCGGGAACCGCGGACAGGAATCAAATGAGAAACGATGGATTTCATGGTTGACATGGGAAAGCTCCCTACCGCACGCACACCACGGTCCCCTGTGGGACGTTCTCGAGGGAGAGGGTGGTGCCGTCGCCGGACAGGACGACTTTCCACGTTTTGGCATGCTCCGTGAGGAGTGTGCCGTTCGCGATGCCGGCAATCGAGTCGGCCTTGCAGATCGTGTAGGGCTGCGCGACCGGAAGCGACTGGAGGTTCGACACGGAGATCGTGGCGCCGTTGCCGAACACGACATCGCCATCCACGACGAGCGTGTCGCCGTTCTCGACATCCGCCGCCGTAAGCGTCCAGGAATCCGCAATGGTCAGCGTCGTCACATTTGTGACGAGTCCTGCGCCGGAGAGCACATCGGCAGAGAGCGGCATGCCATTCATGTCGATGGCGCCGTCGTCCGCAAGCAAAAGCGAGGGCAAGTCTGCGGGATTCGCCACACCTGACACGGCATTGGTAGTGAAATACCAGCCCGTCGGGTCGTTTGCGACGACGCCGTTGATCTTGAACTTGTCGCCATCTCCCTTTTCCGTGCGCGGTCCGTAGAGCTGGTCGGAGGTCGTCACGATGTCGATGGCGACGCAACTCCCGGACGGAACACTGATCGCCGTGGAACCGCTGCTCTCTCCATCGCGCTTTTTGTAATAAACTTGGATTCCGTTAACGAACACGTAGTTCTGGTAAACACAGTTGATGCCAATGGTGTAGGTGACATCCGTCGTCTCACGGTTCCAAAGATAGCCACGCGAGCACCAGCCCTTCTTGCCCGACGTCGCCCAGTATGAGACGTCCAGCTGCGGACCGGGGCCGAACGCGCAGTAGTCGCAAACGACGTCGCCGCGCGTCTCGTCGTAGTAGGTGAGGTCGGATGTCAGGGTGCCCCTGCGGACGATCTTCATGCCCTTGTGTTCATAGGAATATGCCTTCGGTTTCGGCAATTCAATGGAGGCCGTGCCCGACGCGGCGAGACCGACACCCGCGCCGAGCGGCTTGGCGAACGTCAGCGTGGCGCTGGAGGCCTTGATCGTCCCCGTGCCGGTCACGTTGCCGCTGAAGGTGAGGGGGCCGCTGGACCCGTCCGCCACCGTCGAGTTCCACTCCACGTCGCCGTAATAGGTGCGACCTCGGGACTCTTCGGCCAAGACCTTGCCGCCTTCCTCGACGACAAGTTTCCACCAAATCGGGGGAGCATTGTCCCCGGAAACGCCCAGTATCAGCCTGCCGCCGTTTTGGACCGTAAGCGTTTTCGAGGCATCGCCGATGTTCGTGGATCCGCCGCGGAACCGGACTGTCCCGCTCGCCACGACGAGACTTCCAGCAGGCGCCGTGGTTGTGATGTTTCTGAACGTGAAGGATCCCCCGATGGTCAGCGTGTGGCCGTTCATCGACAGGGATCTGTCCGCGAGTCCGAGGTGCGTCCCGGCGAAAATGGTCGCGTCTCCGGAGAGGGTGAGATTCTTGAACAGCTTGTTCTGGTCGTTGTTGTGGAAATCGGACTGGTAGATGGCCGCACCATAGGCCGCGTCGCCCGTGCCGGCGATGGTGAAGTCCTCGTTGCTGAACCGCTGGTCTTTGGCTGTCATATTCACCACAAGAGTCCCACCGTCCTCGACGACGGTGCCGCCGGCGGCCGTGCCGAGGTCGCTGATCGTCGTAATCTTGAAAGCGCCCTCGCGGACGGTGATCGTGCCGGTGTAGGCGGACATGTCGGCGGAGGAGACGAGGGTGCCGCGGCCGGTCTTCACGAGGTCGTCTGTGCCGAGGGCGGCGACGAAGGCGGCATCGATGGTCAGCGTCTGGCCTTCGGAGACATTGGCCGTGTAGGTGCCGGCACGGGCCGGGAGGGCCGATGATGCGGCGACTGCGGCGAGGAGGAAAGCGGGGATTCTTCTGCTGTTCATGTCCATTCCTTTGTGTGTCGTGCGTGGTGGCGAGGCCGGGCGGAAACCGTTTTCGCCCTTTCGTCTCCATCCTACCCCACAATCGCCCGTCATTTCAAGAGTGAAACCTTCACTTTTGGCCAAAAAATAAATGCGGTTTTCAACAGACTGAGGGCTTGCCGCCCACGGGGGTTGCCATTTTCTTCGGCAGTGCGTATACTCCGGGCAAACCATGCAGCCCTCCGACTCCACCGACATCGTCCTGCTCATGCGCCTCTCCATGCGCTCCGGGCGCGACATCCTGCACGGTTTCTCGTCCTACGTGCAGCGCGAACGGTGCCGCTGGCGGCTCCATGTCTTCAATTCCGACCATGACCGCCTCGCCGACTACCTCGGCGGCGCACTGGCCTCGGGCGTGGACGGCGTCGTGGCGCACGGCCTGGTCCGGCCGGTGCAGACGCTCCTTTCCGAAATCCGCGCGCCGCTCGTCCGGCTCGGGTCTCGATTTCCCGGCTCCGATGGCGCCGGGCCGACCGCCTACGTCTACGGCAACGAGGTGGCCATCGGGCGACTGGGGGCGGCGCACCTTGAGACGCAGGGACCCTTCCAGGCGCTGGGATTCGTCGGGGCCGACTATTGCCCGGAAAGGGCCGAGGCGTTTCGCGCCGCCCTCGCTCCGCGCCACGGCGACATCCGCGTCTACGGGCCGCGCATCCAGGGCGACGCCGGCGTAGCCCTGCTGGCCGAATGGCTGCGCGCCCTGCCGCGCCCCGCCGCCGTCATGGCGGCGTGGGACGACGTGGCGCTCCGCGTCCTGGAGGCCGCCGAGCGCGCCGGAATGCGCGTGCCGAAGGATCTCGCGGTCCTCGGCGTGGACAACGACGAGCTGCTCTGCGAGACTTCGCTTCCGACGCTTTCGAGCGTCGACGTGGACCACGTGCGCATGGGCGCCCTCGCGGCCGACTCGCTGCGGCGGATGCTGGCCAATCCGGAACAGCCCGTACCGCACCGCCTCGCGCCGGCGACGGGCGTCGTCGAGCGCCAGAGCACGCATTCCGTGGCGCCGGGGCAGACGCTCGCCAAGCGCGCGGCGGCGTTCATCCGCTACAACGCCACGCGCGGCATCGGCGCGGCGGATGTCGCGGCGCATCTCGGCGCCTCGCGGAGCCTCCTTGACGACAGCTTCCGCAAGGGCACGGGCGAAAGCATGCAGGGCATGATCCTGCGGCTGCGGCTCGAGGCCGTGAAGGAGAAGCTTCGGACGACCGACCTGCCCATCGCGCGCATCGCGCGGGAGTGCGGCTTCCGGACGCCGACGCACGCCATGGCGCTCTTCAAGGAGCGCTTCGGCTGCTCCATGCGCGAGTGGCGCCGCCGAGCCGGTGAATCCCCGTGAGAGGGCCGCTCCGTTCGGAGCCGGACCCGGAGCGGAAAAGAGAACGGGCCGGGGTTGCGCGCAACCCCGGCCCGTGGAAACTGGTGGGAGATAGTGGACTCGGACCACCGACCTTTTGCATGTCAAGCAAACGCTCTAACCAACTGAGCTAATCCCCCGACGTTTTCGTGTGTGTCGGAAAACGGCGCCGGATGCTACTCCTTCGCCCTCGGTTTGTCAATCGAAATCTTTTTGGCGCAGAAGCGGCGGATGGGACAGTCCGCGCAGCGGGGGGAGCGGGGGGCGCAGACGCGCTGGCCGAGGGAGACGAAGCAGGCGTTCCAGGTGGTCCAGTACTCGACGGGAAGGATGCGGCGGAGGGCCGTCTCGGTCTCGAGGGGGGTGGACGTCCGCAGCAGGCCCGTGCGGTTCATGATGCGGTGGACGTGGACGTCGACGCAGATGGCGGGCTTGCGGAAGGCGACGGCGACGACGAGGTTGGCGGTCTTGCGGCCGACGCCGGGCAGCTCGCAGAGCTCCTCGACGGTCTCGGGGAGGCGGCCGCCGAAGCGGGCGTCGAGGACGTCGGGGATGCGCTTGATGGCCTCGGCCTTCTGGCGGTAGAAGCCGACGGGGTAGAGCAGGCTCGCGAGCTCGTCGACGGAGAGGCGGCGGACGTCGTCCCAGCCCTTCACGGCGGGGAAGAGCCGCTCGCGGCAGACCTTCGCGGTGCAGGCGTCCTTGGTGCGGGCGGAGCAGATCGTGGCCAGGAGGATGCGGAAGGGGGTGGCGCCCTGGGCGCCCATGAGGTCGACGACGGGGGCGGGGTGGGCGGCGAAGTCGGCGGAGAGGAGGCGGTGGACCTCGGGAATGTCGGCGGGAGTCATCGCGCTAGTGCATGAGGGCGGCCTGGCGGAGCGTGCCGGAGAAGTTGCTCGTGACGAAGTCCTCGAAGGTGTCGACGAGGACGGCGTTGGAGGTGGCGGCGGCGAACTTCTCGCGGCCGATGGTGCCGGCGTACTGCAGGCAGGGGAGGCCCTGGGCCCGGGGGCGGCGCTCGGGGACGAGGCCCTCGTCGACGAAGGTCTGGAGGATTTCGCGCACCTGTTCGCCGGTGAGGTCGAGGCGGCCCTCGGCGACGCCGTTCCAGTGGCGGTCCGCGGTGGCGACGGAGAACGAGTCGCGGACCTGGGGGCTGGGGCCGGTGCGGAGGATGGCCTTGCCGGAGTAGATCTCGAGGCGGCAGGGGTAGGGGAAGCGGCGGTCGCCGGGGCGGGGCTGGTAGAGGAACGAGACGTTGTCGAGGCCGGACTCCTCGACGACGAGGGCGCGGTGGGACTGGCGGCCGAGGGAGTCGGTCGAGGCGCATCCGGCGGCGAGGGCGGCGAGCGCGGCGGCGAGGAGGAGGGCGGGGCGTTTCATGGTGGAGCGAACAGCGAACAACGAACAGTTAACAGCTAACAACGAACAACGAAGAGCGAAGAGTGAAGAGTGAAGAGCGAAGAGTGAAGAGTGAAGAGCGAAGAGCGAAGAGTTGGGGGAGAAGGGTTAGGGGTTGGAGGGAGGAGGGGCGGGGGAGGGATCGGGGTCGGGGGGGAGGGGGCGGTAGATCTCGGCGTGGTCGAGGCCCCAGACGGGCGGGGAGAACTCGCCGGGCTTGACGCCCTTGAGGGCGGCGACCATCTGGTAGAGCTTGGCGTCGAGGCGGTCGATCATGCTCAGGACCTCGGCCTCGGGGCACTTGGGCGGGACGGGGCTGCCGAAGTCGGGCTCGCCGTGGTGGGAGAGGACGAGGTGCTGCAGGAGCAGGGTGCGCTCGCGGGAGGCGCCGGTCTCGGCGGCGGCGCGCTCGATGTTGACGACGCCGCGGACGATGTGGCCGACGAGGCGGCCGTCGCGCGTATAGCCGTCGACGAGGCCGAGGTCGTTGGCGTTCATCTCGTCGAGCTTGCCGAGGTCGTGGGCGATGACGCCGGCGAAGAGCAGGTCCTTGTCGAGGAAGCGGTAGACGCCGGCGACGGCCTTGGCGACGCGGAGCATCATGACGGTGTGGTGCAGCAGGCCGCCGAGGGTGGCGTGGTGCATGGACTTGGCGGCGGGTGCGGAGAGGAGGCGGCCGCCCTCGTTGGCGGACGCGAGGAGGCGCAGGACGATGGCGCGCAGCGAGGGGTCGCGGAGGGCCGCGGCGGTGGCGGAGACCTCGGCGAGCATGCTCTCGGGGGTCTCGGGGGCGGCGGGGACGAAGTCGGCGGCGGAGCGGCCGTCCTCGGGGCGCGCGGGCGCGAGGGAGTCGATGCGGAGCTGGAGGTGGCCGTTGTACTCGTTGCCGAGGCCGCGGACGCGGACGACGGTGCCGACGGCGGGGGGCTCGCCGGCGTAGTCCCACCACTTGGCGGGGACGGCGCCGGTGCGGTCGACGAGGGAGAGGTCGAGGAAGCGCTTCCCGTTCGCGGTCGCGCGCATCTCGGCCTTCTGGACGAGGAGCCAGCCCTCGAAGCGGACGTTGGCGCGGATGTCGGAGACGGTCTGCTCGTAGGAGCTCTGCGGAGGGGTGTCTTGCATGCCGTCCAGTCTAGCAGATGGGGGGGCGGAATGGCAAGGCCGCCGGGTCCGGCAACCGGACCCGGCGGCGGGAGGGAGGGGGGAGGGAGGCTCCTACTTGCCGGCCTTCGCGAACTTCGCGAAGCGGCGCTTGAAGGAGTCGATGCGGCCCTCGGTGTCGACGAACGTCTTCTTGCCCGTGTAGTAGGGGTGGCACGCGGAGCAGGAGTTGACGTGCATGTCCTTCACGGTCGAGTTCGTCTGGAACACGTTGCCGCAGGAGCAGGTGACGGTCGCGGGACCGTATTCGGGATGGATGTCCTTCTTCATGGGAAATGTCTCCTCCGGGCCTTAGGCGAGGGCGGCCTTGGCCGTCTTGACGAGCTCGGCGAACGCGGCCGGATCGGTGACGGCCAGGTCGGCGAGGATCTTGCGGTTGAGCTGCACCTTGGCCTTGTTGAGGCCCTCGATGAAGCGGCTGTAGGTGATGCCGAGCGGACGGACCGCGGCGTTGATGCGGACGATCCAGAGCGAGCGGAAGTCGCGCTTGCGGAGCTTGCGGTGGACCGTGGCGTAGCGCCGGGCGTGGTCGACGGCCTCGGTGGCAGTGCGGAAGCGCTTGCTGCGGCCGCCGTAGAAGCCCTTGGCGAGTTCGAGCCGCTTGCGGCGGCGTTCGCGGGAGGCGGGTGCGTTGGTGGAACGGGGCATGGCGTGTGTTCTCCAGATGGGGGTTGGGGCTTACGACTGGAGCAGGGACTTGACGGTCTTGCTCTGTTCCTTGTTGCCGAGGACCGCGGTGCCGCGCAGGTTGCGCTTGCGCTTGCGGGACATCGAGCTGAGCAGATGCGACTTGCCGGACCGGGTCGCGAGGACCTTGCCGGTGGCGGTGACGTGGCAGCGCTTCTTGGCCGCCTTGTTGGTCTTTTTCTTGGGCATGGTGTTTCCTTTCGTGGATCCTGTTCGCCTCGGGCGCTCCGCGGGAGATTCCGCGGCGCCCGCCGGACACGGCCGGGCGGCTGCAGGAGAAACGCATCTTCGCGGAACAGGGAAAATGGTGGAGCGGATGAGATTCGGACTCACGACCCCCGCGTTGCGAACGCGATGCTCTACCAACTGAGCTACCGCCCCATGACGCCTGTTGCGCGAAAACGGGGCGGAGAATAGCATAACGCCCCGGGCGATGCAAGCGGAAATTTCTAGCGCGGTCGCCGCATTTTCCGCTTGCCCTCCCCTCCCGGCCCGGCTATCATGGGCGGCATGGAAGGGACGCTCCAGGACCTCGATCCGGAACAGCTCGCGGCGGCCACCGCCACCGAGGGCTACGTCCGCGTCGTCGCCGGCGCCGGATCGGGGAAGACCCGGGCCCTCTCGCGCCGCTTCGCCTGGCTCGTGCGCGACCTCGGCATCCTCCCGGGCAACATCCTCTGCGTGACGTTCACCAACAAGTCCGCCGTCGAGATGCGCGTGCGCATCCACCGCCTCGTGGGCGACTCCGACACGGGCTACGTGAACACGTTCCACGGCTTCTGCGTCGGCATCCTGCGCGAGGACTCGCGCGTGATCCAGTACCCGAAGAGCTTCGTCGTCCTCGACAACGCGGACATCGACGACATCCTCAAGGAGATCTACGCCGAGCGCGGGCTCACGTTGCGCGACCGCACCTTCGCCGCCGCGCGCGACCGCTTCGAGATCCGCAAGTGCCTCGAGGAGCCCAACTACTGCGCCGATGTCGTGCAGATGTCCACCGAGGCGCTCAAGGCGCGCTACGACGCGGCGACGGAGCTGGACGACATCCTCTTCTACGGCTACCTCTGGAAGGCGAAGAAGTGCTTCGCGCTCGACTACAACGACCTCATCCTCTTCTCGCTGCTGGCGTTCGACCTCGACGAGGCGGTGCGGCGCAAGTGGCAGGAGCGGCTCGAATACGTGATGGTCGACGAGTTCCAGGACATCGACCCGCTGCAGTACCGCCTCCTGAAGGTCCTCGTCGCGCACCACCGGAACCTCTTCGTCGTGGGCGACCCCGACCAGACGATCTACACGTGGCGGGGTGCGGACGTGCGGTTCCTGCTCGACTTCGACAAGGCGTTTCCGGGCACGCGGACGATCCTGATGAACCGCAACTACCGCTCGACGCCGCAGATCCTCGCGGTCGCGAACTCGCTCATCGCGAAGAACCGCAACCGGATGAAGAAGGACCTCGCCGCGCAGCGGCCCGGCGGCGCGCCCGTCGTGGCGCATCTGGCGCCGTCGCCCGCGAAGGAGGCGAAGTGGATCGCCGACCGCATCGAGAAGGCGCGCGGAGAGGGCGCGCCGCTGCGCGACTGGGCCGTGCTGTACCGCGCGCACTACGTCACGCGGCCGCTCGAGGAGGAGTTCGTGCGGCGCAAGATCCCCTACACGATCTACAGCGGCGTGCCGTTCTTCGGCCGGCGCGAGGTGAAGGACGCGCTCGCCTACCTGCGGCTCGCCGTGTGGCGCGACGACCTTTCGTTCGCCCGCGTCGCCAACGCGCCGCGGCGCAACCTCGGCGAGAAGCGCATGGCGTTCCTCCGCGAGCGGGCGGACGAGGCGAGGCGCCCGCTCTACGAGACGCTCAGGGAGCATCTCGACGACCCGATCTTCAAGGGCACGGGCGCGCGCGAGTTCGTGGCGCTCGTCGAATCGCTCGCCGAGGGCGCCGAGACGCGGCAGGCCTCGGATCTGCTGTCCGAGGCGCTCGACCGGAGCGGCTACGAGAAGATGCTGCGCACCGAGGGCGCGCAGGACCGGCTCGACAACCTCGCGGAGCTCAAGCAGAGCGTGCACGACTACGAGACGACCTGCGGCGAGGAGGCGACGCCGGCCGACTACCTCTCGCGCGTCGCGCTCTTCTCGAACCGCGACGCGGACGACGCCGCGGCGGACCGCGTGCGGCTCATGACCGTCCACGCCGCCAAGGGCCTCGAGTTCCCGCGCGTCGTCCTCTGCTCGCTCTCCGAGGGCGTCTTCCCGACGCGGCGCGCGCGCACCGCCGAGGCGATGGAGGAGGAGCGGCGGCTGTGCTTCGTCGCGCTCACGCGGGCGAAGGACGAGCTCGTCCTCACGCAGGCCGCGGGGGCCGACTTCGAGGGCACGCCGCGCGTCCTGTCGCGCTTCCTCCTCGACATCGACCCGGCGCTCCTCGACTGGCGGCCCAGGCCGGCCGAGAGCCTGCTCGCGCAGGCGCGGGAGCGGCTCTTCGAGCCGGCCCCCGCCGTTTCCGGCGGGGCGCAGGACTTACGGGGGCCGGGCGACCGCGTGCGGCACGCGGTGTTCGGGCCGGGCACCGTGCTGGCGCTCGACATGGAGAAGTCGGCCTACGTGATCCGGTTCGACGCGCTGCCGACGCCGCGCTCGATCGCCTTCCGCATCGCGCTCGCGCCCGTCTAGGCGTGCGGGACGAGGTGGCGGTGCAGGACGAGTTTGGAGCACATCTGGACGTCCTGCGTGTGGCCGGCGCGGTAGGAGACGATGGTGCCGGCGAAGCGGGCGCCGTCCATGAGCGCGACGGCGGCGAGGAGGTCGAGCGTCGAGCGGTGCCAGACGGGCTCGAGCGAGCGCTCGCCGTAGATGAGGTGGGGCTCGTTGTAGTAGCTGCGGCGGCCGTGGATGAGGATGTTGCCGGTGGTGTAGCCGAGGTTGCGGGTCTCGGCGAAGAGCTTGCCGACGGTGCGGGCGTAGAGGTACTCCTTGAAGGGGGCGTTGGTGCGGGCCTGGGAGCCAATGCGGAAGGCGTCGGGCGTGAGGTCGTAGACGATGCGCTGGTCGCCGATCGCGCTCTTCCAGGAGATGGCGCAGTCGACGCGGAGGCCGAGCTGGCCGGGCTCGGCGGGGAGGAACGTGAGGAAGTCGCCGCGGGTGCCGCCGAAGGTGAGGGGCTGGTCGACGGTGACGAACCGCGCGGGCTCGTCCGTCGTCGCGATGCCGACCTTCTCGATCGCCTCGAAGATGTCGAGGTTGCCGCGGTCGAAGAGGGGCGGGTCGCCGGAGGAGACGGAGACCTCGACGTCGTCGAGCGCGAGGCCGACGCGGAAGGCGACGATGTGCTCGACCATGCGCAGGTAGTTGTGGGGGTTGCCGGAGCGGAGCACGATGTTGCGGGCGGTCGTCCAGACGTTGCGGACCGAGACGCCGATCGGGAACTGCTCGGGCATGTCCGCGCGGTCGATCCACCAGCCGGGGTCGCGGGAGGGGCCGAACGTGAGGGTGGAGCGCTCGCGGCCCTGGAAGGTGCCGGGGCCGGAGACGGACGTCGTGCCGCGGAGGGTGGTGCGGAACTTCGGGAAGGGGTAGGGCCCCTCGTGGAGCAGCTCCAGGTCGACGGGCTGGGCGTGGAAGCGGTCGTAGGCGGCCTTGACGGCCTCTTCGTCGCCGGCGAGGAGCCGGCCGATGGGGTATTCGTGCATGGTCGAAGGTCTCAGGTCTCAGGGCGAAGGGGGGATGGTCGGGATGGTCCGGATGGTCGGGATGGTC
>Ga0310691_10002590_pt1 | contig 23528 bp, 18 predicted proteins | sample 176DNAGHGlowgp2_FD_203887 | JGI IMG/M metagenome (GOLD analysis project Ga0310691, IMG submission 203887) | Sheep rumen microbial communities from Palmerston North, Manawatu-Wanganui, New Zealand - 1766 DNA GHGlow gp2 (v2) (version 2) | ecosystem: Host-associated > Mammals > Digestive system >...
AAGTGATAATGCCCCGTGTTCCACCATAAAATGCGTGTCAAAGGCAGTTCCTTTCAGAGAAAGGGCGACAAAAACGATGATATTGATGAGAATGAGTGCCAGTGTCACCGGTGCTTTATTGTGAAAAAAGAACTCCTTAAGAGCTCCCGCAATGGTGACCCGTTTCACTCTCCCGTTTTCCTCGAGGAGCATCTCCAGGCCGCCTCTTAAAGAGTCAAAATCCGCCACCTCATTATCAAATATACAGAGGCGGTTATCTCTCAGATCAACCACCCATGATAGCTCTTCCTGTGTGCCGATTGCCCCGAAGTTCATGACATTTGAAGTGAGAAGGAGGGAAAAGAGCCTCACATTTCTATATCCTTTATTCTGATACATTTCCAGCGTCTTCGCCTTTATCATCTTAAACGCGTCAACGCTCATTATCATATTCCGTCCGTCTATCACAAGAACGGACATGGCAAGATCGCCGTCCACCCTGAAGAATACTTCTACCTGCGACATTGAGGATTTAAGGGGTGTATAGCCTCTGCTCACCAGATATTCCGATATTTTGGCTTCCACAAAGATCTCCTTCCATTACGGGGACACCTTAAACTTTGACGTTTACTATACTATCAGATAGTTTTTTATGCAAGGCGGAACGTCATTGATATTCCTGCAAATCTCACACTGTCACCGTCCGAGAGTTCTGCGGTTTCATTATGAGAGAGCTTCCTCTCATTGATGCAGGTACCGTTGGTGGAGTTCAGATCCGAAAGGAAATACCTGCCTCCGTTTTCTCTTATGCATGCGTGGATCCTGCTCACCTTTGGATCCTCTATCACTCCATCGGCTTTTTTTCTCATCTTCCCTATCATATAAGGGTTCTTATCTATCTCATACGTTCTTTCTTCTCCGTTTATCCTCCCGCAGAGAACCGGTGTCTTTTTCCCTTTTCCCGTAAAATCTGAAAGGAGCATTGTTGCCTCATAGTCATCCTCATTCTGCGGGGTTCTTTCCATCGATCTTTCTTCGAGCTCGTCAAACCGGTATTCTTCATGTATATCCGAGTTCAGACTGTCGAGATCAAGCCTCCTTTCCTCTTCTTCTTTTCTCTTTTTATTCCAGAAATATACGCCTGCAGCGATAAATACTCCCGAAAAAACTGTGACTCCCACTCCCGCTCTGATATAGTCTCCGTCATTCAGGCCAAAGAAAGCCATGTTGGCAGGATCCATAAAAATGATCCCGTATGCTGCAGCTGCAGCCACCGCAGGAACAAAGGACAGAAGCAGCATCAGGGGATTCCCCCTTTTTTCTTCACGTTCTCTGTCCTGCCTGACTTCCTCCAGGTAATAATTGTCCTTATTGTCATCCTCTCCCCATATTTCCGGAAGGGTGAAGATCTCTTCTCTGCTGCCGCACTTTCCCTTTTCTTCCCCGGTTTCCCCGGATTCAGCTTCCCCGGTAGTGATATTCCCGAGTATATCATCAGGCAGGATCATGTCTTCGCATACCCTGTCAAAATACGCATATGCCAGGGCTGATCCCTCCTCATCTCCTTTATCGACCGCATCTATCAGGAACTGGGCAAGGACCATATATTCATCGCCATTCCCGGGATTCTCGGGATAATAGCAGAAAACCGGCTCTTCCTTCATAAGATCCCAGAAAATATGTCCGGGATCCACCATCAGATCCTTTACATCCAGAAGATACTTTTCAAGTTCATGTGAAACCTTCGACAGGCCTGAAAGAAAGGATCTGAGTTCTTTATAGGACATTGACGCACCTTCGAAAACATTTTTTAATGTCTGGTAGGATCCCATGTCGTAGCTGTAGAAGGAGTCCCCGTTCAGGTACTGGATCCCGGTCCTTGCTATGCCCTTTATATTATTCTTCATGAGCATTTTCTCTCTGAAGCCGTTCCTGCCTCCGGTATTTCTGTGTACCGTCATTGTCCTTTTGCACAGATCCTGTCTGAATTCCGCATCCATACTACTTATCCCCCCTGCTGTCCTTTTCTTCTATCCTGGCTTCCACCATCCTGCATTCTCTTATGAATCCCGACGGATCTATCCTGGCGCTTTTTCCCTCTACGGTGATATTTGTTCCTCCCATATTCATTCCGGGAACCAGTATTACTCCCTTTGGTATCCTGAAGTCTCCTGAATAGGAAACCTTCACCTCCTTACTGTCCACCCTGACATCCATTGCCAGATTGTCTGTTGCGAGAAGTCTTCCCTCTGTCTCTCTTTTTCCGGTATCCCTGACCTTTGTAAAAATATCTCCATCCGGATCCGTGATCTCGCTTCCCCTTATGGCTGCCTCATTGGCTGCAATGTCAAGTACAGCCCTGTCATGGATAAAAAAGGAGCCGTAGATTATAAGAACTATAACCGCCAGTATAAAGGGAAAGAGAAGTGACGCTTCCAGTGTATATGATGCTTTGAATACTTTCTTCATGGCAGTACCTCCCCTGCTTTGATAAGGATGAATGACAGAAAAAGAAAGGGCATAAATGGCAGCTCTGAAGTCCTGCCGCATTTCCTTATGATCACCGCTGCCGCCGATACAAGGGCAGACAGAAACAGGGCCGTGGAAAAAAGCTTTATATTTCCGAGAAAACCCAAATAGAATCCGGTGATCACCAGTACAAGACCATCACCCTCTCCTATGGCGCCTCCCGTAAGAACCGATAATAACAGTACCAAAAGCCCCACCGCCATTCCGAACAGGGCATCATGGATCCCGTTTCCCATGGGTGATATGCAGAGGATAAGACCCGTTAAAAGAAAGGGGATCATAACCTTTACGTATACCACCTTTTCCTTTATATCCGTATATGAGCATATTCCCAGGAATGTGCCTACCATCACATTTGCAGCCATTTCTCCTCCTTTCTCACCTTCCGCATCTCGCACAGGGACTTCTGCCTCCCACCTCTGAGATCGGAACTGTATGTATAGTTCTCTTTAATCCCGGACAACTGATCTTTGTATGATACCTGTCCCCGTCTTCTGTTATATAATAATTTCCTTTTGTATCTTTACCGCAGTATTCACACGGATAATACTTCCCTCCGCTGCTGTTTCTCATGTCTTTAAGTGACTCCCCGGTAACAGTGCTGATCTTTATATTAAGGTGTCTGCAGTTTCGGTCCCTGTGATATACCGTTCCCCTTTCTGTGATGAACACCATTTCTTCGGATCCCTGAGACCTGTCACAACGCCTTGTATTATCATATCCGGTAAAGGCCCGGATCCTGGCCCTGTCCACCACCCGGAACCCTTCTATCCCCGGAAGTGGGAAGATTATCTTCATTTTCCAGGTCGCATTGAGGTCGATGATCTGATCAGGGCCCATCACCGTGGAATGTATGAAAGAAAGCCCGCTCTCACCACCCTCCACCGGTGAGTCCTCCACATAGCCCTTCCCCAGATCTGATATCACCATATTCTTCCCGGCTATCATGGATATGGCTTTTCCGCCTATACCTCCCGCCATACCGTCTGCCGGCAGATTCTTTCCGGCATATGCGTATACACTCATCTTTTTCGCGGATTCCATAAGAGACGCATTAAGATTTGACGAAAACCTTACCGCCTCTCCAGCCATTATCACCGTAAGGATCGCAAACAGAAAGAGCGGCAGTACCAGGGCTGTTTCCACCGTAAGACTGGCATCAAAAAAGGAGGGCACGGGTGGATCAGATTTTGGGGAACCTCCACGGCAAACACTTATATTTTTATTCATCTCATTTTCATTATCATCACGTCTATTCATTTCATTCAGATCGATCACAGGATCCACCCGTCCCCTCCTTTCTTGTTATTCGATAATATCCTCATAGGAATAGTCTCTCCGTATGGAAAAGCTGTATCCCTTTTTTGCGTTCAGGGTCACATCCGCCTCCAGATAATCAACACATCCGTCCAGTCTGAATCCCCTGTTTCCCTCTTTTGTCCTCATGTTCATCTCTATCACGTCCATGGCTCTCATTACTTTTTTATCCTTGTTTTCAAGTGCGAGGAGGATGAGAAGGTAGTCCCCATAGTCAAGTCCCGATCTGCTGCTGTCTTTTGATACGGGCCTCGCCAGGAATAAGGGTATCCCCGCCGGAGTTTTGATCTGAAAATCCTCTCCTGTTTTAAGAAGCGGTATCCTTCCTCCCTTTAACAGTATCCTCATGTCCACCACACTCTCCGCGAAGCCCCAGGTAAAGAGGAGCATATTAGCGAGAGGTTCCTCGATCTCGGGATTCAGTAAAAGAAGAGCTATTGCCTCTGCAAGACCTTTACACTGCGCTTTCTTCCCTTCGTCCCTGAATACTGCCATGGTGTCTGCAGCTTCTCTCATCATGAAAAGCTTCGTCACTGTTTCCCTGAAATTGGCTCTGTCGGTATTTTTCCCGTTCAGAATGTACTCAAGCTCATAAGAACAGGAAGAATGGTTAAGATCATTTCCATATGAACTCATTTTCCACCTTAGATACTGGTCAAATAAAAGCTCATTTACAGCAGAGTCCGGATCGCTCTTTGGTCTTATCACTCCGACTCCACGGGTCAGATCCCTGTGGGATGCAGTGTTATGGAGGGCAAGAGTTTTAAGAGAGACATTGATCCCGTTAGAAACGAGCCTTTCCACTATTCCGGGCCTTTCGTCATACACTTCATCTACCGGACATTTTTCAACCCTCAGGTCAACTCCTTTTAGCTTTTCTTCTATTTCAGCCCTCCTCTTATCTACGTCATAGTCCTTTACCCCGCTTCTTTCGTAATCTGAAACATTTTTCTTCGCCTTCTCTATAAATCCCATCCCGTAATAATCCTTGACCGCGTGGATGGCCTGCCTCTTAAACTCCCTGCCGCCCTGATCTGTGGCAAGAGAAAACATGGTAATATCCGCCTTCCCGACGTCTAACGCCATCATTTCGTCAAGGCCAAATGACACGATCCCCTTTCCGGGGCGTCCGTTATAGCCCATGTATTCCTTCAGATGATCCTCTGTTGCAGCTATATCAGCTCTCTGCGTTCCATAGGATGTATCTATGAAGAGGAGATCATAGTTTTTCAGTAACTCCCTGTTGTATTCTGCAAATACAGACATCAGACCCATTTCCATTATCATCTCCGTTCTCATTCTAAGAGCGCTGTATCTCGCGCTCTCTATCACGGCTCCGACAAGGGACAGGATCACTGTGAGTGAAATGCTTAAAAATACCGTTATTGTTCCCCTCTTCATAGTTTTTCCTTCTGTTTGACTGCTTTTTGGTGTTTAGATAGATGTTGCTTTAGAATTGATGGTTTTGAATATCTTATTCACAAGATTCGTGAGCTGGGTCTTAAAGATGATCACCAGCCCGATAAGGACAACGAGAATCAGGATCATCTCAACTGTCCCTATTGCGTCCTCTTCCCTGATGAATTTTCTCAGCATAAAGTGTCCTCCTTTCTGCAGAATATTTATGAGATAAAGTCAGTTTTACACCGACACACTCATACTGTATTTGATCAATATGCGTCTTTTGGCATCCGTGTCATTAGATAGAGAATGACATAAATGCCGGCAGTATAACGATCATCATCACCACGAGAAGCATCAACGCCATCGGAAGGAGAAGCTTTGTCCCTGCTTCTTCCCCCACTCTTCTCGCCTCAGCTTTTCTGTCCTCAAAGGCATCTCTCGCCTCTGCTTCCAGGGCCTCCGTTATACCTGCATTTCCCTTTAGAAGATTCTGGGCTAAAAGGGTTCCGAGTTTCCCGTATCTCCTGACTCCGGATCTCGTACCGAAGTTCTGGTATGCGCGGGATTCAGGTACGCCGCCTTTCATTTCCCTGACAGTTATCAGGATCTCTTCAAAGGCAAACCGCTGTTTTTTCTTACCTGCCCTTTTCTGTCTCTCGTAGTCATAAGCCACTTTCTCAAACGCTCCCCTGATGGTCATCCCTGCACTGAAGAAGAGACTTAATCTCATAACTATCTCCGGGTAATCACTCAGCATTTCCTTTTCCCTTTCCCTGATCCTCTTGTCGAGATCCCTGTCTCTTCCGAACCAGATCACAAATGTCATGAGCACTGCCCCGCCGAAACACAGAGGTCCCGCTGCACCCGGTGCTCTTTTATAGGAAATGACCGCATCCCCCAGTTTGTCCGGAAGGATCAGGTTCTCCGATGACACTGTCAATCCCTCGTATCTCGTGATCTTCCGCATCACCATATCCCGTATCTTTCCTTCTCTTTCCATATGTCTGGGATAGACTACCACCGGAAACATATAATCCGCATATCGTCCCAGATAATCGAGTGTTGCCGTCAGTACCACCGGCGTTCCCTTTTCATTGATAACTTCATCCTGAATAATTCCTTCACTGTCAAGAACATCATAATTATCCACCGACCATTCGATGTTAACAGGATAGTCATCCGCCCTGTCAATGAGATCGAGATCGTACTCCACTCTTTCAAGAGAGCTGTTTTCTCCGAGGATCCTTTCCGGCAGCGAGTCCCTTATTTTTTCAAAGATCCTGTCAGTCTCCTCTGCCGTAAACTGTCTCTCTCCCACCGTCACTTCTATGGGCTCCTCTATTTCCGTGTCATCTACTTTTGCGTTTATATCAACTCTCCGGTCGCCTTCACCGTATCCATTCCTCACGATATAGTAGTTTTCCGCATCGCTTCCCGAGAAAAGTGACGATATCCCTATGATCAGAGACAGCAGACTCCCTGCAAAGAGAATAAGCAGTATCTCGGACATCTTTTCTGTCTTATACTTTTCCGTTTCCTGCCTGCCGGTTCCCGCGGGATTCAGCATTTCCTGTTTTTTGATCACCTCAGTGTCATTTCCCACCTTGAAGTGCTTCAGGATGAAGACTGCCATCCGCATGAAGCATCTTTGCAGAGATGAACCGTTTCTTTTTTTACCTGGGAGTTTTATTCCTGAGGACAGGATGAATAATGCGAGAAAAGCAAGAATTAAAAGAAGATCAATGTATATCATCAGATTTTCTCCGCCTCCGAAGTGATCTTTTCTGCCATAAAGAATCCAATGAGATACAGGACAAGGCTCACAGTCATGATGATCATCCCGGGGACATTTCCGTAAAGAGAAGATAAGAAACCTGCAGATGTGATATTCAGATAGATTATGATCCCGAACGGAACCATCTCCATTATCCGGTTTTCATAGCGTCTGGAATTGATGCTGGTCCTGATATCCCGCCGGATATCCATTTTGTCCCCGATGGAGTCAGTGGCTTTCCTGATAATTCTGGTAAAATCACCTCCGCTCCTCTTTGCCGCCGCAAATACATTTGCAAAGTCTTCAATATCTTCTATGCCGCTGCGTTCTGCCAGATCCGACAGTATCTTTTCCAGACTCTCATTGGATCTGAGTCTCCTTGTGAGCACCTTTAATTCGGTGGTAATGAGTCCGTGGCTTCCATACATGCTTTCCATGACACGCCCCGCTTCGATAAATGCGTTTTCCACAGAATACCCGGCGTTGAGAGATGCCTGTACCGCTATTATTGCCTCTCTGAATTCCAGCGAAAGCTCAAACTTCCTTTTTTCCGTCAGGCTCTTCCTCATATAATCCAGGAATACATATTCCGTAGGGAATAACAGTACGAAAAACGCCACAGCGTTTTTATAAAAAGTCCAGGCTGTCAGCGCTGCCACAGCTGCCCCTGCAATGAGATACGCAATCCTTTCCCCTTTTGAAAATCTGTAGGTATCGTATTTCAAATGAAGCCGCTCCTTTCCAGCTTTTCCGTATACTTTAGTCTCCCGGTTTTCTGAAGTCTCCCGTTTTTCAGCTCGTATATCGGTTTCATCGCCACTTCCCCTTCTTCATAGCCCGTGATCTCTGATATTTCCATGACCTTCCTGCTCTTATCTCTCATCCTCCCGAGATGGACTATGATATCCACTGCGGAAGCTATCTGTCGTCTTATCGCTGCCAGCGGCAGCTCCATCCCTGCCATGAGAACCATTGTTTCAAGTCTTGATATCATGTCCTTTGCGCTGTTTGCGTGACCCGTGGACAGAGAGCCGTCATGTCCCGTATTCGCCGCCTGCAAAAAGTCAAATGCTGCACCATCCCTGATCTCCCCTACGATGATCCGGTCGGGCCTCATCCTGAGAGAGCTCTTTATTAGATCCCTAATGGTAATGGGCCTGCAGCCCTCCACATTGGCGTTTCTGGTTTCGAGACTCACAAGATTCGGAATGCCCTGTATCTGCAGCTCTGCGGAATCTTCAATGGTTATCACCCTGGTGTCCTCAGGAATAAAGGATGAGAGGGCATTTAAGAAAGTGGTCTTACCGCTGCCGGTCCCTCCAGACACAAATATGTTATATCCGCTGATAACGAGCTTTCTTAAGAATTCTACGACCTCTGAGCTGACAGAGCCGAATCTTATAAGGTCATCCATTTTTATGGGATCATCCGGGAATCTCCGGATAGTGATGATAGGGCCGTTTAAGGCAATGGGGTTCATGACTATGTTTACCCTGGAACCGTTTTCAAGTCTGGCGTCTACTATCGGTGACGCTTCATTTACCACCCGGTTGGAACCGGCTGCGATCTGCTGTATGACATCATTCAGTGCTTCCTTTGTCTCGAATCTCTTGTCCCATTTATACAGCTCTCCTGACTTTTCAATAAATATGCTGTCTACTCCGTTTACCATTATTTCCGTGACCTTTGGGTCATCGATAAGACTCTGTATGACTCCCTTTTTCCTTATGGAATCGAAGAGCTCCCGCATCAGACGCTGCTTATCTTCCAGACTCAGGAATACCTCTTTTCCCGCAGTCAGTATGGCACTGTTTATTATCTCTTCGATCTCCTCATCCGGGACTTCCCTTGAAAGGTCTATTTCACGGAGGATCTCATCGTGGAGTTCCTGTCTCACTACTGATAAGTCTTTCATAGTAACGACCTCACGAAATCTCCCAGTGACGAATTCCCCAGAGTTAAGAGGTTTCCGCTTAGATCATTCATAAAAGGGATCGTCAGTCTCTCAGTCCTCTCAATGATGTCTTCCCGTTCCATGATCCGCAGCATAGCCTCATACTGTTCCAGCTTTGCTTTTGAGATCGTGTCTTCTCGTACTGGCATATATATCTTCCTGCAGTAGGAGAGTATGTCGAGAAAAGCGCTTACCGAATCTGAGATATCAACCACTATCCTCGAATAGTCGCAGTTACAGAGCTCATTAAAGAATGTATTCCAGGTCTCCCGGTCTACAGACAGGATATCCAGGGGAGATATTACCGGAGGGATGAAATCCATGAGACCCGCTTTTTCCACCATACTTGCAAGCTTACATGGGAAGTTCCTCTTTTTCTGACCTATATAGAATATGAGATCCGAAATATCCATCATAAAGTTCTTTTGCAAGAGCTGATTAAATCCGGAATATTCTTCCAGGTTAATGTAGAGTACCTTTTCTTTTTCCGATAAAACCTCTCCCAGCGCAAAGGCAAAGGATGTACGAAAGCTCCGCCTGATAGGTGAATATACTCCGATCAGCTCTGTATTTGCCGAATTCAGAATGTTCAGCTCTACTGACGGTTTTTCGGCATAGTAGCACATGACTTCCCGCATTATATTTTCAGAGGACTGATATTTGCAGATAGATTTATGTCCTTTAGTATCTTCAAAGGTATCATTCTCCGATAGTACCATCATCTCCCCGGTCTCAAAGGCCTCTATATCCTCATCCAGCTCTCCTTCCGGGATCAGAAGTATATCCACCTCATTTCCCTTAATATAGTCTTTCAGCATATTCTTGTCGGTGAATCCCTGTATCTCCAGCGGGACCGATCTGGAATCGGACATATAGCTCATCAGCTTTGTCACATACTCTTCATCTGTATCAAATACTGCCAACGTATTTTTCTTCATTTTCCTGTTTACCTCATGTCATTATTGTCTGATAGAAAACTCCGAGACTGATGGGAACCGCCATAGGTATTTTTACCCTTTTTATCCCACCTTCCCTTACAAACATCAGGATCATAATCATTACCGATGCTGCCGCGATCGGGATGAGAGAAGCTTTCATGGTCTCATGACCTGTGAATGCAGCGATCGCCATTATGAACTTGATGTCACCTGCTCCCAGAAGCCCCGCTCCGTAAAAAATGAAAAGTGCCGCAAAGGCCATGACCGCAGTTATCACTCCGTCTGCCAGACCATAGGGCCCTCTTTCCAGGGTTATAAAGATCAGTCCTGTTATGAGAAAAAATAAATTCTGGAAATTATCAATGGAGCGATACTTTAGATCCGTATAGGAGGAGGCTGCAAGAAACAGAAACAGAACCGGTTTCCCCATATCCTACGCCTTCTTGAATAAAATGGATTTCCTTTGCCGAGAGGCAAAAAAGATTTCATGAAATGTAAGAAGAACAATACACCAATCGGGCTGTTTTGTCCAGCCCGATTTTTGTATTAATTTCAAAACAATTATGGTCTGACAATTGATGCTACCATGGTTTTACTTCGTTCCGAAGATCCTGTCACCTGCATCACCGAGTCCGGGGCAGATATAGGCATTTTCATTCAGTTCCCTGTCAAGGTGACCTATATATATCTGAATGTCCGGATGAGCCTCGGAAAGAGCCTTTACACCCTCCGGAGCGGCTATGATGCACATGAACTTTATCTTCTTACCGCCCTTTTCCTTGATGAACCTGATGGCATCTATGGCAGAGCCGCCTGTTGCCAGCATGGGATCCGTGACGATTATTGTCCTCTCATTTATGGGAGCCGGCAGCTTACAGTAATAGGAATGGGGCTTATGTGTTTCCTCGTCCCTGTATAATCCGATATGTCCAACCTTTGCAGTAGGAAGCAGCTTCAAAATACCGTCTGTCATGCCCAGTCCGGCTCTGAGTATGGGGACAACGGCTTCCTTTCTTCCCGCCAGCACCGGAGAGATGGTCTTCTCGATCGGAGTCTCAACTTCGATATCCCTTAACTCCAGATCTCTCAAGGCCTCATATCCCATCAGCATCGCGATCTCATTGACAAGCTGCCTGAATTCCGCAGTGCCTGTGGTCTTGTCCCTGAGTCTCGTGATCTTATGCTGTATAAGCGGGTGATCGATGATCACAACATTTTTTGTCTCTTTGATTTCCGGCATGTTTTATCCCTCTTAATTGCTAAACATATAGGCTACAGTGATCCTGTCGTCCTCGACATAGGAAGAGATCCCGATCTTCGTAAAGTCTCCGAAGACCATATTATCATAGTGGGTAGGAGATGCAACCAGATCGTCAAACATTACATCCGCAGCTTTCTTCGGATCCTCCGTTCCCTTGATCCTGGACAGATTTTCCCCCTTCCATTTATCACTGGATATCAATTCCACACCCTGCTGACCATTGGGCCGGGTGTGACTCCAGTCGGTAGATGCTTCCTTTGAACGTATATCAGCGATAGCTATAAGATCATGGTCGAGCGTTAGCACATCCACTCCTGTGGAAACCCTAAGTTCATTGATGTAGGAAAGCATCCGGTTATTTAGTACATTGATATCAACTGCAGCAAATACATCAACGCTGAAAAGTACGGTGAATAATATCACCGAAAAAAACAACCTTTTCATTATTGTTCCCCACTTTCTGAGGAATATGTCAAGGCTCTCAAACGTCACCTGCGGTTTCGCAGGTGACTGTCCTGAACGGTTATGAATATCATAACTTATTTTATCGCATTTTACTGGGATTACAATAGAGAAATTTAAGCACGGCAGAGATCAGATCACGCAATAGCGCCTCTGTTTGTCATAGCTACATTGTCCCTGATACCATTTCTGCCGTATGTGATGCCTGAGTACACGGTTTCAATATTTTTCATAACAGGTTCTGACGTGTCCATTGATGCCACATGATCGAAAGCATCGTGAAGTTTTTTAAGAATGACCTTCGCTTCTGAGAGAAGGGCCGCATTATGCCTTATCATTGCCTTGTCCAAAAGGATGAATGTATAGTTATAGATCCTGTAAAGATACAGGGATATTTCCTGTGAATAATCGAGAACGTTTCTCAGCTGATCCACGCAGTTTTTTGCATGCTGGATGCCGCGGTTAAATTCATCCCTGTCCTGTGCCTCCCTGGCATCATCAATATACTGCAGGGCAAGCTCATACGTAAGCACCAGGATCCTGCTCTTATTTGCCTGTGATATCTTAAGTGTGAATTCCTTCTTCATTTCGTCTGTCATGTTGTACTCCTCCATATGGCGTCCTGAACGCCCTGTTATAATTGTCGTCTTGAACGCTCTGTTATGATTGTCGTCTTGAACGCTCTGTTATGATTGCCGTCCTGTGGGCCTTGTTATGATTGTCGTCCTGAGGGCGTAGCCCGAAGGATCTATTCAAAAGATTCTTCGCTTCGCTCAGAATGACACCGGCTTCGCTCAGAATGACACCGGCTTCGCTCAGTATGACACCGGCTTCGCTCAGAATGACACCGGATCACTGTATCAGCTGCAGTGCCTGCTGGGGTGCCTGGTTTGCCTGGGCGAGCATTGATGTCGCTGCCTGAACCAGTATCTGCTGGCTTGCGTAATTGGTCATTTCCTCTGCCATATCCGTATCCTGGATCCTGCTCATTGCAGCGGTCAGATTCTCTGTGGATGCTGCCAGATAGGAAATACTGTGCTCTACACGGTTTGTGTATGCTCCGATCCTGGAACGTGTGCTGGATACATATGATAAAGCTCTTGTGATCCTGTCTATAGCGTTCTGTGCACTTGCCATGGTTCCCACATTCAGATCATCGAGATCAAGTCTCTTAAGAGACATCTTCGGGATGGAGCACTTGATCATTTCTTCTTCATTTGCACCGATATGAAGGTCCATTGCGCCTTCACCGGTGATGGTGAGCTTGACCTCATTTATATTAAAGTTGAATTCTCTGCCATGATATTTTCCTTCTTCTATAGGTGAGGGAACGTCGGAATAAATCTTACTTCCGTCGATCTCATTATCAATAGCCAGTGTCAGGGATTCTCCATTAGCCCCTTTCAAGGTTATATACTGTGATCCGTCTTTGCATATTTTTACCGACCCCTTTGTACCGTCATTATATGTTCCTTCGCTTACCTCTTCTCCGAGGTCGGGCTTACCGGAAGCAGCTATCTTCGTTTTTTCGTAATCAGTATATGCAGGATAGTTTAGATCCATTACGATGCTATTGCCTGTCAGTCCCCAGGTGGACGGAAGATTTTGTGCTGTAACTCTCAGGATCTTATTACCACTTGAGTCTGTCGTCATTTCTTCCTTAAGGGAAAAATTATATACATCGGGACCGGCGGTCTTAACCTTGTCATTGTACTCTTCCACATGGATATTCTTATTGCTCTCGCAATACCCGTGGTTTTCAAGACTCCCGTCGATAAGCTTCTTTCCGTTTAACTCGATCTGTCCTGATATCCTGTCGATCTCTGCGATCAGCTGTTCAACTTCATTCTGCATATCGGCCCTGTCGTTAGCGGACATGGTGCCGTTGCTGGCCTTAATAGCGATCTCATTAAGTCTCTGAACCATGTCTGTCACTTCCGCAAGAGCCCCGTCTGCTGTTTCCAGAACCGATCTTCCGGTGGTCGCATTGGTGTCGGCCCTCTTCAGCGCTTCCAGCTGCTGACGCATTCTGCCGGAAATAGCATAACCCGTGGGATCATCTCCCGCAGTATTGATCTTATAACCGGATGAAAGCTTTCCTGTGGAAAGTGCGAATGCGGATTCATTCCGAAGTAGCGAGTTATTGGTGATGACCGCTGTAATATTACTGTTGATCTGCATAGGATACCTCCAAAAAGTACTTTACTTTACGGAGCGGATAAATTCACTGACCCTCCTGTAAAGAATTGCTGTATTCTTACCGGCATCCATGCCTTCTGATGTGCTTTCGTTATCTGCCATGTCCGTCCCTGAACCGGCGGTATTTACCGTATTGTTAAAACTTCTGTTTTTTATATCGGCAGATTTCGGGATTCTATTAATATCAGAATTTAAAGTCTTTTCAAAAATTACGTTCTCATTTTCAAAAAGCGCACCTGCAGCGCTTCTTAAACGCTCAGTCCCTTCATCGGTGGAAGAGGTGACGATGCCGCTAAATTTTCCATCATTCAATGTGAATTCCGCATATACTCTTCCGTGATCCTCCGTCTCAAAGGATACGGCTGCCCTTGATTCTCCCGTTCCTCTTACGATCTTCACATTGACGGAGGTCATACGCCCCGCTATTTCCATCGGTACTTCGTAGTTCTCTTCGTTTGAAAGGGCTTTCGCAACGCTTAACTGGCGGTTTATGGTCTGAAGAGTCTTTAAGTCGATATAGCTTTCTGCGCTCTCTGCAGCGTCCTGAAGAGCTTCCCTGATATCATCTGCCATTTCGCTGTAGGAATCCTTAACAGCCTCTGAAGTGTCACCTTCCGCTTCACCTTCCATGCTGTCCAGGATCCTTTCTGAATGATCTCTGAGCTTTCCTGCCATATCTTTTTTTACACTGTTAAGCAGTGCTTCAAATATGGCACCCCTATTATTCATAAGGGCATCCATAGCGACGACATTTTCTGCTGTCACATCCTGCCCGTACCCCAGAAGCATCTCATACACCGCTTCATCCTTTGCGGCGGCTTCCTTTATGACCCTGAGCTCCTCCTCATTATATAGAACCTCAGTCTCCGAACTCTCTTCCGTTCCGGCATTCCTAAATGAATTCAGGATATCATCGAGAGTAGTGTCGCCGTTAATACTGCCAAGGTTTCTAAGCCCTTCAGGGCTCAGATTGTCATATACCTCGTGAAGCGCGTTCTCTGAATATTTGACTTCTGCCTGTTTTTCTTCGCGGCCCTGTTTAGACCTGTCTTCCTCCCGGGGCTCTTTCCTGAAAGCGGTCTCGATCTGGGTATCGATCCTCATATTATCTGCAGATCCTTCTCCCGATGAAATTCCTCCAAACTCATCACCGATCTTAAAATCCATGGAACCCCTGCTGCGGGTTCTGAGCTCGGACAGAAGATTTTTCAGAGATAATTCCCGTCCGTTATTTACAAGGGCTCCGATAACGGCCCCGTCAGACTTTTCTATCTGTCTTATCAGTCTGTAGATACCAATATAGGATTCTGCCTCGTCTTCACTTATCTCATTGTTTCTCTCGAGGCGGAAAAGATACTCGCTGAATTTCGCGTTATCCTCATCTATATGGGCTGTCTTTGTTATCCGGTCAATAAGTTCCTGTGCATCGGTCTCAAGCGGATTCACGCCATCCCTTATAAGTGATACAACGGCAGCGCCCGTAAGCCTGTCAACGAGTGTTCGTATAGTCTGATCCGCCGCCTTTACCTTCGTTACGTTTTCTGCAGAAACCTCCATACCGTTATATCCCAGGATCCTGACCGCCCTTAAGTTGTCGGCTGTTTCTTCAAATGCAATGTCCTTTAAGAGACTTCCGATATTCTTAAATGCATCCCCTATACGGTCTCCGAGATCTGCTCTCACCTCTGTTCCTACTGCTTCGTAGGTGGCACCGGCAGCATCGAATCTGGTCTTCAGTTCATTCCCTGCCTCGTAAATATCATTTACGGTAAATGCCTCGGCTGATACAAATCTCCCGGATACTGCAGCAGGCATATCTTTTATTTCCGATATCTTTGAAACGGTCTCCTCCGCAAGACTTATCCTGTCCTCGACAGAGAACCCGGTTTTATCACCGTTTCCTGCAAAAGCTGCACGGTAAAAAGCCCTTTCCTTCTCTTTCAGAAGCTCCACCTTCTCCGAGATCTCCTCTGTTTCCAGTGAAAATCCATTATCGGCCCTGATGGAACGGTTGGCTTCGCTGTTCATCTGAAGCCTTGTCTCATTAAGGATCCTCTCATTTCTGATCCTGTTATAACCTCTTATAAGATAGGCATTTCCTGCGTTTTCTCCCCGGGCCAGGGCCCCTAAGACCTCCTGCATGATATCTCCGGTCTTTAAGGGAAATGAAATGCTTTTCAGATCTTCGTAGAGAGAGAGATTTTCTTTAGTCAGCGCAAATCCGTCTCTTATAAGCTCTCTTGCATCTTCACGTGTCTCATCTGTGACATCAAATCCCGCTTCTCTTATGACACTCTCTATCTGACCGCTTATGGCATCCAGATCTTCACTTGATGCAGCCTCTGCGAGATAACCTGCGCCCTCGGTCTGAAAATATCCTTTTCCCTGTCCTCCGGCTTCCTTCCCGCCTGAGTGCTCTGCCATATAAACGTTATCTATGGTGGGTTCTTCACCTTTTAATACCATGTATTCCATGGCGCCCTTATCCATGGCCTCTATCTTTGATGCGGTGTCAAAAGCCTTCATTGCACTGCTGATATTTTCTTCGTTTGCCGGAAGATCCGCTTCTTCCAGACTCTTCCCGATATATTCCATCAGTGCTTCTTTATCACGGGTAAGCTCTTTATCAACCTGCGTGTCCGAAGTTACTCTCTCTGCCGCTGCCCTGCTTCCGGTTATCTCTTCAGCTGTTTTACGGTCAACGGTGTCGGTGAATCCGGCCACATCCACCCCGGCTTCCGAAAGTATCACCTTTATCCTGTCAAGATTTGTGACAGCCTCAGCCTCACTCATTTTCCCCGGGTGATACCCGTCTTCCTTCATCTCCTGAAAATCCCTTGATGACATGGTATTTGACATTACAGCCATGTAATTATGGGCATTCTTCGCATCAAAAGAAGCGGCATCCGATAATATGTCTGCCTTTTCCTTCTTCCGGTCTCCTCCTACACCCTTAAATCCGTAGGCGGCCCCCCGGTTTCCTCCGATGTCCATGACTACTCCGGTGGCAGCGGCCTTTTTTGCCTTATTGTCACCATATGTATCGATCATCCGGGTATTCCCGTAATTACCGGTTCTTTCTGATGTTTCGGGTTTTATCTCATTTTGAAAATTGATATGCATATAATGATAAACGCTTCCCTGCGCTTATTTACCTGCAATGCCGTCCCTGCAATGCCGTTTGAAATAGGGTTTCACATAATATGTCGGCAGATGTGGGAGTTATCTAAAGATTTAAAATAAAAAAGCCCCCTGTGCGGGGCAAAATCCTTAAGCTGATGTCATTCTGAGGGTTTCATCCCGAAGAATCTCTCTGCAGTTAGTAAAGATTCTTCGCTTCGCTCAGAATGACATCGCTTCGCTCGGAATGACATCTCTTCTCTCAGAATGACATCGCTTCTCTGTCAATCAAACTTAAATATCACTGCTCCGAATGGCGGAAGGGTGAATCCTATGGAATAAGGCTGGTTATCCCACTCCACTTTCTCGGTCTTAATGGTCTTCTTTATTTTAGCTCCGGTACCGCCGAACTTCACGTCATCACTGTTAAGGATAAGTGTGCACTTGGTTTCCTTCGGAAGTCCCATTCTGTAGTCATCTCTCTCTATGGGAGTAAAGTTTACGACCACAGCCAGATTGTCCTTTCCGGTGGAATTCATTCTGATGTATGAGTAAAGGCTCTTCTCTGTATCATCTGCGTTTATCCACTTGAAGCCTCTTTCATCATTATCGAATTCCCAGAGGGACGGGTATTCTCTGTAGATCTTTAATAGTTCCTTTGAGAATTTCTGCATGGCTGCGTGACCCGGATCGGCTAAAAGGAACCAATCCAGTTCTCTCTCTTCACTCCATTCCCTCTCCTGTCCGAATTCCTGACCCATGAACAGGAGCTTCTTTCCGCTGTGGGTCATCATAAATGCATATCCGGCCCGGAGATTTGCGAACTTTTCCTGGGGGCTTCCCGGCATTTTATTCAGCATGGAGCACTTCAGATGAACTACCTCGTCATGAGAAAGTACCAGAATATAGTTCTCGGCGGAATTGTAACTCATGGCAAATGTCATCTTGTAATGATTATTCTTTCTGAAATAAGGATCGAGCTTCATATAGTCGCAAAAGTCATGCATCCATCCCATATTCCACTTAAACGAAAATCCGAGGCCATCATCCTCCGGCGGCGCGGTTACTCTGGGCCAGGCCGTTGATTCTTCCGCGATCATCATTATGCCCTTATACTTACCCAGCATAAAGGAATTCAAATGCTTAAAGAATTCTATGGCCTCCAGATTCTTATTTCCGCCGTATTTATTGGCAACCCATTCTCCGTCTCTCTTTCCATAGTCTAGATAGAGCATGGATGCCACCGCGTCAACTCTTAAGCCGTCCACATGGAACTCTTCAACCCAGTAAGCAGCATTCGCTATGAGGAAGTTCTTGACCTCGTTCTTTCCGTAGTCAAAGATCTTTGTACCCCAGTCGGGATGCTCTCCCTTCCTGGGATCTGAGTATTCGAAAAGAGCTTCTCCGTCAAAATTTGCAAGACCGTGTTCATCCCTGGGGAAATGAGCGGGAACCCAGTCAAGGATCACGCCGATATTGTTCTTATGAAGTGTATCCACCAGATACCTGAAATCATCGGGATTGCCGTATCTCGAAGTGGGAGCATAATATCCGGTCACCTGATATCCCCAGGATCCGTCAAAGGGATACTCTGCGATCCCCATGAGCTCCACATGGGTATAGCGCATCTCTTTAAGATACTTGACAATCCTGGATGCAAACTCCCTGTACGTATAGAAGCCGTCATTTTCTTCGGTCGGGTGCCTCATCCAGGATCCCATATGACATTCGTAGATTGCAAGGGGTTCCCGGTTCATATCTTTCCCGGTACGTTCACGGATCCACTTGGCGTCTCCCCATTTATAGTGTTGCCCGTTCTTCCCGGAAATAAAGGTTTTTGAAGCAGTTCCCGGTCTTTCTTCCGCGTATGCCGCAAAGGGATCCGCTTTATACACGATCTCTCCATTGGATTTTACGATGTAGAACTTATACAGCTCCCCGCTCTTTACTCCGGGTATAAATCTCTGCCAGATCCCCAATGGCTCCAGCCTTTCCATGGGATGGGCATCGGGATTCCAGTCATTGAATTCCCCTACCACACTCACGCTTCTGGCATGCGGTGCCCAGACAGCGAAATAAAACCCGCTTACTCCCTTTTCTTCGCTTTCATGAGCTCCCAGCTTCTTATAGATTTCGTAATGAGTACCGTCTCCGAAATAATACTGGTCGTCTTCCGAAATAAATACTTTTTCTTTCCCCATTTTAACCCCCGATCAAATGAAATCTCTTTCTCTGAGTATGATAAGATCATCATCATCATAACGCTTTCCCACTACAACATCCAGGAAATGTCCCGGTGTCTTGCGGTTAACGTGACGGATAGCCTCATCCACTATTTCTTCCACCTCATCAATGGTAACAAAATGATCTGCTGTCTGTCTCTCATCTATCTTCGTATAAAGTGCGAGCACTCCCATGTCGTCAATGATGTATTCCTTTTCCCTCGCATACTCCCTTCCATGGAAAACAAGGTCGTCATTTGTATACGTGGGGATCTCTATCTTCACATCGAATACATCATCAAACCAGTCCTTCTTGTGATTCCTTTCAAGCATTCTGAATGATGCCTTTGTCTCTTCGAGGATCAGGATAATGGAGGTATCCGGCTTAGTGAGCACAGACCTGATATCTTCAAATGATGCATCCGAAAGGTCCGCAGCATGCTCTATTAGCAGCGCACAGCCATCAAGAGCCCGGAGTACGTCAGGCACATCCTTGGTGTTAAAGAGATCTGCGGGTATCCTGGCTATCTTTCCCACGAATTCCTCGGGGTGTTCGTACTTATAGCCCCGGGCAAGGGCATTGGCAAGATTGATCCTGGCGCTCTGCTCATTTCCGGTGATAAATACGTTTCCGTTTTTACCATTCAGCTTCATCCGGTCCAGAGTATTCCGGATAAGATCCGGCAGGTCATGCATGGGAAGGAACTGCGCGAATATTTCCTTTTCCTCTTCATCAAACCCGTGTACTTCCTGGGCTTTGGGTGCTACGTATTTCTTCGGAGGTATGTATTCTTCCTCATCCTCCTCATCTTCCCCGTACTCCTCATCCGGAAGCTCTTCTTCATATGTCTCTTTCTCATCCTCTGCAGGATAAGCTTCTTTTACAGCTTTTTCTTTTTCGGACTCTGCTTCTGCGGCGATCTCACCGGGAGCTTCATCCTCAAGGATCTCTTCCTCCTGAGGTTCCTCTACCGGCTTTTTCTTTTTCACCCGAGCATTGACTCTTTCCCTGTGATCCCTTAAAAGTCCCGTAAGGTCTGAGGTGATCTCCAGAACCTCCTTTTTCATGCCTCTTAGCTGCGGTGCGGCCGCTTCTTCCGGCTGTTCTTCCTTAGCTGCCGGTTCCTCCCTGTGAGTCTCAACGGGAGTAACCTTTACAGGTGCCGGTGATACAGGAGCCGGTTTCACCTCCGGTGCAGGTACAGGTTCCTCCGCCGGTTTTTCAATATTAACCCTGACAAGGCTGTTTACTATATCACTGGTCTGTTCAAGAGATTTTCTCTTGGCTTCCTCCAGCCGCTTCTTATCATGCTGTTCCTTTTGTTTACTCCAGCCGCTTAAGATATCCTCTATGCTCATCTGCCCCGTGATCTGCCTTTCAGCATCCTCAGGCCCCTCAGGAACATTGAGACTTATCTGGCCGTCATAGTCCTGGGAAAGGATATTCGCAAACTGTCTTTCCACATCATTTTCTTCGGGTTTTTTCCTGATATTGAGAGGTATCCTGTGGGCGAGGACATCATCGTCTCCCACTTCCTCCCTGGGAACCGGAGCATGAGAAGTCTCTTTTTCCGGCATGATCTCGCTAAGGTCGGTATCCGCCTTCATTGGCGGCAGATCCCTCATGGGAGGCAGGCGCATTTCCTTTTCTCTTAAAGGTTCTCCTGTCTTCTCTTCCAGATCCACCATGTTTCTCTTCAGCTCCGCCTGGAGATTCATAGTGCTGTATTTATCCAGATTTACCGAAGGCGCTTTAATATCATCTACTTCCAGCTTTTCATTTATCTCTTTTTTAGGGATTTTCTTTGTAGGCTGATTTGACGGCTGGATATCCTTGATCTCTATGGACAGAGGCGAATCAGAAGAAAGATCCTCTGCTCCCGCAAGGACCTCTATGGCATCCTGATGATCATATTTATGCTGCTGTTCCGGAGTAAGATCCGTATAGAGCATTTTCAGCTTCATGGCTTCTGTAACATATCTGCCATGTCCGAACCAGAGGATGAGTCTGTCGCACTCGTCTATGCACTTCTGTTTATCACCGGCTTCGGAATAGAGCCTGGCCAGCTCATACCCCCAGTGTTCCTGATAATCCAGATTCTTTAACTGCTCCAGTATTTCTATCCTCTGCTGGATCCCCACGTTTGTGAGGACATAGAACTTGTACTGGAGAATGTAGGTGCCGGGATCCTGGGGGGCCATTTCCATGTACTCCTTAAGGTATCCCACAGAATCATTAAGGTCTCCCATTTTTATAGAGAGTTCGCAAAGTGCATATATTATGGAACGGGCATTAGGACATCTGGAATCTGCAATGAGAAGGATGTCCCGTGCCTCTTCGTATCTTTTATTTATCTTGTATATCTCACTTATGAAGCTTAAGGTCTTAACACTCCTGACTTTTCTCCAGTCAATCGTGTCAGCGATCACCACAGCCTCATGAAATTCCTGTTCCTCTGCCAGCGACCTTATCTGCTCCAGCCGCACATTATACTCATAGCGATCCACTTATCATTACCCCGACGGATTTGTTATTCTTAATGCATAATCCCTATTAGGATATCATAGCAGATAAATGGTGTCAAAATAGGGAATCCCACGGATCTTTCCACGGATCCTTCCGGTTTACGGGCTTCATATTCCCTCAGCTTGCATAAACATTCATATCCAGCTCACCCTCACTCTTTGCGACCATGGTTGTAACCGCCACATCTCCTAAGCAGTTGCTGGTGGTCCTGCACATTCCACAAAGGGAATCGATACCCATAACAAGGCCTATGGCCTCTACCGGTACGTTCATCTGTGTAAGAAGCACAGAGAGGCAGATAAGTCCCGATCCCGGTATACCCGGTGCTCCCATGGAAAGAACAACTATTGATATTACCATCGAGAGCATAGCTCCCTCAGTGATCTCCACACCATATGTCTTTGCCAGAGCCAGAGCAAATACTGCCAGATGCACACAGGTGCCGTCCATATTAAGAGTTGCTCCAAGAGGTATGGAAAGCGTAAATATCCTTTTTGAAATACCGATCTTTTTCTCACAGGCCTCCATGTTTATAGGTATTGAAGCATTTGAGGATGCCATGGAAAATACCTGAAGCATGTAGGGCGCATACTTTCTTAAGAAAGGCAGAGGTGATATCCTTGCGAGGAGCACCATCAGCAGACAGTAGACAACCATCATGCATATGAGTCCCAGAATAAAGGTGCCGAACATACCCAGAACCGCTAAAATGGTCTTTATTCCAAGAGTAAGGACCATGGACATAATGGAGCAGAAAACCGCAACAGGCATAACCTTTATGATGAGGGTGGTGACTTTCAGGAAAAGGTCATTGCAGGCCTGAAAGAGATCACTCAGCTTCTCTGAGTATTTACCCAGAAGTCCCGTAGCCACGCCGCATAATACCGCCATAAAGATGAGCTGCAGCATGTTGGATTTTAAGAAGGGATTGATAATATCCGACGGAACTATCCCCACTATCGTATCGAGAATAGACACCTCCATGGTCTGTGATGTTATGGCGGAAGCGTCATCCACAAGAGAATTGGCCATGGACGCATCTCCGGGTCCTATCAGGGAAAAAACTCCTATGCCTACAGCTACTGCTATAAACGTGGTAAAGAGGTACATTCCTATGATCTTTCCGCCTATCCTTCCCAGAGCCCCCAGATCCGAGAACTGTACTATACACGAGATAATGGAGAAGAATACCACAGGCGCCACTATCATCTTCAGCGAATTCATATACATGGTCTTTACCGGCGTCAGCAGCATTTTATTTAAGGTTGTATTGAAGCTGTCCGGCATTACCGTTGTAAACAGTATGCCAAGGATAATAGCCGCCACCATTGCGCCCAGAGTCTGGTAAAGAAATGACCGTTTACTGCGTACAACAGTCATCCTGATGTAGTTGGTCCTGCCGATATGCCTGTGTCTCAGGCTCTGTCCCAGGGACCCCAGCAGGATATTTCTGATGGTATCCTGAAGTTCCCCCACTTCGCTTTCTTCCTCTATATCCTGCAGCGATGCCGATGACATATCCTCCAGAATGGAATACTCGTCTCCTTTGGCAGAAAGGTCTATGGTCAGATTTCCAAGGAAAGCATTGATCGTAACGGTCAGGCTGCTATTTTTCTCAGGATCTTCTCCCCCGCCTGCTGTACTGCTATGGGCGATCAGGCTTCCTGCCACTTCTTCAGCCGTAAGGACTGCCTTTATACGGTCGCTCTTATTGATCCCGTAATCCTGCAGAGTTTTACTTATAAACGACGTTACGTCTCCGATACACTGCTCCGATGCTTCAAATTTCCGTCTGATATGCATGTTCCCTCCCATAATCGCATGAGTTTTTAAAGTTTTTTT
>Ga0310691_10002591_pt1 | contig 23508 bp, 17 predicted proteins | sample 176DNAGHGlowgp2_FD_203887 | JGI IMG/M metagenome (GOLD analysis project Ga0310691, IMG submission 203887) | Sheep rumen microbial communities from Palmerston North, Manawatu-Wanganui, New Zealand - 1766 DNA GHGlow gp2 (v2) (version 2) | ecosystem: Host-associated > Mammals > Digestive system >...
AATCTGGTTCTTTCGACCCGTCTCCAGCTTAAACTCTACCAGCGAATGTTCTGTAGTGCGGTCCAAAACGTGGAAATGTGTGATGGCCAGCTTACCACCATTGTCCACGGGTGAAGAGTAAGTCACATAGGCTTTGTTATCCTTCAACCAATTTTCAATAGTTCCATCTTCTTGTTCCATCTCACCGGAGAGTACAGCAACGTATCGGCGGTCGTAGACTATATGATGCCAGTTGTGCTCCAGCACCTGCTCTGTCTCCATATCCTTAGCATAGACCATCAGTCCACTGGTATCACGATCCAACCTGTGCACAACATGTGCCGTACACTTCTGGCGCGACTTCTTAAAATAATCATCCAGCACAGTTTTCACATTCAGCGACGAGTGTCCACCAGCCATAGAAAGAATGCCTGGCTGCTTCTCGATGACAATGAGCCAACGGTCCTCATAGACTATCTTCACATAGCGGCTCTTAAAAGTCTGCTGGTTGCGCTTCGTCTTAGAAACTGCCACCTTCATACCGGGCTGTAGCAAGTAGTCAAACTGTGTCACCGTCTTTCCATTCACCTTGACACCCTGACCTTGCAGCGTCAGTTTTATCTTGTTGCGGCTCTGTTTCACATTGGCCAGCAGAAACTCCAGCAAAGGCTGCTCATCCGTTACTTGAAAGTGGTCGTATTCCCCCTGTGTGTTTGTACTATATCTCATCTACCTTTATCGAATTTACTTTCTAACTATAACACTGCCACTGGCTTGATGGGTTGCAAGTATCAACACTTCAGCTATCTGCACGTGCTCAGGAGCATTGGCAGCATAAACTGCTGTATCTGCAATATCGTCACCTGTCAATGGTTTAATGCCCGTATAAAGTTTGGCGGCACGCTCGGTATCACCATGGAAGCGAATGTTGCTGAAATTCGTCTCAACCAGTCCAGGTTTCAGATTGGTTACGCGGATAGACGTGTTGGCAACATCAATGCGAAGACCATCTGTCAGCGCTTTTACGGCAGCCTTGGTGGCACAATAGACATTACCGCCTGCATAGGCAGCATCGCCCGCTACTGAACCGATATTGATGATGTGCCCCCTATTGCGCTCCACCATACCTGGCACCACCAGACGAGTCATCGTCAGCAGACCTTTTATGTTCGTATCTACCATCACATCCCAATCGTCCAAGTTGCCCTCATATTCGGGTTCCAAGCCCAGTGCCAGACCAGCATTGTTAACCAGTACGTCAATAGCTTTCCATTCTGCTGGCAGTTCGTCAAGGGCTTTCTTCGCTGCGTTACGGTCTCTCACGTCAAAGGTCAGCGTCTTTACCTGTGTGCCTTTCTCTGTCAGTTCATTACTAATCTTAGCCAGTCGCTGTTCATTACGTCCTGTCAAAATCAACTGATCGCCATTCTCGGCAAATTTTCTGGCGCAACCCAGTCCTATACCGCTTGTTGCACCTGTTATCAATACTATCTTTTTCATTTTATCTTTATTGTATCTTTTCTGCATTATTCTCCTAACGGTTGCTTAACAACTCCACGATACGAGCCATTTGGTTGGGGATGCGAATCTGCTGAGGGCACTTGGGCAGACACTCCTCACAATCAGCACAACTTCTGGCCCACGACTCGACCTTAGGCAATGCCTCGCGCAATCCGTCAGCAAACTGTTTCTTACGTGCAGCATATTCAGCCGACGACTTGTCAGGCAATGGCAGAATATGACTGTTTACAGCATCATTGTAATAGGCGAAGTTGCCAGGAATATCCACATCGTATGGACACGGCATACAATAAGCACATGTAGTACAGGGTATCGTCGGATAGCCAGACATCTGGTCAGCAATGTTGGCCAAAAGCGTTTTTTCTGCCTCAGTACACACCTCCAAAGGTGAGAATGTCTCGATATTCTCCTTCAAGTGATCCATACGATTCATACCACTCAACGTCGTCAGAATGTTCGGATACGAGCCCACCCATCTGAATGCCCAACGTACGGTACTATCATCGGGGCGTATCTCTTGCAACTGTTTCACCAGTTCCTTGGCCATACGCCCGAAGGCGCCACCTCTTAACGGCTCCATGATGACACATTGAACGCCTGTCTTCTCACATTTACTATAGAGATACTCTGCATCAGCATCCTTCTTCCACCCGCTGCCCATCGACGCATGACGCCAATCGAGGAAGTTCATCTGTATCTGACAGAAGTCCCAACGATACTCATCCTGATGGTCAAGCAGGAAGTCAAAGGGGCGCACATCTCCATGATAAGAGAAACCGAGGTGCTTAATACGGCCAGTCTCACGCTCTTTCAGTAGGAAGTCAAGCAATCCATTGTCCAGGAAACGTCCTTTCAACGCGTCCATTCCTCCTCCACCGATGCTATGCAACAGGTAATAGTCTATATGGTCTACCTTCAAACGCTCGAAAGACTGCTCGTACATGCGTTTCGACTCACTAAAGCTCCACAGATTCTGTCGCTGGTTAGACATCTTCGTGGCCACATAGAATTTCTCTCTCGGATGTCGTGCAAGTGCATTACCCGTCAGCACCTCCGACTGTCCACCCATATACATCGGGGCAGTATCGAAGTAATTCACCCCATGTTCTATGGCGTAGTCAACCATTGCGTTAACCTCATCCTGGTTGTTAGGCAGTCGCATCATGCCAAAGCCCAGCAGCGAAATCTGTTCTCCGGAGCCATGCTGTACACGATATGTCATGCGGTTGGGGACCACCTCCTTTTTATCGTCGTTTGCCAGCATGCGAAAAGGCTCCAAAACACTGAGTGCCACTGCTGAACCTGCACCGAGTCCCAGGCGACGGAGGAAGTCTCTGCGAGTCATTCCGTTCTCATTTGTTTCTTTCTTCATGAAGCGTTAAGTTGTTAGTTTCTTCCCTTGGTTTATCGAATGCAAATATAATGATATTTCCTGGAATACGCAAGTTTTTATCTTGATATTTCAGTGTTTCATGGTATGCAAGGGCCACGTGACTTGACGGTAGAGGCGGTAGCTGTCAAGTAGCTGACGACGGGGACGGGCTTCGATATTGGGGAAACGCTCACCGCGGACGGTAAAATGATAACGAGACTCATTGCCCTGATAGTCGCGCAGGACATAGGTGAGATGGTAGGGGCGCTCTTCGGAAAAGCAGACAACACCTTGTTCAAAGTTTGTATGAAGGATGGGTAGACGCATACCAGGTTCACGGAACGACTTCATATACCAGATGCGCGTGCGGCGCCAGTGTTCATAGTCGCCCCAGTTGTTCACCTCCAATTGGCAGGAAACGGGAATACTGTCAACATCGCTGTGGAAGACTTCGCATCCATCGACTAACAGTTGGGTGTAGCGCACACCATAATGGTTGTAGGTGGCTTCTGAGTAGTCGTCGGCCCAGAGAGCAAAACCTACCCTGCCCCATGCGGTAAATTCACGTTGAACATTGAAAGTAAAGCGCTGAACCTTCGTATCGCCTGCTCCAAAGCCAAAGGTCTGCTTGCTGAAACCGCCATTGAAGACTCCTTCTCCGTTCATAGGGTATGCCATGAAAGAGTGAGCCTGCGGAGCCACCGTATCAGCAATGATGTTAGCCAACTTGATCATAGGGTCGCGCAACACCCATGTCTCGGTGTCATGCAGTTCCAGATGCAGATGCGGACCAGTGGAATGACCGGTGTTGCCACTGATAGCAATATGGTCGCCCGACTTCACGGGAAACTTCTCGGGAGGGAAAACATACGACAGCGTATCTTTAGGTCCTGTACGATGAAGTTCGTTCTCATACTGTTCAGCAAAACGCTTCAGATGGCAGTAAACGCTGGTGAAACCATCGGGATGGGTGACATAGATGGCATTGCCGAAGCCGTACATATTTACTGTCAACCTACTGACATAGCCATCAGCAATGGAAAAGATATCCTTGCCCTCTACATTGCCCGTTTTGACATCCAAACCACCATGGAAATGAAACGGACGGGGTTCACCAAAATTACCCGCCAGCGTAATATCGTAGTCTACAGGGGAAGCGTAAACGATTGGCTCTTGACTATTAGTCGCCGGCTCACCATCGCCGCACGATACCAATAGCCAAAAGCCAATAATTAAAAGCCAAGAGTCAAATCTTAGCATGCTTTAAACGACATATCAAGACCCTTCACTGAATGTGTCAAGGCACCCACAGAAATAAAGTCGACACCTTGTTCAGCATAGTCACGGATGGTGTCGAAGGTGATACCACCCGACGACTCTGTCTCGTAGCGTCCACCAATGATGTCGACAGCCTTCTTCGTATCGGCTACGGAAAAGTTGTCGAGCATGATACGGTCTACGCCACCATGATCGAGCACCTGCTGCAACTCATCAAAGGAGCGCACCTCAATCTCAATCTTCAAGTCAAGGTTCTTCTCCTTCAAATAAGCATGACAGCGGTCGATAGCGTTGACAATACCACCGGCAAAGTCGACGTGGTTATCCTTCAGTAGAATCATGTCGAAGAGTCCTATACGGTGATTGCAACCACCGCCAATCTTCACAGCCTGCTTCTCCAGCATACGCATACCCGGTGTTGTCTTACGGGTGTCGAGCACACGGGTCTTGGTGCCCTTCAAGTGCTGTACATACTTATCGGTCATGGTTGCAATGCCACTCATGCGCTGCATGATGTTGAGCATGAGGCGCTCCGTCTGCAGCAGCGAGCGCACACGCCCCGTGACGACCATGGCGATGTCGCCCTTCTTGACACGCGTGCCATCCTGCATCAGCACCTCCACCTGCATGGTGGGGTCAAAACGATGGAACACCTCCTTGGCTACCTCTACACCTGCCAAAATGCCGTCTTCCTTGATGAGCAGATGCGACTTGCCCTTCGCATCCTCAGGAATACAGCACAGGGTGGTGTGGTCGCCATCACCAATATCTTCTGCAAACGACAGGTCAATGAGCCGGTCGACGAGCTCCTGGACGTCCATGTTGTAGTTGGGTCTATAGAAATCGATATTTAACATATTGTTCTTATAATTATTTGAAAATCAGATATTTCATTAAGATTACTTTTAGCGGCGCTTCCGTCTATCTGGCATTCTTTCTGTACCACATGGCAAACCACACGACGGCCACAACGAGCGCCGCGCAGCCAACGCCGTAGCCCACCATGAGGTCGAGGCCAAAGGCATTCTTCGACACCATGAGGAACGACGAGCAGACCACCGTCATGAACAGCGCCGGCAGCAACGTAATCCAGTAGGGCTTGTGCTGGCGCACCAGGTAGACGGTGATGGCCCAGAGGGTGAAGACGGCCAGCGTCTGGTTGCTCCACCCGAACCAGCTCCAGATGACGTTGAAGCCGTCAGGGTTGGAAATGTTGAAGAACAGCAGCAACATGGTGACACCGAAGAGGGGTATGCAAATCCAGATGCGCTTTAGGATGGACTTCTGGTCCAGATGGATGAACTCGGCAACTATCAGACGGGCAGAACGCAGGGCGGTGTCGCCGCTGGTGATAGGTGCTGCCACCACGCCCAGCAGCGCCAGCAGACCGCCAAAGGTGCCCAGCCAGCCCTCGCTGACGGCCGTTACCACCTCAGGAGCCTGGAGCGTCAGCGGCTGACCTAGTTCCTGGGCTGCGCCGCCATAGAAGAAGTACATGGACACCGTGGCCCAGATGAGGGCTACCAGACCCTCGGTAATCATGGCGCCATAGAACAGGGGGCGAGCCTTGCGCTCGTCCTTCAGACAGCGGGCCATGAGAGGCGTCTGTGTGGCATGGAAACCGCTGATGGCACCACAGGCTATGGTGATGAACAGCGCCGGGAAGATGGGCGTGGTGAAACCATCGCCGCTGATGCCCTCGTAGAGCTCAGGCAACTGGGGCCACTTCACGAAGAGCACCACCATCAGCGCCACGGCCATGAAGAGCATGGAGATGGCAAACAGGGGGTACACCTTGCCGATAATCTTGTCGATGGGCAGCATGGTGGCTATGATATAGTAGACGAAGATGATGCCGCACCAGACGTAGACCCACAGCAGGTCGTCGCTGCACAGCTTGCCGAGAATGAGCGCCGGACTGTATACAAACACGGCACCCACCATGACCAGCAGGAAGACGCTGAAGACGAGCATCACCTTCTTGGTGGTGGTGCCCAGATAGAGACCTATGATTTCGGGCTGACCAGCTCCACCATTGCGCATGGACAGCATGCCTGACAGGTAGTCGTGGACGGCACCGGCAAAAATGCAGCCCAGCACAATCCACAAGTAGGCGGCAGGACCGAACTTGGCACCCATGATGGCTCCGAAAATGGGACCCGTGCCGGCAATGTTGAGAAACTGAATCATGAAAATCTTCCAGTTGGGAAGAACGATGAAGTCAACACCGTCGGCTTTGGCCACGGCGGGGGTAACACGGTCGTCGGGACCAAAAACCCGCTCTACGAAACGACCGTAAAGCAGATAGCCCAACACAAGAGCTACGAGGCTCAGCAAAAAAGTAATCATCTTATTCTTATCATTTAAAAATATAAAACCGACTGCAAAATTAAGAAATAATTATGATAACCGACAAAGAATTGAGAAATAATTCGTACCTTTGCGCGCAAATCGTTGAAAATTGAAAAGATTTCTTTACATATTTCTTCTATTCTGTGCTCTTTCTGTCACCGCACAGCCCAAATATGAAGTTCGTGCCGTCTGGTTGACAACGTTAGGTGGACTGGACTGGCCTAAGAGTTATGCGCACGATGGCATGGGCATACTGAAGCAACAGGAAGACCTCTGCAACATGCTGGACCAGTTGCAGGCAATCAACGTTAATACGGTACTCTTTCAAACCCGTGTGAGAGCAACCACCGCCTACCCTTCTGAACTGGAACCATGGGAAGGTAGCCTATCGGGAGTGCCTGGCAAGACACCCGGTTGGGACCCGCTGCAGTTTGTCATTGACGAGTGCCATCGCAGAGGTATGGAACTGCATGCCTGGGTGGTTGCCATCCCCATAGGTAAGTGGAACACTATTGGCTGCAAAACAATGCGTAAGTGGTATCCGTCGCTGGTGAAACGTATCGGTGACGAGGGCTACATGAATCCTGAGGCCTACGGAACGGCAGACTATATCGCCAACATCTGCGAAGAGATTACTACACGCTACGACATTGACGGCATACACCTGGACTACATCCGTTATCCAGAGACATGGCGTGGCAAGATGAACAGAGAGAACATAACCCGTATTGTTCGCAGTGTTAATCAACGTGTGAAGCGCCACAAGCCATGGGTAAAGATGAGTTGTTCACCTATTGGAAAGTCGGGCAACCTGTCTCGTTACCGCTCTGGAGGCTGGGACGCTTACAACCGCGTAGCGCAAGACGCACAGGGATGGCTGCGTGATGGACTAATGGACCAGTTGTACCCGATGATGTACTTCAAGGAAAACAACTTCTACCCTTTCGCCATTGACTGGAAGGAGCAGAGCAACGGACGCACCATCGTGTCTGGACTGGGCACCTATATGCTACACCCACAGGAACGTAACTGGCCATTGACAGAGGTAAAGCGCCAGCTGAGCGTGACACGACAGTTAGGTGTGGGACACTGCCATTTCCGTACCAAGTTTCTGTTGGACAATGTGAAGGGGGTCTATGAGTTGATGCGTCAGCACGACCAGCATCCATCTCTAATCCCACCAATGACGTGGGCACAGAGCACGGCGCCTACAGCCCCTACCCGTTTGAGTGTGGAGCACACCATAGGGGGTGACAACCTGACATGGAGCGGCGCTATAGACCGCAGCGACGGCAACTACTTACTATATAATGTGTATGCATCGACAGATGAACTCGTAGACATTACACGTCCACAGAACCTCATAGCCATACGCAAGAAAGCAACGCAGCTAAGCATCCGTAGAAAGGCCGGCAAACCCTTGCTACACTACGCCGTGACCGCACTGGACCGCTATGGCAACGAGAGCGAGCCCATCAGATGGGTGGAGAAATCGAAGCCCGCCATTGTCGTTACCACATTGTTGGCCAACAATGGTCGAACGCTGACCGTACCTCAACGCAACCTCTTCGACGCTGACTTGCTGGTGGTAACCGACATGAAAGGACGCACGCTTCATACCTATACCAATCGTGAACAGATTAACATCAGCCGACTGCCTGAAGGTATGTATCAACTGAGGTCGCTGCATAAGAAAGGCTACACCCATAGGCTCGGGCTATTCAGCATCAAACGTAAATAAAGGCTGGACATGGAAAAGGTGATACTGGGCATAGACCCTGGAACAAATATCATGGGATATGGCGTCATAAAAGTCGTAGACAACAAAGCGGAGATGGTGACAATGGGCGTTATCGACTTACGTAAGTTTGGCGACGGATACTTGAAGTTGGGACATATCTTCGAGCGCGTGACAGGCATCATAGAGGGCTATCTGCCTGACGAGATGGCCATCGAGGCCCCCTTCCTGAACAAGAATGTGCAGACCACGCTGAAGCTGGGACGAGCACAAGGCACAGCTATCGCCGCGGCCATACAGCGAGGCGTACCCGTTCACGAGTACGCGCCCATGAAAATCAAGATGGCCATAACGGGTAATGGTGCTGCTTCAAAGGAACAAGTGGCTGGTATGCTGCAACGCATGCTGAAATTCGACAAAGAGGCACTTGGCAAGTTTATGGATGCCACAGATGCGCTGGGTGCTGCCTACTGTCACTTCATGCAGATGAACCGTCCTGAGTCACAGGCTCACTATAAAGGATGGAAAGACTTTATAGTCAAGAACAAGGAAAGAGTGAAAAAATAGTAAATCGTCAAATAGCAAATGAAGATAACCGCCATAGCAGGACGTAACGGCAGCGGTAAGACGCTGTATATAGACCAGCTGCGCAAGCAGTTGGCCAGCGACAAAGTGCGCTACATTGCGTTCACTGACTCGTACGGTGTCAATGTGGACGGGCAATACTACTTGCAGCTACGCTGGAACCAGCACGACATAGACCACGAGACACCAACAGTGGGTGACCAACTCCAGCGAGCTTATCTGTTGGCTGGTGAAGACACGGAGGAGCGTAGAGCACAGCGCGACCAGCTATACCAGCTGTTCCACATGGATGAGTTTTTGGATAAATACATCATCACACTGTCGAGTGGCGAGTTGCGCAAGTTCCAACTGACAAAGACACTTTTTGCCAATCCGAAGCTTCTCATCATGGACAACCCGTTCATCGGACTGGATGCCGAGACGCGCGACCAGCTGAGAGACTTGCTGAAACTGCTGGCTGTGGAAAGGGACATGGAGATCATGCTCGTTATGTCGAAGACGGACGACATACCATCGTTTGTCGACGAGGTAAAATGGATAGGCACACAGGAGACTGTTCCACCTCACGTACTGTCGCCTTCTCAGCAGAAAGCTATCCTGTCACTTCCATATACTGACAACGACTACGACTGTCAGCACGTCATCGACATGAAAAATGTATGCATACGCTATGGCGAAAGAACAATATTAAAAGACCTCAACTGGACAGTATGCAATGGAGAGCGCTGGGCATTGTCCGGACAAAATGGCAGCGGTAAGTCGACACTACTGTCTTTAGTATGTGCCGACAACCCGCAAAGCTATGCCTGCGACATCACACTCTTTGACCGTCCGCGCGGCTCGGGAGAAAGTATCTGGGACATCAAGAAGCATATCGGATATGTATCGCCAGAGATGCACCGATCATATAAACGTAACCTGCCTGCTATCAGAATTGTAGCCAGTGGACTGATGGACTCTATCGGACTATATGCCATCCCCGACCCGCAAGACTACGATAAGTGTCGTTGGTGGCTGGACATCTTTGGCATCGGGCACCTGGCAGACAAGCCATTCCTTCAGCTGTCCAGCGGTGAACAGCGACTGGTATTGCTGGCACGAGCTTTCGTGAAAGACCCGCAACTGCTGATACTGGACGAGCCGCTACACGGACTGGATCTGTGGAATAGACGTCTCACCAAAGACATTATCGAGACATTCTGTCAACGTAGGGGCAAGACGCTCATCATGGTGACACACTATCAGGAGGAGCTTCCCAACATCATAACGAATCAATTATTCTTAAAGAAACAAATATGAAAAAACTGATATTATTCGCACTGCTGGCCATTGCTACCAGTGCACAGGCACAAGAGGCTTACAATGAATTACGCCAAAAGGCAAAGGCTATCGTTAGTGACCCCAAAACAAACACGGTGGTGAAGCAGATTAGCCAGTTTAAACTGGATGCGCTGAACTACATGGCCATTAAAATGCAGGAGACGATGCCCGACTCCAGCGTGACATTCCTGGACAAGCAGGCTATCGCCATGGACAACTTCGTCAACTTCTACGTGGAGAAACTTATCGAGTCGACTAAACAGCCAAACGCACAGCAAGTAAAAATGATTAAGATGTTCATGGACGTGAGCTACTCGAACCCGTTGTTCAACGATAAGGATACAGAGTTGGTGCTGAGCTATTATAACTCGGCAGAGAGCATGACACGCTTCTCACTGGACACTGACTGGCGTAAGGCAGTGGCAGCATTGGCTTACCTATATTATAATAAGGAGAAGTGATTGGCACGATGTTTGCAACGAAAATTGTCAAATAGTAAATCGTCAAATTATTAATTATAGTGACTAGTCAATTTTCATCAAAGGTATCTGAAGTCCTCGCCTTTTCACGCGAGGAGGCTACCCGACTGGCAAGCCACAGCGTGGGTCCAGAGCATTTGCTATTGGGACTGATGCGAAGCAAAGACGGGCCCGTACTTTATGTTTTCCAGCGACTGGACATCAATCCACAGGCTGTCAAGACGGCACTGGAGAGCAAGGTTCGTGAGGACGAGAAAGATATCCCCATCACCACATCTGAACTGGTGCTCAACGAGCAAGCCAGCAATATTTTGAAGTTGGCTGTGCTGGAGGCTCGGCTGCAACATACGACGAGGGTTGACGAGCAGCATCTGCTACTGGCTATCCTGCACGACCAAGCGGAGAATGGTGCCAAACAAGTATTGGAATTCAACAATATGAACTACGAAGACGTACTAACGCTACTGAGCGTTAAAGACAACATTAGCAACGTTAACAACGGTATTGGTATGCCCGAAGAGGACTTCGAAGAGGAGGATACCACAGCAAACGGCAACGCAATGGACAATGGTGCCACCAACGGCAAGGCGACAACTACGCAGCAACAGCAGCAGAAGATGAAGTCGAAGACTCCTGTGCTGGACAATTTCGGTACGAACCTGACGGAAAGTGCCGCTCTGGGCAAACTTGACCCATGTATTGGCCGCGAGAATGAGATACAACGTGTCATCGAGATTCTGGGACGCAGGAAGAAGAACAACCCCATCCTCATCGGCGAGCCCGGTGTAGGTAAGAGTGCCATTGTTGAAGGACTGGCAGAGATGATTGTAATGCATCGTTGCTCGCCCATCTTATTTAATAAGCGCATCTACACGCTCGACATGACAGGTGTGGTAGCAGGTACCAAGTATCGTGGACAGTTTGAGGAGCGCATGAAGATGTTGGTAAAGGAGTTGGAACAGAATCCTGATATCATCGTATTCATCGATGAGATACACACACTCATCGGAGCCGGTAGCACCCCTGGAAGCATGGATGCAGCCAACATTCTTAAACCGGCTCTGGCACGAGGGACCATACAGTGTATCGGAGCAACAACACTTGATGAATACCGCAACTCGATAGAAAAGGATGGCGCTTTAGAGCGACGTTTCCAAAAAGTGCAGGTGGAGCCAACAACTAACGAACAGACAGTGGAGATTTTGCGTAACATCCGTGGACGCTACGAATACTTCCACCATGTCACTTATACAGACGAAGCACTGGCAGCATGTGTCAAACTGACAGACCGCTATGTCAGCGACCGTTTTATGCCTGACAAAGCCATTGATGCACTGGACGAGGTAGGTTCGCGTGTACATCTGAGAACAGCTAACGTACCCCCCGAGATTACTGACAAAGAGGCAGAAATCAAATCTGTCAAGGAGAAGAAACAGGAGGCTGTCGGTAACCAAAACTTTGAACTGGCAGCCAGCTATCGTGATAGACAGACGGCTCTGGAGCGTGAGTTACAGGAACTGAACAAAAAATGGCAAGACGGTGATGTGGACGTGCGTCCAACTATCACAGAGACAGAGGTAGCCGACGTTGTCAGTATGATGACAGGTATCCCCGTACAACGAATGGCTCAGGAAGAAGGAATCCGCCTAAAGGGTATGAGTCAAGAGTTGAAGCAACATGTCATTGCTCAAGACAAAGCCATCGATAAGATGGTAAAAGCCATTCAGCGAAATCGTGTAGGACTGAAAGATCCTAATCATCCGATAGGTGCCTTTATGTTCCTTGGCCCTACAGGTGTTGGCAAGACGTATCTCGCAAAAAAACTGGCAGAGTTTATGTTTGGCTCGTCTGATGCACTGATACGTGTCGACATGTCGGAATATACGGAATCTTTCAATGTCAGCAGACTCATTGGAGCACCTCCGGGATATGTCGGATACGAAGAGGGTGGACAGCTGACAGAACGTGTACGTCGTCATCCCTACTCTATCGTATTGCTCGATGAGATAGAAAAGGCTCACGGCAACGTCTTCAACCTGTTGCTACAGGTACTGGACGAAGGACGACTGACTGACGGCAATGGACGCTTTGTAGATTTCCGCAATACGGTTATTATCATGACGTCAAATGCAGGCACACGACAACTGAAGGACTTCGGACGTGGTGTCGGATTCAATGCTGGTTCATCGTCCGCACTGATGCTTAACGAACAGGACAAGGAACACGCCCGACAGATAGTACAAAAAGCACTGTCTAAGCAGTTCTCACCTGAATTTTTAAATCGTTTGGACGAAATCATTACCTTCGACCAATTGGATCTTGAAGCCATCAAACAGATTATTGATGTGGAATTAAAGAGCCTTTACAAACGTATTGCCGACCTTGGCTACACCGTCAATCTCTCTGATGAGGCCAAGGCTTTTGTTGCCGAGAAGGGCTACGACGTACAATTTGGCGCCCGCCCGCTGAAACGAGCGATACAAACCTATATCGAAGATGGCATTTCTGAGCTCATCGTCAACCAAGACATACAGCCAGGAAGTACCATTAATATAAATAAGGTACACGAGAAAGAAGAGTTGTCGTTCACTACTGCGTGAACGACAATTTTTATTATTGATACACTCACCAGACGAATTATTGTTGTTATCGGACACAATCAAATAGCGTTATTTTGTCGTTTTCACTTGATTTAAATCAATTAAATGACAAAAAGTAAGCATTTTGATGAAAAAAGTGACGAAATGTTTTGTAGTTATATGTTTTTGCTTTAATTTTGCAATCACAAAACCAAAGAACACATAGTTTCAATAGTATAATAACTCAAAAAACGTAAAAAGATTATGAATGCAGCACAAGTTGTAGAGGATCTGAAACAGAGATTTCCCAACGAGCCGGAGTACATCCAGGCCGTAAGTCAGGTACTTCCTACTATCGAGGAAGAGTACAACAAGCACCCTGAGTTCGAGAAGGCAAACCTTATCGAGCGTCTTTGCATCCCCGATCGCGTCATTGAATTCCGCGTAACATGGGTTGACGACAAGGGTAACGTACAGACAAACATGGGTTATCGTATTCAGCACAACAACGCTATTGGCCCGTACAAAGGCGGTATCCGTTATCACAAGAGCGTAAACTTGGGTATTCTGAAGTTCCTCGCTTTCGAGCAGACTTTCAAGAACTCACTGACCACACTGCCTATGGGTGGCGGTAAGGGCGGTTCTGACTTCTCTCCACGTGGTAAGAGCGATGCTGAGGTAATGCGTTTCTGCCAGGCATTCATGAACGAGCTCTATCGTCACATTGGTCCTGATGAGGACGTACCTGCTGGTGATATCGGTGTCGGCGGTCGTGAGGTTGGCTACCTCTTCGGACAGTACAAGAAGCTGACACACCAGTTCCAGGGTGTGCTGACTGGTAAGGGTCTTAGCTTCGGTGGTTCACTGATTCGTCCTGAGGCTACTGGTTATGGTTGCGTTTACTTCTTGACATCTATGCTTGCTACTCGCGGCATCGACTTGAAGGGTAAGAAGGTACTGATTTCTGGCTCAGGTAACGTAGCTCAGTATGCTACTGAGAAGTGCATCCAGCTGGGTGCTATTCCCTTGACGCTCTCTGACTCAGATGGTTACATCTACGATCCAGATGGTATTGACGAGGCTAAGTTGGCTTATGTGAAGGAGTTGAAGAACGTAGAGCGTGGACGTATTAAGGAATATGCTGAGGAGTATCCTAACGCTGTATATCACGCTGGTGAGCGTCCTTGGCACGAGAAGGCCGACATCGCTCTGCCTTGCGCCACACAGAACGAGATTAACGGTGAGCAGGCTCAGGCTCTCGTAGACAATGGCGTTATCGCTGTTGCTGAGGGTGCAAACATGCCTTCACTGCCTGAGGCAATCAAGATCTTCCAGGATAACAAACTGCTGTATGCTCCTGGTAAGGCTTCAAACGCTGGTGGTGTATCAGTATCTGGTCTTGAGATGTCACAGAACTCAGAGCGTCTGAGCTGGACTTCTAAGGAGGTTGATGATTACCTGAAGCGCATCATGAACGACATTCACGAGAACTGCGTCAAGTATGGTACTCAGGCTGATGGCTACATCAACTACGTGAAGGGTGCTAATGTAGCAGGCTTCATGAAGGTTGCCAATGCCATGATGGCTCAGGGTATTGTATAACCGCATAAAAGCTACAATATTGTTGAAAGGATGCGATTTTCTTTGGAAAGTCGCATCTTTTTATAATAATTTTTACTACCTTTGCAAGCAAAAACTTAAAAAAAGAAGATTATGCTTACATTGAAGCTCATTACTGAGGAAACTGACCGCGTTATTCGCGGCTTGGAGAAGAAACATTTCAAGAATGCTAAAGAGGCTATCGACGAAGTACTGTCTGTTGACAAAAAGCGTCGTGAGGCTCAACAAGAACTCGACAAGAATCTGTCTGAAGCCAAGAAGATGGCTGCTCAGATTGGTGGTCTGATGAAGGAAGGCAAGAAGACTGAAGCAGATGCCATCAAGGAGCAAGTCTCTAAGATGAAGGATACCAACAAGCAGTTGGAAGAGACTATGAACCAGGCGCAGGAAGAGATGACTCGTCTGCTCTGCCAAATTCCAAACATACCATACGACGAAGTTCCTGAGGGTGCTGCCGCTGAAGACAATCATGTAGTAAAGAGCAACCTGAAGGAATGCACCGTTAACGATACTGTAGGCAACTGGGATGTTAATCCTAAGTTGGGTATCGCCAATCCCCTGCCCCATTGGGAACTCGCCAAAAAGTATAACCTCATCGATTTCGACCTGGGTGTGAAGATTACAGGTGCTGGTTTCCCTGTATATATTGGCAAAGGTGCTCGCCTGCAGCGTGCCCTCATCAATTTCTTCCTCGATGAGGCTCGCAAGAGCGGTTATACAGAAATCATGCCGCCTACAGTGGTCAACGCCGCCTCAGGCTATGGCACAGGTCAGTTGCCCGACAAGGAGGGTCAGATGTACCACTGCGAGGTAGATGACTTCTATCTCATCCCCACGGCCGAGGTTCCTGTCACCAATATCTATCGTGATGTTATCCTCGACGAGAAGGACCTGCCAATTAAGAACTGTGCTTACACAGAGTGCTTCCGTCGTGAGGCAGGCAGCTATGGCAAGGACGTTCGCGGCCTGAACCGTCTGCATGAGTTCTCTAAGATTGAGATTGTACGCATCGACAAACCCGAGCACTCGAAAGAGAGCCATAAGGAGATGCTGGAACACGTAGAAGGATTGCTGAAGAAGTTGGAGCTTCCCTACCGCATTCTGCTGCTTTGCGGTGGAGATCAGTCATTTACGAGTTCTATCTGCTACGACTTCGAAGTATATTCAGAGGCTCAGGGTCGCTGGTTGGAGGTATCAAGCGTATCAAACTTCGATACCTATCAGGCTAATCGTCTGAAGTGCCGCTATCGCAATGCGGAGACCAAGAAGACCGAGCTCTGCCACACTCTTAACGGATCTGCTTTAGCGCTTCCTCGCATTGTTGCCGCCCTGCTGGAGAACAACCAGACAGAGAATGGCATCAAGATTCCTGCAGCTCTCGTGCCATACACAGGCTTCGAGGTAATTGATTAAAAATTACGCAAAAAGACACTAAACAAACAAGTCATGAACAAAATCGTTAGAAAAGAGCAATTCTCTGAGAAGGTTTTTCTCTTCGAGATTGAAGCTCCACTGATTGCGAAGAGCCGCAAGGCAGGTAACTTCGTAATCGTTCGCGTAGGCAAGAAAGGTGAGCGCATGCCGCTAACCATCGCTGGCGCAGACACCAACAAGGGCACCATCACACTGGTAGTGCAGATGGTGGGACTCTCATCTAAGAAACTCTGCGCCTTGAATGTAGGCGACTATGTGACGGACGTGGTTGGTCCCCTTGGCAATCCCACTAAGATAGAGAACTACGGAACAGTGGTATGTGCAGGTGGCGGACTGGGTGTAGCTCCTATGCTCCCCATCATTCAGGCCCTCAAGGCTGCCGGCAACCGTGTACTCTCTGTAATGGCAGGTCGCTCAAAGGACCTGATTATCTTGGAAGACAAGGTACGCGAAAGTTCTGACGAGGTTATTATCATGACCGACGACGGCAGTTACGGCGAAAAAGGTGTAGTAACTGTTGGTATCGAGAAATTTGTCGAGCAAGAACATGTCGATAAAATCTTCGCCATAGGTCCTCCTATTATGATGAAGTTCTCTAACCTGACCGCCCAGAAGCATGGCATTCCTTGCGAGGTATCACTCAACACTATTATGGTGGATGGTACAGGTATGTGTGGTGCATGTCGACTCACCATTGGCGGTAAGACGAAGTTTGTCTGCATTGACGGTCCTGAATTCGACGGTGCATTGGTAGACTGGGACGAGATGTTCAAACGTATGGGTACATTCAAGCGCGAAGAGCAGGAAGAACTGGCTCACTATGAGGAGCATCTGGATAATGGCACCAGTACCAATAATTCATCCGCTGAGAAAAGCACCGATATCGTCATGGATTCAGATCCTACCAACGATAGCATTGAAGTGCTTACCGATCGCGATGCAGAATGGCGTAAGGAACTCCGTGCTTCAATGAAGCCCAAGGAGCGTACGGCCATCGAGCGCGTCAAGATGCCCGAGCTGGACCCTGTATATCGTGCCACGACTCGTACCGAGGAGGTCAACATTGGTTTGACCAAGGAGATGGCCATGACAGAAGCTAAACGCTGTCTCGACTGTGCTAAGCCCAGTTGTGTAGAGGGTTGTCCTGTCAACATCAATATTCCTTCGTTCGTCAAGAACATCGAGCGCGGCCAGTTCCTTGCTGCTGCCAAGGTACTGAAGAACACCTCTGCCCTGCCCGCTGTCTGTGGTCGTGTATGTCCGCAAGAGAAGCAGTGCGAGAGTAAATGTATCCACCTGAAGATGAATGAGCCCGCCGTAGCTATCGGCTATCTGGAGCGCTTCGCTGCTGACTTCGAGCGCGAAAGTGGCAATATCTCGCTGCCTGAGATTGCTCCTGCCAACGGCATCAAGATTGCCGTAGTAGGTTCAGGTCCTGCTGGTCTTTCGTTTGCTGGCGACATGGTTAAGAAGGGCTATGATGTCTATGTCTTCGAGGCGCTCCACGAGATAGGCGGCGTACTGAAGTATGGCATTCCTGAATTCCGCTTGCCCAACAAGATTGTCGATGTAGAAATTGAGAACCTTGCCAAGATGGGTGTTCACTTCCAGACTGACGTTATCGTAGGTAAAACCATCAGCGTTGAAACGCTGGAGCAACAGGGCTTTAAGGGTATCTTCGTAGGCTCAGGTGCTGGCCTGCCAAACTTCATGAACATCCCAGGAGAGAACAGCATCAACATCATGTCATCGAACGAGTACCTGACGCGAGTAAACCTGATGGATGCTGCCAACCCCAAGACGGATACGCCACTGAACCCCGCCAAGAGTGTTCTCGTAGTAGGTGGCGGTAACACTGCTATGGACTCTTGTCGTACAGCCAAGCGTCTGGGTGCTAATGTCACACTGGTTTATCGCCGTTCAGAGGTGGAGATGCCTGCGCGCCTAGAAGAGGTGAAACATGCCAAGGAAGAGGGCATCAAGTTCCTCACCCTGCATAATCCTATCGAATACATCGCTGACGAGAATGGTGCCGTAAAACAAGCCGTTCTACAAGTAATGGAGTTGGGCGAACCTGACGCATCAGGACGCCGCAGTCCTGTTCCTGTTGAGGGTAAGACTGTTACACTCGATGTCGACCAGGTTATCGTTGCTGTCGGTGTATCACCTAACCCGCTGGTTCCCAAGTCTATCGAAGGCTTGGAACTTGGACGAAAGAACACCATTGCCGTTTCCGAGGAGATGCAGTCCAGCCGCAAGGAGATCTTCGCAGGTGGCGACATTGTTCGCGGCGGTGCTACAGTAATCCTCGCTATGGGCGATGGCCGCCGTGCTGCCCAAAACATGGACGAATACCTTCAGAACAAATAGTGCGCTTTGCGGTTTCCCGCAAAGAAAAAATTATGAACGGACTTTATACCATCATACTGCTCATACTAAGCAACGTTTTCATGACGTTGGCTTGGTATGGGCATTTAAAGTTGCAAGAGAATGGCGTCAGCAATCATTGGCCACTGATTGGCGTCATCGTTTTCTCATGGGGCATCGCCTTCTTTGAATACTGCTGTCAGGTACCTGCCAACAGACTGGGCTTTGTAGAGAATGGAGGGCCATTCAACCTTATTCAGCTGAAGGTCATTCAGGAGTGCATCTCGCTGGCAGTATTCTGTATCATTGCTAACATTATGTTTCAGGGTACCCACCTGCATTGGAACCACATATTGGCATTCTTCCTCATCATCTGTGCCGTCTATCTTGTGTTTATGGACAAATGACAAAGCAGCGAGTGCAAAGCCAAGTTTGCTTGGACTTTGCCGAGTCGTGCTGGAATTCGATGAAATCAAATGAAGCTCAACGAACGTCTTTGGAAGACATTCAACAAAGCGCTGGGACAATATCAGCTCATTGACGAGGATGACAAAATCCTCGTCGGTTTGTCTGGTGGCAAGGATTCACTCTGCCTACTTGAATTCTTAGCACGCCGTTCCAAGATTCGTGTTCCCCACTTCAACATCGAAGCCTTACATGTCCGCATGGAGAATGTGCACTACGAGACGGACACCAGCTACCTCCAGCAGTTCTGCGACAACCTCGGAGTGCCCCTACACATTGTTACTACCAGCTTCGATATTCATTCTTCACTCAGAAAAAAGCCCGCCTGTTTTCTCTGCTCATGGCAGCGGCGCAAACAACTCTTCAATGTCGCACAAGAGCTGGGCTGTACAAAGATAGCCCTGGGGCACCATCAAGACGACATCATCCAAACAGCCCTAATGAACCTCACCTTCCAGGGACAGTTCTCGACGATGCCCGCCAAACTGAAAATGAAGAAGATGCCTCTGACTATCATTCGTCCCCTATGTCTCTGCCAAGAAGCTGACATCCTTCAATATGCCGAGCAACAGCATTACGCTAAGCAGATAGCTCAATGCCCCTACGAGAAAGCTACTAACCGTACGGCAGCTCAGCAACTTTTCCAACAGATGCAGCAACTGAACAAAGAAGCACGCTACTCACTTTGGCACGCCTTAGAACAGGCAAAAGCACTGACAGAATATTAAATATCCTTAATTGTAAACGGCAGTTTGCTGTTTGTTTAAGTTTATTTCGTATCTTTGCCTAAATAAGAAACAATTTGATGTAGATGAATATACGACTGATTATAGTCCTCTTTATCTTGCTACTGACGATTCCCGCACAAGGACAGCGTAAGCGTGGAAAGAAGGTACAGCGCGTTCAGAAAATTTCTCCTGAAGAGCAGATGCGCTTGGAGAAGTTGGAGCGTATGAAGTCTGCCATGCAGAAGGTGATGTTTATTGATAGTATCGTTGTTTACAAAAAGGATTTCCTACAATACTACCATCTCAGTCCTGAGACGGGCACCATCAGTGATGGCGATGACTTTTTCCACATCAAGGAGAACGACGACTGTTTTGTTTATCTCAACGAGATAGGCAACAAGTGCTACTATTCACAGCAAGAGACCGACTCCACCAGTAACCTCTATTATCGCGAGGCTATTGACATGAAGTGGTCGCAACCCACTCTACTGGCAGGCATCAATGACGAACAGCATTTCCGCAAAGTCAACTATCCCTACATGATGGGGGACGGCACTACGTTCTATTTTGCTGCCGAAGGAGACCCAGATGGATTAGGGGGATACGATATCTACATGACAACCTACGACGAAGAAGAGAACCGCTTCCTTCATCCCGTCAACATTGGATTGCCCTTCAATTCCGAGGCCAACGACTACCTTTACGTTATTGACGAATATGCTAATCTCGGATGGTTTGCCACAGACCGCAATCAAGAGGAAGACAAGGTTTGCATCTATATTTTCGTACCCTCTGAGCAACGCGTAACCTACAGTGCCGAAGACTATACTCCCGAGGAACTCAACAATTTTGCCCAAATCAACAGCATCTCCGACACATGGGACGATGAAGAGGTTTATAGCCTTGCCATCCATCGACTTGAGGAAGTCAGAAAACAGCAGAAGCCCATAGACGAGATTGACGACATCGACTTTGTCATAAACGACGATATCACCTACCATCAGGTGTCCGAATTCAAACAGCCTGAGAATCTGCTACGCTTCCAACAGCTCACCACACTTAAAAATCGACAGACCATGCTCAAGCAGATGCTCGACAAGACACGCGAGATATACGCTGTTGCCAATGCTGCGGCACGAGAACAGATGGCTGACGATATTCTCGCTGGTGAACAGGAAATCTTGACGCTTCACCACGAGACACACAAATTAGAAAAGGCTATCAGAAATGCCGAAAACTCATTTCTAACTAAAAAACAATAATACTATGGCAAAAAAACATTTTCCTGAATCAGAGCTCATCATCAATGGTGACGGCTCTTGCTTTCACCTTCACTTGAAACCTGAGTTTCTGGCTGATAAAGTAATACTTGTGGGTGACCCAGCACGCGTAAATACCGTTGCCGCTCACTTTGACAGCATTGAACACGAAGTGTCTTCTCGCGAATTCCACACCATAACGGGTATGTACAAAGGCAAGCGTATCACTTGTCAGTCCCATGGTATTGGTTGCGACAATATTGACATCGTGGTCAATGAGCTGGACACGCTGGCCAACATCGACTACAATACCCGCGAAGAGAAAGACGAACACCGTACACTTACTATGGTACGCATCGGCACATGTGGAGGACTGCAGCCATTCACACCGACTGGTTCCTTCATCGCTTCTGTTAAGAGCATCGGCTTTGACGGACTTCTCAACTACTATGCCGGACGCAACGAAGTTTGCGACCTGAAATTGGAAGAAGCCTTCAAGAAGCACATGCAGTGGGATCCCATCAAGGGGGCACCATATGTAGCTGTTGCCAATCAGGAACTCATCAACCGCATTGCTGCCGATGACATGGTGAAAGGTTATACGATTGCGTGCGGTGGTTTCTATGGTCCCCAGGGCCGACAGCTCCGCGCTCCTATCAGTGATCCTGACCAGAACAAGAAGATTGAGTCTTTCGAATATGAAGGCATGAAGATTTGCAACTTCGAAATGGAGTCTTCTGCTCTCGCCGGTCTCGCAGCACTCCTGGGACACAACGCCATGACGTGCTGTATGGTTATCGCCAACCGCTATGCCCAGAAAATGAACACCGACTACAAGAGTTCCATCGACACCATTATCCAAAAAGTTCTCGACCGCATCTAAATTCCGCATGTTGCGACACTTTCGCAACCTAAAATGATGAACGATACAATATGTGCGCTTGCAACCGCTCCTGGCGGTGCAATAGGAATCATCAGAATCTCAGGAGCCCAGTCTCTTGAGATTCTTTCTCACATCTTCACCAAAAACCTCTCCGACGCTAAGGCCAACACCATCCATTACGGCTACATCGCCGAGTTTGATGCTGTGTCACAACATCAAAAACTCGTCGACGAAGTCTTGGTAAGCGTCTTCCGCGCTCCCCGCAGCTATACGGGCGAGGACAGTGTGGAAATCTCGTGTCACGGCTCGCGCTATATTTTAAATAAGATTTTGGAGCTGCTCGTACACAACGGTTGCCGAATGGCCCAGCCGGGCGAGTTCACTAAGCGTTCCTTCCTCAACGGCAAACTCGACCTATCACAGGCAGAAGCCGTTGCCGACCTTATCGCATCGTCCAACAAGGCTACTCATCAGCTGGCCATGAGTCAGCTGCGAGGTAGCGTGAGCAGCGAACTGGCACAGTTGCGCGACCAGCTGCTTCACCTTACCAGTCTGCTAGAACTGGAACTTGACTTCTCTGACCACGAAGACCTTGAGTTTGCAGACCGCACGGAACTGAATACTATTGCAAAAAGTATTGACAAACAAGTAAACCGTCTTGCTCAATCTTTTGAAACAGGACAGGCTATCAAGCAAGGCATACCCGTAGCTATTGTCGGCAAGACCAACGTCGGCAAGTCCACCCTTCTCAACCGCCTGTTGAAAGATGACCGTGCCATCGTCTCTGACGTTCATGGCACTACACGCGACACCATCGAAGACACCATTGACATCAATGGAGTTACCTTCCGTTTCATTGACACTGCGGGCATCCGCCAGACGACAGATCAGGTGGAAAAGATAGGTATCGAGCGCACCTATTCAGCCATCGACAAAGCTCGCATTGTGCTCTGGGTCATCGACCAGAAACCGTCCACAAAAGAATTTGACGATATCTTAGAACGTACTGAGAATAAAAAACTTATCGTCGTAAGAAACAAGATAGACACAGCAGAAGACAGCCATTTTACATTAGTTAAAATTCCTTTAATTGAAATATCTGCCAAGCAGGGTACCAACCTCGCCCAACTGGAACAGACAATCTACGAAGCCGCCGGCATCCCCACCCTCAGCGACACCGATGTCATCATTACCAATGCCCGCCATTACGACGCACTGATTCGTGCTCGTCAGTCCCTTTCGCGCGTTCTCGACGGTTTGCGTTTAGGTCTCAGCGGAGACCTATTGAGCGAAGATCTCCGCGAAGTCCTTAACATCCTCTCCGAAATCACTGGTGGACAAATCACAACACACGAAGTCTTAGGAAATATCTTTAAAAACTTCTGCATCGGAAAGTAGTTTCTGCGTGGGCAAGTAGTGGGTTTATATAGGCTCTTCAAAGGCAAACATCAGGTCGAGTATTTCCGTCTTACGGACTTCTCGCCCCCAGTTTTTTCCCTTAAATTCATCGCTTTCGTTAATCTCACAGAGGCCAATAAACCGGAACAGG
>Ga0310691_10002592_pt1 | contig 23491 bp, 22 predicted proteins | sample 176DNAGHGlowgp2_FD_203887 | JGI IMG/M metagenome (GOLD analysis project Ga0310691, IMG submission 203887) | Sheep rumen microbial communities from Palmerston North, Manawatu-Wanganui, New Zealand - 1766 DNA GHGlow gp2 (v2) (version 2) | ecosystem: Host-associated > Mammals > Digestive system >...
AATTCACAATTTTTACGGGCCCCCAATCTTCTGGGAAAAGTACAGTCGCAAAGGCTATCTTTTTCTTTCGGACGATTAAGACAGACATTTTAGAACTCTTAAAGCAAGGAAGCCCCAAAATCATTACGGACTCCAATACCGCAACATGGAATTACGCGATTCAGCAGCGCCTGCGCAATAAGTTTCTGGAGCTTTTCGGAACCTCTTGGATCATGCCTGTAGACATGCAGCTAGAGTATCGCTATTCTGATCGCGCGAACATCAAAGTATATCTTGAGCCGGACTATGATGATCGGAATTTTGTTCATTTTGCGTTTAGCCAGGATATTTTGGATTATATCTCCGAACTGGAGAATCGCAGCTTCCTAAATATGATGCCTGGCCAATTGCAGACGGAGGAAAAGCAACTGTGCAAACTGTTTGATGATCCTTATGAAACTGTTTTTATTCCCGCCGGTCGGAATCTGATCACCCTGCTAAGCACACAGTTGAACTATATTTTTACCTCGCTGGAAGGAAGTCAGCTGCGCAATATTGACTTTATTACGAAACGGTACATTGAACTGATCCTCAAATTGAAACCACTTTTTTCAGACGGGATTAAAGGGCTGATGGACACGGCCGTGGATCAGCCGGATCAGTTGAAAAAAATAAAGCCGAACAAGGCAGCAATCAACCGGTTAATTGCACGGTCAGAGAAAATCCTGCGCGGCTATTATCGCTATGTTGAAGGAGAAGAGAGAGTCTATCTGGATTCGAGAAAATATATAAAGATCAACTTTTCCTCTTCCGGCCAGCAGGAGATCGTCTGGGTCATCAATTTGCTGTTCTACTATCTGTTTGAAAACAAAAGAGTCTTCCTGATTATTGAGGAGCCAGAGTCTCACCTTTTCCCTGATTCTCAGCAAAGCATCGGAGAACTGCTATCCCTTTTTGCGACATGTAAAAATCAGGTCCTCGTTACTACACACAGCCCATATTTGCTGGGTACTTTCAATTACTTGCTTCTGGCATCGCAGGCAGGTTCGATTGCGGCAGAAACGGCAAAGGAGCAAGTTGATAAAGGCTATTGGCTTCCGGCCGATAAGGCGGCAGCTTATTATATCCACAACGGAGACATGGATCAGGCTATGGATGTGGAGGATAATATCAGCCTGATCAAAAATGAACTGATTGACGGTGCGTCCAGAGAAATCAACGGCAAGAGCGAAGCATTGCTTGAACTCCTGTACCGGGAGGTTGCCGATGAACATCAATGACTATACTCCACGCAGGAGTGGGACTTATGCGGAATTCGTCTCAAGCGAGAATGGCTGTAAGCATATCGGACGAAATGTTTCCGGGCACGAAATACGGCAGTTTAAGATCGACGGAGAAGTAATTGCGAAGAATTCAGGTTCGGCCCGCTGCGATTACCTTCTATTAAATGATGATGCAAAAAGCGCCTATTACATTGAATTAAAAGGATCAGATTTGGAAAAAGCAATTCAGCAGATAGAGTCCACCGTTCAGATGTTTCAAACTTCTTTGCCCGATTATACCCCATACAGGCGAATTATCTACTTTTCGGGTACAACGGATATCAGGGGAAGCGCTGTACACCGTTGGAAAGCAAAGCATCCCACGGCGTTAATAAAACTGAGATTTTTATCAGAGGCAATATCGTAAAACGGCGACAGCAATGTACTATTGCATACATTGCTGTCGCCGTTTTCCTATCGATTGAGATGTTGGCTAGTAGGCAATCACTTATAGTCGGTCATTCTCTGTGCTGTCTTATTTGTGATATTGACAAGAAGCATGTTATACAATATAATGATAATTGATATTTTTATTATTCATTGGAGGCTAGCATAATGTCAGAAAAAACTATAGGTCGAGATCTGATTGGCGGGAAAAAGGAGAAAACCGTTCAAACGAAGCAACTCTTAATACAGGGACACTTGCTCCGGTGGGAGGGCGTGATAATTCAAATCAGCAATATCTCGTTGATCACAAGCACAAATTTGAATCCTCCCGGGTTTCCTATCTGGGCTGCTATCGCGGTACTGGCAGGAATAGCCCTGTTAAAGCCAATTTGGTATGTAGGCCTTATAGCTTTGGCAGTTGGCGGATTTTCAATCTACTCATGGTATTCAGAATATGAGCAGGCAAAAGATCATAAGTATTTAAACATCCTGTTAAACTCAGGCTTCACCTACTCTATCCTTTTTTCAAACGAAGCTTTTCTCGATGAAGTAATGTGTGTATTTGCCAACATCTTTGAGAACGGTGAGGAATATAGCACGAATTACTATATTAATATTAAAGACAGCACAATTGAAAACGGAGTTGTTATTAATAACGAGTACATATATGAGCAAAGCTCTATCGACAAAGAGCTTCTTTTAGAGATCCAGAGACTTGCTGCAAGCATTGAAAAAACGGAACCACTTATTGCAAAAACGCTTGAAGAACTGAAGAATGCTCTTGAGGTGCAGAACAAGCCACGAATTTCTACGTTGATCACTGAACTATCCACCGGCACAATAGCATCTTTCTTAGCCAACATCGCTAGCTCCAGCTTGTTAAGTTTTCTCGGGATCCGTTAGTAATCCTAATCGAGTTGTTTTAAATCCGCGAATATACACTTAAAAAATTATACCATTGTATATAAAGCACTACAAAGGAGAAGTGAGAATGAAAAGATATAAAATTTATGACTACAGTGCTGGTGGAAGAGCCTTAGAGAGCTACAATATTCTAAATGATTTAGTATATTATTTCGGTTATTATATGTGTAATAAAGACAGTAAAAGCAATGTAAACTGGAATGGTGTTGGTGATGACATATTCACTTCAAATTGTACTGCACATTACCATTATAGAAATGCAGCTCTATCGCATATTACACGGTTGATCTTCGATAAATATGGTTTTTATATTAGCAACAGAAAAGCAAAGCGGTATCTCCAAACATTTCATGGAGTTCCAGTAAAATCGGATACGCTATTTGGCTTATTTATGAATGAACTGCTACAGGAAACCCTTTTGTATCCATCACTGTCCAGTTTTTTCTTTGAGAGAAAAATGAGCAATTGCATATACTATACACCGTCGGTTGACACCAATCTTAAACATAGTCAATGCATACACTATCTAGCCGGGTTCGAATTTGAACTTCTAATTGCAGCTATGGAAAAAGGGTGCTCAGCAAAAAAACTTGCGGCAATCAAAGAATGCCTAGATGACCTAACTTCTTCAATTGAAGAAAACAAAATCAGTGATCGTTGTAGAATGAGAAGAGGGGGATAAAAGCACTTGAAATCCTATAAAATAAACCAAGCAGTTGAGAAAACAATATTCCCAATTAGAGAAGATTTGTCGGAAATCAGGCAAGAAGTATCAGAAGGCTGGCTACGAACAAAGAGCTATGTTGATCAAATAATGCAGGTCTTTCTTCCGGCAATCGTTTCTTGTATTTTAACTGCTGCTATATCAAATCCCGTCTTAACTTCAATAAATCGCTGCAATAGCAATTGGATTAATCTTCTCACCTCAATAGCAATACTCTGTTTTCTCTTGCTTCTCTTTTTCTCTTTATCGTGGCTTATAATAAAATTTTACAGTAAACATCATGAACTGGATGAAAAGAAAAACGTCACCGCAAGAAATAATTTGGTTGATTTTTTCTACCGCATAATTGTACCAGAAGTTATTAATGCAAAAAGTCTGCTAGAAAAAGCTGATGAACCCCATAATGAGGCAGAAAAAGATACTCAGCATAACAGCAAGCTGAATAAACTGTTTTACTATGAAGCATTATATTATATGGATTCCGCTTACCGGGGTATAATGGCAAAACACATAATCGAGTATCATGATTCAAACAGACCAGAATATATTGATTTTTTGTCTCAAGTTAATGCTAATGCTTTACAAGAGACAATTAATGTTTGCATTGACAACATGGATGAAATTGCACTAAAAACAAATGATGATAGAGCAAACGAATTGCGAGGCAGATTTATAGACCTCAGAGATACATTGACACGCGAAAGTGTTTCAGGCAACTAAGAGGTATTATTACTTTAAAAACGATTTCACCGAGTCTACCACATTTTGAAATGGCAGACTCGGTAAATTTTGGTTTCTTTGGACTGGATTATGCTTTGGCAGATACAATAGCTAGTGCAAACTACCGTGTAATACCTTCAAGATTCCGCAAGTGCATGGGTGCTGGTTCAATTACTGATCCACGTTTAGTCCTCAGCGGCGGAACATGCTCCGTCGCTGCCCTCTTTGGGGCGCTTTGTCCCAAAGGCGCAGCATTGGCCTTTCCCATTGGGGTCATCGTAATCATAGGGATGGAAATAAGTGCATTCACTACAAGTACGTGGTTTAGACATTGTAATATAACCTCCACAAAAAATGATACTGAGTTTAATATTGACAGAATGGTTCATCTCATAAATGAAATATATAGTATTGCTTTAGCTTGGAAAATTCTAAAAATTTACATAATATACTTTTGCGCGTGACAATTAACACCATCTTATTGCGTTAGAGTTATTCTTTAACATTCATCCTTCAACTTCTTAAATTGCCAGTCAACAACAAGGACAGCAACAGTAATGAATGCAACTATGACAGTAAACGCCAATGACATCTTTAGTAATTGAGAAGAACTAACATCATAGATAGTGTTAGTTTCGCCTTTAATATTCGTAACAACTAATTCGGAATACGCCGACGAAAACAGGCCTAAAAACCCGATATTATTTTTAATTATATATTCTGAATTTTTAGCTTTACGACGTGTCGAAAAAACTACATTATTCCAATAGGAGTTGTTTTCAAGCGTGTTCTGAATTTTTGCGATACTTTCTATTTCCCCTTTAGGTGAAATAGAAAGTGCAACATCACTACGAACAAAATAAATAGTTAAATGGTTGTCATCCATCTCTATACCAAAGGTACCGCTACACTTAAAGCTATAACCATACTGAAAAACACCACTGCTCGTATATATGCAAACAGTCTTATAGTTTGAATCACCGCAACCAATAGCTATTTGACCGCTTTCATTAACATCGAAGCATTTTATAGCTTTCTTTTGTGGTTCTTTTTTGGGGACAGAAATATTTATACTATCTAGAAATAGATCAATATCTTCTTTTGGTAATGTGATAGTAGAAAAGCCTGTATTTTTTGCCAATGCTTCTTCTCCTACATTTGTTAATATAATCAGCAATAATAATGTTGCACAAATAATACGTATATATTTCAGCATTACCACCCCATTATATTAGTATAAAGATTCTGGGCAATATCAAATATATTGAATCTTGTGGAATTCAATGTTGCCGTCTCGCCCCATTCAACATGGAATTCTCCTCCAGGAGTTCCAAAACCTACATTTCTTGTTGAACCAAAGTAGACTCTATGCAGTTCAGTATCTTCTAATATATTAAAATCGCCTCCAACAGCCAAAGGGACTCCATATACAGGTATTCCTATCATTCCGCCAATTTGATAACTAGGACCTTGTAGATTTTCTATTGTTGGTGCATTGGTAACACTTTGATATGCAGTAATAGAGATGCTTGGCGAACCACAAGTAACTCCGCCCCCGGAGGCTCCTTGTATTGCAATGTTTCCTTTGGTGTCTATAGATATTCCTGCCTGTATGTTTAAGTCAAATGCGCTAGGCGTACCGCTAATATTAATGCCCGTTGAATATGTAACATCAACCTTTGATATGGTCTTTTGCACGAACTGGACAGCAGGTTTGACAATATTTTTTGCCACCCATTTAACACTATTGGTAATCCACCTCGGCAAATTTCCACCTTGATCATACATGTTAATGGGATTGTTAAAGCAATAAGAGAAAAGATTGTATCCGTTAAAGCGGCCTACAATATCTATTATTGTAGTATCCGCATTAACGAACCTGCAGATCTGCGGATCGTAGTAACGGGACACGAGGTAGTAGAACCCGGTCTCGGCATCAAAGTAGTAGCCGCGGTAGCGGATGGGGTTGACGCTGGCCATGGTGCCGCTGGAACTGAGAAGCTTGCCCCAGGCGTTGTAGCTGTAGTTCGCAACTTCCGTCCCACTTGCGGTGAGGATCTTCACCACGTCGCCCTGCAGGTTCGTCACATAGTAGTAGAATACAGGCGTGGCGCTCGACGAGGACTTGTACGAGAACGCATACGGCATGCCGCTCTCGTCGTAGAAAAATTCCAGCTCCTTTCCGCCCCAGTACTCAGATACCAGCTTGTTCCCCTGCCACACATAGCGGTGCTCCACACCGCCCACCGTCTTCGTCTGCCGCAGACCATCCACATCGTAGGTGTAGCTCGCGACCGTGCCGCCGGAAGAAGTGGTTATCATGGCCAGACGCCTGCCGTTGACCCAGGTGAAGTTGTTCCCGTTGTACCAGTGCGTGGGATTGCCTATCTGGTCATACGTGATCGACTGCCCGCAGTACGCCGTCAGCAAATCCTTCCAGTTGCTGTCGCCGTAGGTGTAGGCGTAGGTGTTTGTCCCGTCGCTGACCGAACGGATGTTGCCGTAGGTGTCGTAGGTGTAGGTATAGGTGACGCCGTTCACCGTCTCCGTCAGCATCTGCCCATGGGGCATGCTAGTCCATGGCATTCACCCTCTCTCGTAATTTCCGCTCCCTTCCTTATGTCTTTTCTCCTCCCTTTTGGGACACCCTGTTGTCCCTGTTTTATGTGTAATGATTTTTACTAAATAAATCCAATCGCTCCAAAATGGTTTTCTGTTGGCGTGAGCAACAAAGGTATGAGACTTGTTATTGACTGATCTTATTTAGCATTGTATAATAAAAATATAGGTAACTGATATGAAATGACTCTTGTCAAGGGGCAAAATGCGCGGCTAAGGCAAGAAGCAGCAAACAGCAAGCACTCCGGAAGGTATCATGAAAGAGCCCTGGGTATCAGTCTCCGGCATTGGCCACTCTGATATACGTGGATTAGGAAGGAAAACGCCTTCCATACCGACAGGTCAATGGTCCGCCGAGAGCCCTACCGTCTATTAACGTGGATCACAAGACTGAGAGAAACTCAGAGAAGTGCTAACAAAGTTACGTCGTAGATAGCTCGAACCTTTCCTAATGCAGAGCTCCTTCACGATGCCTTCCAGTGAAACAGTCTGGCTGCTTGCAGCCCTTAGCTACCCACTATCACAGCGGGATGGCGGGGTCAAGGCCAAAGCCGCGCGAGCGGTGCGAAGCAGCCTTGACGCCGACAGCACACTGTGATACCTCAAGCGTAGTTCTCCGTCATCATGCCCCAGAGGAAGCAGGCGAGTTCTCGAGCAACAGCGGTTTTGGCGACATTGGACTTTTTGCCGTTTTTGAGCGTCATACGGTAATATTTGCGTCTCAGGCGTTCGTTGGCCTTGTCTGCGTATGCGATGACTGCGGGCGGGTTTCCGGTTTGCCTGGCAGCAAGGGTCTTGGATTTAAAGCCGATCTGACCCCGCCCATAGCACTGTGCAGCTTCGACAAGGGGTGTTCTGAGATGCCGGTTTCCGGCTTTGGTGATCGGCAGACGAGTTTGATCGCCGCCACTGGAATCTTCTCCGGGAACGAGGCCAAGAAAGGCGGCGTACTGCGGTGCGCTTGCAAAGCGCTTGAAATCTCCCGTCTCTACGATCACAGAGAGAGCGGTGATGGTCTTGACACCGAGAAAGCATTCCAGCTTGTGAACGTTCTCCTTGTACTCTTCCGCTTCTGCCAGTTCCTCAATACGCTTCTCAATTCGATCCAGCTTGCTCGTCAGGTAGTCGTAGGTAAGCAGATATTCATCCAGCGTCTCCTGATCAACGCCATCAAGTTTCAAAGTGCGCAGCCAGGTCAAATGTGCCTGCGTCCAATAGTTTTTGGTACCGTCATATTGGAATCCGTGACGCAGGCAGAAGGAAAGGGTCTGCTGTTTCACCTTCTTCAACGCCAGACGGTGATCATCCCGCATCCGTATAAACTCTTTGATCTGCTCATCCTTCTCTGTGGGAACGTGTACCTCACTATAGTCGTGGTGAGCAAGGCAACGCGCAATAAGCTCCGCATCCCGTTTGTCTGTCTTGATCCGCTTCTTCCCAGCGGGAACCGCCATGGTCGTCGGAGCCAGAATAACGCACTTCACATTGCGCGCCGTCAGATCCCGATACAGCGTAAATCCCAGGCAACCAGCTTCATAACCGCATACAAACAGCGCATCGTTACCGTAGTGGAAGCGCATAGCCTCCAGGTAATTCAGCACCTTGCTGTAGTGCCCTTCCACTTTTTGGGCGTACTCTGCTTTCTCTTTTTCGTTCGTGTAGCAGCAGAGAGAAAAATTTTCTTTATGTACGTCCATTCCTACGTAAACTGTGCTATAATTCATTTTAGTGATCTCCATTTGTATGCGGTAATCCCTGTTACCTTGATTCTTTTCCAATCAGTAGTATACAGGTAAATCCACGAAACTACAAATTGGAGGTCATTTCATATTGTCTATATGACAAAGATTGAATACCTGAAGGATGTTATCCGGAATATGGCGTTTATACCAAGATATGTTGAGGAAAATCTTGAGTATTTAAATATACAGGATTTACATACGATTGCCTTTCCCATGACTTGCTTTTGCGACATACCGCTTGCTAAGGTTAAAAATCACATGGGGGTATACGGAGAATACGGCGTGGCGATAAAGAAAAAGGTTTGTATTGCGCGTGATGTTCAGCCTATTCTATACCTCAATAATTCCGCCAGACTGAAAAATGACCTGTCGGAAGCACTTTCAAAATTGCTGCATAAAGATCCCATTTCTCCCGAATGGAGGATGCTTCCGGACGTCATGCTTAGCGTGCTACTATATTCGAAACCAATTGTGGGTTACATGAGCAGGGGCGAATGGGACAAGCCTCACCGACTTTTGTTTAAAGACGAGTGTGAATGGAGATACATACCTTCTGTTTCGGAAAGTATGCCCTTAATCATCCCGCAGGACGACAACACGAAAAAAGGCCGCAAATACTACTCAAAAGCTCTGGAACGCGATAAGAGTACATGGTTTCCTTTTGAGATTGATGAAATAGAATATATCATCGTTCCAAACGAAGCATCGGCAATAGAGATAATTTCCGCAATAATGGCCATGAGAGGGAAACCTCTTGCTGACAAGCATAAATTGATCAGCAAGATTGAAATAGCAGATAAGTTTAGGTCTAACTTAATCTGAACTTCTGGCAAAATGAGGGAATAAAAAATGATTGGAGATTTCTATAAAGCCTTCAGTAAAAGTCAAAAGAGCCGCGTTCTCCCGCCCCAGGTGGTGCAAGAGCTTGATAAAACGCTACCGGAGGGCTTTCATTACGTGTTAAATGAAGAGACGCAAAGATTAATCGCCGCACCCATAAACGAAAACGAAATCCCGCCGTTGTCAACAGTCATAGACCCTGTGAAATGCGGAAAACCAGAGAGCCTACGTCCAGATCAATGGATGGACTATCTGTACAGGACTCAAAAGCCAATCCAAATCGAAACATTTATTCAGCAGGGCAACAAAAAATACACAGCCTTCAGTCTCTATATGGATCCAATCAGAGATCCTGAATCGGAAGAACAGTTTCTGCAGATAATGATGCCTAATGAGTTCCCAGAAGCAAAACCACTGGTTTTTGAACTTCCAAACGGCATGAGCGAAGCCATCATGATCCGGCGCGTTCCCTTTGAAGATATGACGCATATGAAATTTGGCAATGTCAGTTTCCCGGCATTAACAATTGAATGGGTAGTTCCGGACGATCCGGAACTGGTCAATTCAAAAAAAGAACCCGCCCGAATCTCTGTTTCAGCTTTTCCCAGCAAAGCCTCGTCCGTAAAGGACGCGGTATTTGCTCTGCAAGCGTTTAGAGCGTTTAAGGACGGGTCACTGCGGGTAGAGGGACGAAAGATTGGAAAAGTCCTAGATAAATCTCCAGGAACAGATAATGAACAAGTGGATAAAGATATTTTGTTTTGGGAGAGTGCTCTCGAACTTGAAAAAATGCGGCATGTGCAATTTCAGCCGGGAGCAGATTTCCCAGAGAAAGACCGAATTTTTTCCCGAACTGCTTGCATGCCTCCGCGACGGGAAAGAGTTGACTTATAAATCCCCGTTTTATAGCCTGCTCGGATTCCGACGTGAAGGAGACATGCTCTGCAAAGAAGATGACGGCCTGTGCCACTCGCTTCGCTTCGAGCTGTTCATGACGCTGGTACACAGAATGTCCGTCCTTCAGTGCAACATTGTTCTCCAGAAAAAGTATCGGGATGCGGCAATGAACTATTGCAAAAAGCTGGCCGAGGATTTTTTCCGAGACACAGCTATGAGCTGCGACCCCAACTGTCTCATCGAGCTGCCTTCAGAGGAGACCATGAGAAACCGCTATGTCAAATCCATTAAAACAGCAACCATGCTGACCACTGACGACGCGCCTGCCTATCAGATTGCACGTGCGTTCGGGATAGAATCCGATAAGGAGGCAGAATAATGGGCAGCTTCACTGACGAAACAGACCATAATCAGATCCTTTGGAACCGACTGGTGACGGAGAATCTGCGCCCGCTTTACAACGGTATCGTTGATCTACACAGGCTGATTATGCAGGAGTATCCTGCAAAGGAGACCGCCCAGTGTTCAACAGGGGAACATACGGAGCGCGACATCAAAGTCGAACAGTCGGAGCTGTTCGGCGGAGCGACGCTGGAGGCGGAAGTCAGAGACAAGGTTGCAGGTTGGATCAACAGCGCCTATAATGCGAAGCATCAGTTGCTATGGCAAAGCCCAATCTTCAGCCTTTGTAAGTTCTGGGAGGACTTATACAAGACACCCTTATATCACGACCAGGATGCCGTTACAACGATCACGAGAATGCTGCTACTCTACGATCTGCTGCAGCGGCTTTCGGAGATGGACACGGCGCAGAAGGCTTTACGCTATCGCAATGACGACCTTCCCTATTGTTTTGAGAACCTCTGCGAATACATCCGCAAAATCACCGGGTGCCGCAACGCCTATATCATCCATCAGGTCGGCTGCGGGAATACACAGATTGTGTGCCGTTCAGCGTATCTGGCGGAGGAGCTGGAAGAAAAAGCAAACCGCAGTTCCAACCGCGGTTCAGTGGACAAAGATGGGTCAGCGGGCGAAGCTCGGCGCTTTGTGTCTGCAGAGGATTTTCCCTTTCTGCTGAGAAAGATCAACGGAGAAGGTGCTTATTTTTTCCCAAAAGGGAACCGCCAGGGTGAGGAGAGTGATTCGTCAGAGCTGTGTCCTCAAAGCCTGGAAGGGAATAATCATGTCGTCATTTTTCTGACAAAAGTCGGAGATCGGAAAGGAGAAAAGCTCTATTTGATCCTTCAGGCGCTGGAATGGGATGAATTAGCCGCTTTTAATGGTAAAAACGACGATGCAACGAAAAAGAAATGTTCCGTGTGTGTTGTGAAAAAGGTATCGCGGATAGTTTTCCTGAGAAAGCATCTGGTCGAAGCGATCGAGCAGCATTTCGAGCGTCTGCTGAGCAACCGCTATGAATGCGGCTTTGTCAAGTTTATACCGAATCAAGAGTTCGGGGCTCAGCTTGACAGGAAGTATCCCAACATTCTGCACCTCACTGATCTTCATGCCGACGATAGGTTCGCTGTCATCGAAGCCGCGGCCTTACTCAGGCTCAAAAAAGCGCTCTTGAAGCAGGCTCCCGTTGATCTCCTGATGATCTCCGGGGATATTACCGACGCAAAAGGGGGCAGTGCCGCGCAGGTGCAGGAGAACTATCACTACGCTGAGGTCTTTCTCACAAAGCTCGTGATCCAACTCTGGGGCAAAAGAGACTGTGACAACCCGAACGAGATCCGGATCCCCTTTGATTGGCGCCGCCGTGTACTTTTCGTCCCTGGAAACCACGACTTTGCCTCTATGAATCTCCTGCAGATTGTTCAGCAGCGGCGGCGGCTTGCGGCCGGTCTGCCGACAGACGGCGCAAACGGAATTGTCGCGAAGTTCTCCTACTATCTTGATTTTCTCCTGCGCTTTCTTGACGCACCAATCGACATGTTCATTCGCGACAGCATCAACGAGGTTCGGGAATATCGCCGCATGAACACAAAGGTGTTTATGATAAATTCCTCTTTCGGCTCCAGCGCGGCAAGGACGAACAAGGTCTCCCTTGACAGAGAAACCGTTACGCGTCTTAGACAGGAGTCGGCATGGAAAGAATGCGAGCATATGGACGTACCCTACAGAATCGTCATCGTTCACCATCCCTACACCTGGCCGATCGACTATCTGCTGGACGGATACTCTGGTCTGGAAGAAGGTCTCTGGGATTGGAACTGGAAAAAGAAAACCCCTTTTGTTAGGCGGGATAATAAGGGGAATAGAACCGTTGATCAAGAATATGTGAAAAGCTTGTTCTCCTCGTCAGATGAGGTTTCTGTCCCAGAATCGAAGTACTTGAACGACCTGTATTTTGCTTTCGGTGAAGCGATACAGCAGGTTTTCCCTATTTATGAAGAATCCCGTTATGCCAGAGATGACGACGAAAAAAAAACATTGCGGGAACTTGTCAAGGAAAAAATCAGTGAATCCTCCGAGGCAGATTTGACGACGCTCTTTCTCGCTATCTACGACAGAAAAAAGGACCAGGTCAAAAACCTTAACATATTAGGTCATCATACAAAGAAGCACTTTTTTACAAAAGACGCGGAGATATTCCATTCCATGCTGGGTAAGCCCCTCAAGGCCATCAGCGAGGAGGACGAGCAACTGATGTATCGCCTTTTTCAGGATCTGCAGCGAGCAGAAAATGATGAGCGGAATTACCGTACAGAAATGGAGAAAATCTCCCAAACGGCAAACATTTTGCTCTGCGGTCATGAGCACGCAGAAGACTTCCTAAATGTGATTGAACCTTCCGCAAGGCCGTGGGAACGTGTAGTTGTTGGAGATAAGTTCGTTACCTTCAACAAAAACAAGTCTGACAAGGCTTATACTATAAAAAAGCTAAGCGCCCTGTATATCACTGCTGCCTGTGACCTAAACGGTGAAAAGGAGACCGTCAAGTTGCATATCACATCCCTGTTCTCCAAGCCGTGGAAAGGGCATAAATCGCGGAAGCATATGCCATACAAAATACGAAAGCTTGCGCCCTCGCGGAGCAAGGATCGTTAGTCAAGAACCTTTTCCTCAGCAAGAGAAGACTTGCTGTGTCTTTGCAGAGGAAAAAGTGTGAAACTCTCAAGCTGATAATCCATGAACAAGTACACGTTTCCGAATACTGATTGAGGTAGGAGATAAATTAGATGCCAAACTACTACTCAAGCTTTGAGGCTGTACGGGAGAAGATTACTCACTGTGATGCGCCTTATGAGCCGGAACTGATTCAAGATTCCGAACGAAACAGCTTAAAATCCGCTGCGCTTCGGTTTATCCACCAACGCTGTGTCGGTTTGCGTTTTGACCCGACAAAAGAAGACGAGTACACGACTGGAAGCTACACGGGGAAAAGCCTGCGGCAAAACCAAATTCCCTTTAACATGGAACGTGATGTAGACAGGCTCTGTCTCGAGCGCGCACTCGGAGATTTCCTCTATACCGGTGTCAGAGAGGATGCCTATACAGTATACTACTGCTTCCTGAACATGTTCCTAAACGGTTATTCAAAATCGAAAAAGATGATTGAATCTCTCTCCGAATATGAGCAGAACGCCAGCACCTTGCTAAAGAAGCATCGCGATCACTATTCTCACTCCGTTTATGTCTTCGCGCTCGGACTAGCAATTTACGAAACGAACGAGGCGTATAGGAAGGCGTTTGCGTCTCTGTACGGGCAGAACGGCGAGGACAAGGCGGAGTGCGAGCGGAGGACGGCTCATTTCTTCCTTGAGTACTGGGGCCTCTGCGCCCTATTTCATGACATCGGTTACCCCTTCGAGTTGTCCTATGAACTCGCGATGGTCTATTATGATCGTGAAGATAAAGTACGCGGCACAGAGTTGTACCCCGCTTACCGCGGCGCGGAGAGCCTTGCTCAGCTTCGAGCTGACGAAACCAAGCATATAGCTGCCCTGTTCAGCCGGAATTTCACAAGGCTGGAGGAAGTGCTTGCTGCCGATATCACCGCAAAATTGCGCAGACAATATATGCTGGACGAAGCAGAAATAGCAAAAAAGATTATGCAAAGACCAGAGAACCCTGAAATGTGTGACTTTTACATGGATCACGCCTATTTCAGCGCCATTCGCCTATACAGGCAGTTAGTCGCATGTCTTGGCCTTGCTAATCTTCGGAAGGAGCATTTTGACGTGCTTTCTGCCATTATGCTTCACAACAGCCTCTTCAAGGTCAGCATACGCGGCAAAAAAACGCCCTATAAACCCGCTCTTAAAATGGAGACGCATCCGCTGGCGTATCTTCTGATGCTCTGTGATGAGCTGCAATGTTGGGATCGTGCGGCCTATGGTCGCAAATCCCGGCAGATACAATACCCGAGCAATGCTAACTTTGAGTTCTCCGACGCTGGCCTTCGGGCGCGCTATCTGTTCATGCCAGAACTGGAGGAAATGATAAATGCTTACTGGCACTCGAGCTCGAAAACTGTGACAACGGAATCCACTTCGGATTCGTTCGAACTTAAGCTGTATATAGAAATGCAGGACCCGGACAATCAGTTTTTGAACGAGATCAGCGCGATTGTCAATCTGACTTCCATGGAGCTATGCGTCGAGACAGCTATTGCTGATTGCAACGAAGGCAGAAAGCACCGATATATGTCAAGAAAAAGTTTCTTGAACTTGTATGATCTAGCGGTAACGCTACATACACTCAAACACAAGGGTTGGTTTATGAAAAAACGCGAAAGCTATTACCTGTCACAGTCTCTGGAGTATCAGCTTTCCGGTATAAATCGCGCTAAAGCGTTTGCGGGTTTCTTGGATGCGACCGGTTGCTTTTATTCCGATAGGCTGCTCGACAATCCAGAGGTCAAGCGCTTTACAGCTAGGGACAGAAATACGATTGCCCCGCTGGAGCACGCCAGGTGGATGAGAGAACATATTAATATGGGCTGGCATGCTTCGGAAGATGAAATAAAAGACAAAGACATCCGCGAATTGCAGCGTTGTCACCACCTTTTACTAGAAGGCAATCCGAACGACGAGGACATCCAGGATCATTTTCACAAGCTCTCTGAAGAAGAGCAGGAGAAAGACATTCTTGCATTCCCCAAGCTGAAGGATCTCCTAAAAAGAGAAGGCGTGCGCATCTATCGTATGAAGAGACGCCGCTGAAAAACTAACAGTAGTCGCCATAGTCATGGATTGGCCTTTTTCTTTCAAAAAGTGATAGGTGTGGATCATCCCTCCCTGGATCTCTCCACTCCAACATTTATTGTAAAACAAAATTAATTACTTGATAGATTGATAAAAGCGAGATGTTAATGGTGGTACGTTCTTCTTATTATTTCATTTTTGGGGTAAGTAATTGTGGAACTGAATGAGCTAAAAGAAACAATACAGGAATTTTTTCAAGAGAATACGGTAACGATTGTCGGATCAGGTCTCTCAGCAGGAGAGGGGATCCCGGGAATGGGTGATTTGGCAAAATGCCTGATAGAGGAAATACCCAGCCTGATTCATGATCAGTCTGATATTGACGCGTGGAGCGGGATCAGCACAGAATTGGCAACGGGGAAAGGGCTTGAAGCCGTACTACTAAATAACGCGCCGACCGACAGACTCGAAGTTGCCATTCGAGATTTAACTGCGCGCTCAGTTGGAGACGCGGAAAAAAAGATCATTAAAGAAGTGATGCGAGGGAAGAAAGTTCTCTGCTTTTCAGAATACTTGGAGCGTTTTAATCTACGCAACGACGGCCTCACGGTAATTACTCCGAACTATGATCGCTTAATTGAGTATGCCTGCGAGTTTAACAAGGTTCGGGTTGATACATTGTTTATCGGGAACTTTTTTGCTCATTTTAATCCAAACCAGAGTAAATATATGTTCTGCAAAGGAACTACAAGACGAAACAACAAGCAAATACTTGCTTATTCTCCGCGGGTTACACTCTATAAACCGCACGGCAGCTTGGGTTGGCATATGATTGATGGTGAACTGTATTCTATTCCAAATTCAGATTATGAAGACAGCTTGATTATAACACCGGGACTGAACAAGTACCATAAGGGGTACAGCTCTCCATTTGACGTACACCGTTCAAAGGCGAACGATGCGATTGATGCCGCAGAAAGGTACATAATCATTGGGTACGGGTTTAACGACGATCACTTGGAGACGCATTTGGTTCGACAATTACAGCGCGGAAAGTCTGCGTTGATTATATCGAGGTCTCTATATGACAAGCCCCGGGATCTTGTAAAACAGAACAAAAATATTATAGCGTTGTGCAGAGGAAATAAGGACGGCACAGAAGTGCTGACTTCTGCAGAGCAATGCTTCTTTGACAATATCAATCTTTGGGGCCTACACGAAATGCTAAAGGAGGTTTTCTAATGGAACTGCTTCTTACTTTTCAGGAGAACGATTTTTTGGGGAGCGTAACTCATGTTGATACAGAGCAGATTATCATTGAAATAGAAAATCAGGGGATTATGGGAAAAATCTGTGTAGGAAACATCGTGGCGATTGAGACTGGAAAGCGTCATGAGTTTCTGATTGCCCTGATTGATAAGGTGACAAGGAAGTATGTTGACGATTTTTCCGAGGATGAGGAAGACCCAGATGAAATCATGGTCTCATCTGCCGACTATATCAAGGTTGGCATCATTGGTACTTATCACACAGTCGTGGGTGGGGCGCATGATGTGTTCAAGCGAGGCGTAGATTCCTTTCCGCAGATTGAGAGCAAGTGCTACTGCATCTCCGGTTCCAATCTGCAGAGCTTTATGAATATTCTGAGCAAGGACATTGCTTCCGACAAGCGACTAAAAATTGGTTCATTCATGATGGATGCGCAGGCAGACGCCGTGTTGGACGGAAATCGTTTCTTTCAGCGTCATGCGGCTATTCTGGGAAGCACCGGCTCGGGCAAAAGTTGGTGTGTGGCAAACATTTTGGAAAAGGCTAGTGCTCTTCCTTATGCTAACATTATCGTATTCGATATGCACGGAGAGTACGCAAGCCTATCTGAAGGGCCGGAGCGAATTGCTGAACGGTTTAGGATTGCCGGGCCGGGAGATCTCGAAAAACCGCCGCAAGACGTGCTTTTCCTTCCGTACTGGCTTTTGAATCGAGAAGAATTGCTGTCGATGCTCCTTGATCGCAGCGATTCTAATGCGCCGAACCAAGCGGCAAGATTTACACTTCATGTGCGGGAGCTAAAACAGATTACTCTGACAAAGGAAGGCCAAACAGATACATTAAAGACGTTCACCGTTGATTCGCCAATTCCGTTCAGCATAGATGACTTGATCAGTAAACTAAGTTTTGACGATACTGCGAAAAATGTTGGAGCAAAAGGGCAACCTACAAAGGGCGACTGGGAAGGCAAGCTTACCCGCTTTATTTCACGCCTGAAAACAAAGGTTGAGGACAAGACGTACGGCTTTATGTTTCAGCCTCCAGCGGAAGTACAATCTTATGGATGGCTGGCAAATATGCTCTGCAAGTTGCTCGGATATGAGGACGGTAGAAAGGGCATCAAAATCATCGATTTTTCCGAAGTTCCCTCGGATGTGCTGCCCGTTATTACCGGAACGCTTGCAAGGCTACTTTACAACATTCAATTCTGGGTTCAGCCAGAGCTTCGCACCCCATTTACGATTATTTGCGACGAGGCACATCTTTATCTGCCAATTAAAGAAGATGCAGATGGTGTACAAAAGCAGGCACTTTATAATTTTGAACGCATAGCCAAAGAAGGCCGTAAATACGGCGTTTCCATTCTGGCGGTGAGCCAGCGTCCGGCCGATGTCAGTAAAACGATCCTCAGCCAGTGTAATAACTTTATTGTTCTTCGCCTGACGAACGAGCGAGATAAGGGCGTCATCAAGAACCTGCTGCCGGATTCTTTAAAAAGTACGATTGAATTCCTGCCGCTTCTGGATGTAGGCGAGGCTCTAGTTGTTGGCGACGCTATCCTTTTGCCGAGCAAACTGCTTCTGGACAAACCCGCTGAATCTCACAGGCCAGTCAGTGCGACAAAGGATTTCTGGAACGAGTGGGATACCAATCGCCCAAACAATGCAGCGATAGCCAATGCGGTGAATGCGTTGCGGAAACAGTGTAGGTAATAAAATCATCCCTGCTGAAAAGATGAGCTTTTTCTCAGCAGGGATGATACATATTTGGCCCATGTACAACATAGTTTTATGCCGGGCCGACATCGATCCAGTCGGAAGTGCCGTACAGTCTTTTTAGCCTACGGCACTTTTCGAGAAGAAGGCATTGACGCAGCATGCAAAAATAACTATAATTTTATCATTAATTAATTAAAATAGGACTGTTTTGCGATGCGTCACGACCAAGACTCAGATGAACTGGAAGCCGAGGCGCGTTCATACAGAGTCCCAATGCGTGTTACAGCTGTGCGGAGCTACCCTGAGTGTCCGCAGTTGTTTACCTACCCTATTTGTCCACGGTGCGGGAAAAACATGGATCGCGAATACCAGTCTTATTGTGACCGATGCGGTCAGGCGCTTGATTGGCGTGGCTTTTCAAAGGCAGTGGTAATTCGGTAAAGAATCCATTATTGTTGTATATAATCTTTAATGTTAACGCTCCATATTTTAACATTACTGTTGAAATATGGAGCTTAACAGTTAATCTTATATTGAAAAATAATTGGATAGTATTTCCCACCAAATTCGGTGAAAAGAGTTTTCAAAAAAGATTCTATCTCTAAAATGTTGTTAGTATTTACAGCCAGGAGCTTCGCTTTATCTTCCTAGGCCTTCTTCATAGTGGCCGGTTTGTCAGCCTCAACTTTGGCCTTAACCAGTTCCTTTAACTCGGCTTTCTTCACCTTCAGCGTTTTAAACAGCTCCGCGATTATGGCTTAATAACCCGCAGCGATCCTTTCCTCTACGTTCTTCAGGATAGACACATTTTTCTTGTTCTTAGAGCCCTTAGGTCTTGGCAAGATTGTCCTCACATTTTATGAGGTATGAAGCCAATGCTGTGTTTATACGATAACATTCAGATGAAAATATTTCGAGATATTACAGCACTCGACTCTGTTTACAAAGAGCATCATCTTCGGTATAAGCACATCAGATCACCAAAGTCATAGTGTTTAATCGTATGTAGCACACAGCTTGAAAAATGTTGGATATCGTTTTCTTGGGGGATTGAGCTCTTCAAACGTATCCGGTGGCTGTAATCCAATTTTGTTAATTTGGTCAGAGACAAAATCGCTTATAGGGATTGCAATGCTGATATCATGAATGTCTCCAATATCTATAATCAATGTATCAGCTATAGAATCGGGGTTCATATCCTCAACGATTTTTCCGGGAAAAGAAAGTCTAGCGAAATCTGTTATCTCCTGCAGCGTTTCATGGCTCAATTTACCTAACGCTAAATCAAGAACAATACGAAATTCATTTTGCCAACTGTATGAAGGAGCTTTGTGGAATTCATCAAAGTATTTCCTGTTTCCAAAGTTCACATCATAACTTACTCGTTTACCGGCAGTCCAAAAGTTATAATCATATTTTTTGATTATCGCACGACAATATCTCTGTAGAAACTCAAATGGGTTTGTAATAATAACCGCTGTATCACCAAAGCTCTTCATTTCGGAATCAGGCACGTAAAAACCCTCATACTTGTTCTTATACTCTAAGGAATATAAGCAGAACACCTTCTCTCGCAATAACAAAACATCTATTAACCCTACTTGATTTGGAATAATTTCTTTGCGCCCCAAAGGCGTTTCTATCCATGCATATGGATTTCTATTGTTGGAGAAACTTTCAGAAAACCCTTCAAGTGAGTCACCTCGAAAATAATTCTGAGATGAATCATCTCTCTTTGACAAATCTCCGAAGCACTGTAGTGCTTTCATAAAAACTTGCCCTTCCTGAAATTTATCAGCCCACTTCTTTTCCGTTACTTTCACAAGGTAATATCGTTCCACTTATTGTTCCTCCCATCAGAAAGTATTCTTTTATAGGCCACTCTCTTGTATTAGTAGTTTTCTTCTAATTGGTCGAGCTAATGGGTTTCCAAGCATTAACCGAGCAAATACTTAATCGGTTACGCTATTCTGCCGGGATGGTCATAAGTCTCGCCCTATGGTATTGTGGCTATATCCATGTAAAATCCTGCATTTTGCAATTCATCAAGAATACGTGTTTGACCAACAGGTAAGCTTCTTCTCGTTTTATCTATGGCTTCTTGCACGGCATTTCTATATTGCTTCTCGATTTCCGGATTATGATCGAAAACATCTGCAGCGCAGCTCAAAGCTGCACCGATAGGCGCCGCCCAAACGTATACACAAGTGGATAAACTAAATAGAACGGAAGATACGAGACATTTTTTCTTGATTTGCGGCATATATCACCCTCCTCCCTTGCACAATAATTTTTAATTTCTAAAAATCATGAGGGAGATGCGATTCTTCATCTCCCTCATGGCACAATAAATCAAGGATCGTAATATCCGATAATTTCCCAGTCTGTAAGCCAATAACCATAAGTAATGGACCACAAACGTCTTTCAACTATTCCGTCGTGTTTCCAATAGACCCAAGTTGTTTCTTCAGCACGAGTGTTACCCTCAGAGGTTTCTGAAGTGATTTGGTAAACATCGTCATTTGGATAATCTGCAAAAGCAGGAATAGAGATGGTTATGCAAATAATGAAAACAAATAACAAGCAAAAAATGCGTTTCATCATTTTATCCCTCCTAGTTAATTTGAATGTTACTGTATTCTGGTAAGGACATCGCATCTTCTGTTAGTGTACAAAACGACTCTCCATCGATAAACAACATATACTTTCCGTTTTTATACTCGATGTACTGGTTCATAGTACCAGAAGGGTTATTAATTACACAAAAAGCATCAGTTCTATTCTCTTCTTGAGGAACGACCAGATCGAGTGTAGGAAATCTTGCAGGTTGAATGACCATAAAATAGGAAAGCACAAACAACAAGCTCGCGACAAAATACATCATGACAAGTGAACTTTTGCTGCTCTTTGCAGTGTTTCCTATCGCACTAAAACGCTGTTGCATCTCTGCCATCCCACCGATCAAATTAGTTGCAATCGTGGCAGCCCTTTTCGGAAAAGACAAATCAAGAAGCTTTTTCAATAGCGCTATATACTCAAGTTTTTCCTGCGCGCTCATACCGACCGTGACCTTCGCGTCACAGTACAACTCAATCAAAGTGTTAATTTCAGCACTGGAAAAATGTGCCAACGGATTCCACCAGAACAGTGCTTCGACAGCAAGAAAGAACAGCTTTTTCAAGTTGTCCCGCGAACGAATGTGCGTTATTTCATGGCGAAACACCATCCTCCATTCTGCGTCGCTCAATTCCACATCCGGCAGATAGATAACAGGATGCAGAATACCACTGGTGAAGGGCATATGAAGCTGGGGCGATATCAGAACGGCAAAATCATTGCCGTATTCTGCGGCGATTTTCAGCAGTTCCGGCCTGTCTACAAAGTCTATGCTTTGCAGATAACGATCAAAGCGCCGCTGTAAACGGACATCCTTTATGACCATAACAAGACTGCCGACAGCCCACAGCGCCAGCAAGAGGTGTCCGTATGTAAAAGACGCGGCCAGCGGGCGTTTCAGAAAATCCTCGATTGCAGGGATAATCGTATAGGAGCGCACAACATAGGCCGCGTCAAAATCAATCGGCAAAACAAGCCGAACAACGCCCAGCACAGTAATAAACGCCAGCAGCGATACCGCATGTCTTGCCCGAAAGCCTGGACTGCGGCGCAGAATGAAAACCGCGATCAGCGCTAGATTATAGAAGACAATGGAGATAGCCAGCGAATATACGGTGATCCCCATCGGTCAATCACTCCAGCTCCTGCCTGCGCTTCTGGAGCAGCTTATCCAGTTCGTCTAATAGCTCGGGCGTCACTTCGTCGCTGTTGATCATGGCGGAGAAGAGCAGGGGATATTCCTTCCCGCTGGTTTGCGCAAAGAGATTTTCTGCGTAATACTCCGCGACCGTGACATTGGGCTCATATTCGCGCGCCCAAACCTTACCGCTTCTGGCAAAGCCGACGGGCTTGATCGCGTTTTTCTTCAACATCCCGTTGAGCAGGATGTGGATAGAGTTATCCTGCCAAGTCTTATCCGTGGACAGCTCCAGAATATCGCCGCGCGTAAGGGGACGACCGGCCCTCCAAAGCACGTTCATAATCTCCATTTCGCTTTTGGTAAGTCTCATTGTTTCCTCCGATCAGGCACATGTGAACCATAAAACTTCATTTAGAGTTTTATTATTATATCACAAGGTGATCGTTAAAACAATCGTTTTTAAATATTTGCTTTTTGATTCACAAAAACTGCCAGAAGCGTGAGATTATGGTATAATTAAGAAATACAGAATTATTTGATCAGCAAGCAAATAAAGATATTTTTATCATTTAAAATAATATTTATTTACAATCTATAAAATACCACGCCTTTGCTCGCTTGTCAAGAACTTCTGTTAGTTTTTTCTTTTTTATTTGGAGGCTGACATGAAGAAAATCGCAAAAGCAAACTTTGTAAAACGTCCGCGTATATTTGAAGATTTGACAGCGCCCGACATTCCAAAGAAATCAAAAGCGTACAGAGTTATAAAGACAATCATCTTAGACTCTATTGATTATGAGAATTTCATCACGGATATGCTGGCGGATCGGCAGTTTATCGAAGATTTTGCTCCTCTTTGTTCGCAAAAGGATATATGGCTTTGCCTGTTTGTACGTCGACGCGGCGCCCATATCGGTGTCCTGGTCATGCCAGAGCGAGAATGTTATGTCGGATATGCAGCATGTTGGGTGGACGAGGTAACGGCAGAATCCGAGTCGGGGGAACGCTGAGCACAGCTCGATTCCGCATCAACGCATATCTTATTCCGAGGATGCTTTGCTGCAAGGATCGAGCGCCTTTTCTCAGACGAGACATATGTGTAGATCTGTGTGGTCATAATGGAGCTATGCCCAAGGAACTGCTGAATGTAACGAATATCAACATTCTCCTCAAGCAGCAATGTTGCGAACGAATGGCGAAACATGTGCGGCGTAACACGTTTTGCTGAGTTGACAGACTCAGCGGCATGTTTGACAATAATCCTTGCGGACTGCGTTGACAGTGGCGCGCCGCGGTTATTCAGAAAAAAGTATTCCGTGTTAATCGGTCGGTTTTGGTTATAGCGATTTAATATGCTGAGAACTTCCTGATTCTCAATCTCGATAATCCTTTCGCGGTTTCCTTTTCCGTGAACGAAGACCAATCCTTCGTCGAGAT
>Ga0310691_10002594_pt1 | contig 23487 bp, 11 predicted proteins | sample 176DNAGHGlowgp2_FD_203887 | JGI IMG/M metagenome (GOLD analysis project Ga0310691, IMG submission 203887) | Sheep rumen microbial communities from Palmerston North, Manawatu-Wanganui, New Zealand - 1766 DNA GHGlow gp2 (v2) (version 2) | ecosystem: Host-associated > Mammals > Digestive system >...
GGGAGAGCTGGGAGAGCTGGGAGCTCTGGGACTGCTGGGAGTTCTGGGACTACTGGGAGAACTGAGAGTCCTGGGACTGCTGAGAGTCCTGGGAGAACTGCTGCTACTTACTGTTGGCGTAGGCGCGGGCGTAGTCGTGGATGCGCCTGACCATGGCCACAAGACCGTTGGAGCGGGTGGGGGAGAGATGCTCGCGCAGCCCGATGCGATCTATGAAGTACAGGTCAGCGTTGAGGATATCCTCGGGCTTCTGGCCGTCGAAGATGCTGATCAACAGGCTGACGATGCCCTTGACGATGAGTGCGTCGCTCTCAGCCTCAAAGTGGATGCCGCCATCCTCGGTGGGTTCGGCGTGCAGCCACACGCGGCTCTGACAGCCGTCGATGAGGTTCTGCTCCGTCTTGTACTCCTCGGGCAGCGGTTTCATGTCGCTGCCCATGTCGATGAGCAGCTGGTAGCGGTCCATCCAGTCGTCCAGCTCCTCGAACTCCTCGATGATTTCGTCTTGCCGGGCGTTGAGCTCTAACCTACCCCCGACCCCTCCCAAAGGGAGGGGGGCTTGATTAGTCTTATGACTGTATTCTTCCATTTTTTGTATGTTGTAATTTATGTTATTCAATACTATTCAATCCTATTCAATACTATTCAATACTATTCAATACTATTCAATGTTGTTAACTAACTTGCCCCCCTCCCTTGGGGAGGGGCTGGGGGTGGGTTGTTGGGTAGTTGGGTTGTTGGGCTATCTTGAACAGCTTGTCGCTGGGTCTCACCTTGTCGGTGACGGGGATGGCGCAGAGCTGGCCCTGCGGGGCCTCAGTGACGGGGCGTCCGTCCTGGTCGTGTATCTCCGTGGCTGTCAGGTACATCACACCCGTGGTGGGACCGGTGACGAGCAGTTTGTCGCCCACCTTGAAGGTGGTGGCCTCCACGCTGAACTCGCCCACGCCGATGCGGCTGTAGTATTTCGTGGCGCGGCCCACATACACCTTCTGCTCCGTGGCGTTGTTGCCGTAGTTGGTGTTCCACTCGCCCAGGCGCTGCCCCTGGTAGTAACCGTCCCAGAAGCCGCGGTTGAAGACGGTGCTGAGGCGGCGGTCCCACTCGTCCTTCTTCTCCTCGGTGAAGGTGCCGTCGAGGACGGCGTTGATGGCCTCGTCGTAGCAGCTCACCGTCTGCCACACATACTCCGGCCCACGGGCGCGCCCCTCAATCTTGAACACCCTGACGCCGGCGTCCATCATCTTGTCGATGAAGCGGATGGTCTTCAGGTCCTTCGGGCTCATCACATATTTATTGTCAATCTCCAGCTGGTGGCCCGTCTCGTTGTCGGTCACGGTGTAGCTGCGGCGGCACACCTGTATGCACTGTCCGCGGTTGGCGCTGCGGTTGGCCGCGTCGAGGCTCATGTAGCACTTGCCGCTGACGGCCATGCACAGGGCGCCGTGGCAGAACATCTCAATCCTGACCAGCTGTCCCGAGGGACCGCAGATGTGCTCGCGCTCGATGGCCTCATGGATGTGCTTCACCTGTTCCAGCGTCAGCTCGCGTGCCAGCACCACCACGTCGGCAAACTGTGCATAGAAGCGCAGCGCCGCCGTGTTAGAGATGTTCATCTGGGTGGAAATGTGAAATGGAACCTGGCCCCCCCAGCCCCCCCTGGGGGGGGTAACGGACCCTTCATGGGGGGGCTGGGGTGACTCCTTCGCGCCGTTTTCCCCCCCCAGGGGGGGACAGGGGGGGCATAGCACTGCCATGTCGCTGGCGATGATGGCGCTGATGCCAGCCTCCTGTGCGGCGGCCAGCGTCTGGCGCATCTCGTCCATGTCCTCGTCGTAGATGATGGTGTTCACCGTCAGGTAGCTCTTGATGCCGTGCTCGCGGCATGTGTCGGCTATCTCCTTCAGGTCGTCGAGGGTGAAGGCCGATGCCGACCCCGACCGCATGTTCAGCCGTCCCACGCCGAAGTACACCGAGTCGGCACCGGCCTGGATGGCGGCGGCCAGGCTCTCGCGGCTGCCCACAGGCGCCATTATCTCAAAGTCGCTTCTCTTTGCGTTCATCGTCTTTCTGTGCTACTCTTGTAGCAAGTACTGGATAAATTCCTGTGGCTCGAACACGGGCACCATTGCCGCCCGGAAGTCTTTCTTGTTTCGCGTCACTATATAGTCTATGCTCTCGCGTTTTGCAGAGAAATATTGCATGGCGTCCTCGAAGTCGTTGAACTCAGAACGGATACTCTCTTCAACGGTGTCTGCATCAACGGGGGTGGCTGTGGTGATTTTTGCAAATTTGGCAAATTCACTGAAAATGTCCATCTGTTTGTTGTCGCGCGAGAGTATGAAGCTGGCCGTGGCATACGACATTGCCGATACACAGACACGGAGTATGCCCCTGTCGGCCAGGCTCATAATCTGCAACGAAGGCTTGCAGAATTGTTCGCGACGGCCAATGACGTCAATCATAATGTTCGTATCGAAGAATACCGTTTTCATCCGTATTTCTGGGTTAGGTATTCTTCTTTTGCTTTTTTGTAGTCGAAGTCAGCAGGAAGCGGTTTGATGCTACGCCCTAAAGTTGCCACAAAGGGCGTTATCTCAAGGTCTTCGGTTGTGATGTGGAGCTTGTCACTGTCGTTTGTTACCTGCGCTTCGACCTTCTCTTTCACCAACGATGCACTCAGCAGAGAAATAAGCGACAGCTTTACTTGCCGGCTTGTTCCTTTCAGCTGCTCCCAGTAGTTGGCTGTTTCTTGATTCACTGATATCGTCGTCAATGTCATGGTGCTGTTAAATATATGAATGTCGACTGCAAAGGTACGAATATTTTTTCATTCGTTGACCCCATCAGACATTTTTTTAGTTAAAAGCAAAAAAAAGTAGCGAAAAAGTGTTGCAATTACATTTTTTTTACTAACTTTGTCCCCGATTAGTGCAAAGACGAGACTTCGTACACAAACCATTTTCAAAATACCTATTTACTAACAATTATTAAGTGCTTATGAAACTAACAAGATTACTCGTTATGGGCGCACTGCTGACCACGTTCAGTAGTGCCCGGGCCGGTGTCCCCGAAAATCCTTGGGTGATACCCGAGCCGCAGGGTTTGGAGTTTACCGACCTGACGTTTGACGATGGGACGAAGTATTACTTCTACAGTCCCACGGCGAAGATGTTCTTTGCCAGTGCCAACGACTGGAACACCCGTGCCAGCATCTGTTCCTTTGCAAACCCGTTCTGGTTCACCTCCGTTGAGGAGTGTGCTGGCGGACAGGGCCGCGTGGCTTCTGAGGGTTACTATTTCCTGAACGATGACGTGGCCAATCCCGCCCGTCAGATGACGAACAAGGACCTGTTCACCGACGGTGGCGGTTCCACATGGTGCGACCGAGACCCGGGCAATGCCAGCCAGGTGGAGTTCTACTGGACTGCCGTCAAGGTGGGCGACAGCTGGCGCATCCAGAACAAGGCCTACGCCGAGGATGGCAAGTTCATCGGCTGGAAAGGCGACTACAATGACACCAGACTCTACATGATTACCGAGGAGGAAGGTGCCATTGACTGGAAGGTGGTCACCGCTGAGTCATACGATAACTTCCTCTATGGTGACACCAAGGAGGCCTACGATGCTGCTGTCAACAGCTACATCGCAGCCCTGAACCTGAGGACAGCGCTGGTGGAGGCCGACGGGCTGGGCGTGAGCATCAATGCCGCCTCGGCCGTCTTTACCAACACCGCCAGCACTGTCGATGAGCTGAACGCCGCCAAGGACCTGCTCAACGCACGCATCGCGCTGAAGAAGAGCATTGACGCTGCCAAGGCTGTCTATGTCGACGTGGCTGCCGCCGAGGCTGTCCTCGCCAATGAGGAGAGCACCCTGACGCAGGTGAACAACGCCAAGACACCCCTTGACGAGCTGACCACCGTGAAGCAGGCCCTGAAGACCCTCATCGACGATTGCGAGAGCAAGGGCTATACCGAGACCGCTGCCGCCAAGGCTGTGCTGCAGAACACTGCCGCCACGAAGGCTGAGGTGGAGGCCGCCACGAAGGCACTGAGCGATGCTTTCACTGAGTGGGGCAAGAACAACGCCACTGTGGAGAACCCCGCAGACATGACGGGCAAGATTACCAACCCGAACTTCGACAATGCCAGCTATACTGGTTGGCTGGGCAGCGCTCCCAACATGAAGGGCAGCGGCTCGCACGGCCCCGCCAACGTAGCTGAGTTCTGGAACACGACCTTCGACTGCTATCAGGACATCACTGGCATGCCCGCTGGCGTCTATGCCCTGACGGCCAAGACCTCATGGCGTGGCTCATGGGACAACCTGGTGAAGAATGTCACTGGCTCGAAGCTCTATGTCAAGGTGGGCGAGACGGAGATGTCGACCCCCTTCAACAACGTGTGGTCACCCCGCAACACTGAGTCGCTGGCTGGAGCCACCGTCTACGGCACCAACGCTGCCGAGCGCAACATCCAGCAGGACGGCGTGACCTACTATGCGCCTGATGACCCCTCGTGCTTCCGCGTCTATGCCGACAAGGGCTACTATGGCACCAAGCTGCTCTTCACCCTTGATGAGGCTGCCGACATTCGCCTCGGCGTGGCACTGCCCAACGGCGTGAGCGAGGACAACTGGTCGTGCTTCGACGAGTTCGCGCTGACCTTCTACGGCAACGCCGGCGACGCATGGCAGCTCTATGTCAACGAGAAGTGGGGCAGCTTCCCCCCGGTGACTGTTGCCGAAGGCGAGCTGGTGACCCAGGCCTATCTCGTTGCATACGATGACGCACAGACTGCTGACCACAGCGGCATCACTTCAAAGGAGGATGCCCTGCAGAAGCTGGCCATCGTGCAGCAGGCTTACGACGACGTGCTGAAGAACATCCAGCTGTGGAAGGACTACCAGGCCGTCCTTGTTCAGGCTCGTGCTATTTACACTGATCCTTTCTATGAGGCCGAGGAACTGAGAGACTTGACTGGTGTGCTGAGTGACTACTATGAGATGGACGAGAAGAATGGTGAGGAGTGTTCTGGTATGGAAACCATACTCAAAGAGGTGGCTCTGACTAACGAGCAGTTAGAGGCTGAGATTGCCTGGCTGAACAAGACCATTGCTGACCTCAGGCAGGCTGGCATGAACCTGATGAAGCCCGGTGCCGACCTGACCCGCTTCATGAAGAATCCTGACTTTGAGGAGTGCGACGTGAACACACCGACAGGTGTGGCTCCTGGATGGAATGTGAAGAAGGACGTGGGCAACGTCACTGCCGGCCCGCTCGGACAGGGTAACTACGACAAGATGGTGGGCGCTTTGGGCAAGATGAACTACTGCTTCGAGAGCTGGCACAGCCACGACTTCGATGTCTGGCAGGAGGTTACTGGCGTTCCTGAAGGCGTTATCGTCATTGAGGCTCAGGGCTATGTGCGTTGCGAGAACCAAGGTTATGTCGCTCCCAATCCCGTTGATCCCAACACCGTGCCTGTTGTGCTCTACATGAACAATGCTACCGACGTGTTCCCAAGCGTCTACTCTGAGGTGGCTGCTGACCTGGGCCATGAATATACCATGGTTGAGGATCACACCAAGCAGGAAATCAATGGCGTGGTTTATCCTAACTCTATGGGTGCTGCTGCCCAGTGCTTCGACTGGGGTATGTATAAGATGAGTACCTTCGGTCTGGTGAAGGCCGGCGAGACCCTGCGCATCGGCGTAAGGGGCAAGATGAAGACCGACGACACCGAGAACTGGTGGTGCATCTGGGACAACTTCAAGCTGACCTACCAGGGCTACGAGATGGAGTACCTGAAGCCCGCCCTCGACCAGGCACTGTCGAGAATCAACAGCGACCAGCTGATGGGCAAGAGCATCAAGACCAAGGCCAAGGCCCTGGAGGCTCAGGCTGCTGAGGCTGTGGCTTCCAACGACGGCAAGACCGTGTTCGACATGCTGGCTGGCATCTACGACACCGTGGCCGAGATTGAGGCTTCCGTCACCCTGTTCAAGCAGCTCCAGGCTGCTCTGGAGAAGCTCTCCATCGCCATGGACAACTCTGCTGCTGCCAAGGCAACAAAGGACGAGGCCGCTGAGCTCTACGTGCAGATTGAGAATGGCATCAATGCCAACGACTATGAGAACGAGGACGTGGAGCCGCTCGTCAACGCCATCAACGTGATGATTGAGAAGCTCGCCGTTCCCGACACTACCGGTGCTTCCGACAGCAAACCCATCGACATGACCAGCGTCATCAAGTCGGCTGCCTTCGAGAGCTACGACGAGTTCGGCAACTCAGCATCGACCGCTGAGGGCTGGAAGAACCCGGGCAACCTGGGCAATGACGACACGCAGAAGGAAGTGCGCGCCATCGAGTTCTGGCAGATTGCCTTCGACATGTATCAGGATTTGAAGTACCTGCCCGCCGGTACCTACGGACTGCAGGTGGATGCATGGTGCCGCAACGGTGGCAATGAAGAGAACTATGCTGAGTGGGTGGCTGACGACAGCGCCTCGATGACCAACCTCTATGCCGTCAGCGGCGACAGCACTCGCTACGCTGCTCGCGTGGCCAACGTGATGAAGGGCGCTCTCGAATACGATTACGACTCCGGCCATACCGGTACCTTCACACCCGCGGGTTCAGAGATGACCTACTACCTGCCGAATGACCTGCACAGCGGACGCAACCTCTTTGACTATGCCGACGAGGGAACGTACACCACGACCATCATCGTGAAGGTGCAGGAGGACGGATGGCTGCGCGTCGGTCTGAAGAAGGCTGAGGAGCGCAACAGCAGCTGGGTGGTGGCCGACAACTTCAAGCTGTGGTACTACGGTGCCGAGAGCACGAAGGAGCCGAACATCGAGAATGCCGTGCGTGACATCACCACTTCTGAGGTGGTACGCACAGAGTACTTCACCCTCGACGGTCGCCGTGCCAACGGCCAGCGCGGTCTGCTCATCCAGAAGCAGACGCTCGACAATGGCACCGTCGTCGTGCGCAAGGTTCGCAAGTAATCACACTATTTTCAAATGTACGCGTGCGCACTTGGGCGCACGCGTACATTTCCTACTTAAAAAAGAATCTACCCCCTCCTTTTTCCATAAAAGGGCACACACCATCAAAGAGCATCCGTCCTCTTCAAAGAGCACACATCCTCTTCAAAGAGCATCCGTTCTCTTCAAAGGACATTCGTCCTCTTCAAAGAGCATCCGTTCTCTTCAAAGAGCACACGTCCTCTTTCTCCGCAGGGACATGCTTTGCATGTCCACCCCCATGGTTGCCACCTGCAACCCCCGGAAACGAAACTACACAGCCCCTCAAGGGGCGACCACATAGGCAAATCTGAAAAATAATTATAAACACTGAATCTATGATACGAATGACATTCATCATGCCAGGACGACGGACTGCGCTCGCCACCTGTACGCTGATGATGGGTGCTGCCATGCTGACCACCTCGTGCAAGGACGACTTGCTGACGGGGCAGCCGGAGTGGCTGGGCAACTCCATCTACGAGCGGTTGCAGGAGGACGGCAACTACAGCACGATGCTGCGGCTCATCGACGACCTCGGACAGACGGAGTACCTGTCGCACACTGGCTCACGCACCATCTTCGTGGCAAACGACTCGGCCTATGCTGAGTGGTTCAAGAAGAACACGTGGGGGGTGACGAGCTACGACAAGCTCACCACGGCGCAGAAGAAACTGCTGCTGAACAACGCGATGATTAAGAACGCCTACCTCATCGAGCTGATGTCCAACGGCAAGGCGAAGAGTGACAACGGCACACCGGAGGTGGGAGCCGCCATGCGCCGCGAGACGGCCAGCAGCATCTACGACTCCGTCTATGTCATGAAGCCCGACCTGTTCCCCACCACACCGGCCTGGGACCTGGTGCGTAGCCGTGGCAAGGCCATCCCCATCTATCGCGACATGACGGCCGCGCCGATGATTCACTTCCTGCCGGCCTTCATGCAGGCCAACAACATCACCGGCGAGGACCTGGCCACCCTCACCAACCAGCAGGCACACTCCACCGCCGAGGCATGGATCAACGGCAAGCGCGTCAGCCAGCGTGACATCACCTGCAAGAACGGCTACATTCAGAAGGTGGACGGCGTCGTGGAGTCGTCGCCGAACATGGCTGAGATTCTGCACCAGCACCCCAGCCTGTCGCAGTGGGCACACCTCGTCGACCGCTTCTCGGCACCCTACTACACCGAGGAGGGCACACAGGAGTATCGCCGTCTGTACGGCACGCAGGACTCTGTCTTCGTGCTGCGCTACTTCAGCGAGCGCTGGCAGGACCCCAGGGACACCAAGGTAGCGCTGACCACCGACGACCAGGGCAAGACCGGCTTCGGCATCCTGCGCTTCGACCCAGGATGGAACCAGTATGTCGACGCTCGTGACAACATCGACCTGCACAACGATGCCGGCGTGATGATTGCACCCACCAACGAGGCGCTGGAACGCTTCTGGAACAACGAGGGCCACGAGCTGAAGGACGAATACGGCGAGTGGGACAACGTGGGCGGCGACATCCTCGCATCGCTCATCAACAACCACCTCATCTCGACCTTTACGGCTGCCGTGCCTTCGAAGTTCCCCAACGTGCTCAACGACGCACTCATGCCCATCGGCATCACCACGGCCGACGTCGACTCCTGCTTCATGGGCTGCAACGGCGTCGTCTACATGACCAACAAGGTGTTCATGCCTGCCGAGTTCCAGTCGGTGCTGCAGCCCGCACTGGTCCACACCTCGTCCATGAACATCATCTACTGGGCTCTCAGCGGTGCACTCGGCACCGATGGCTTCGCCTTCAACTTCAAGCCCTTCCTGCTGGCCATGAGCTCGCGCTACGCACTGCTGTTGCCCACCAATGAGGCCATGCAGACCTACATCGACCCCGCCAGCTACGGCGCAGGCGAGTACAGCCGCGTCAGCGAGGAGGGCGACACCACCCTTCTCGACCAGGTCAGCGCCGTGGCATGGCAGTATGACCTGACCAAGACCAACCCCACACAGTATGTCCAGGCCAAGACACGCACGGTCTATGTCGAGCAGGACGGCTCGCTCACCGATGCATCGGTGAACAGCACCACCCTGAGTGACGGCCGCCGCAACAACATGCTGGAGAACCTCATCAACCAGCTCATCATCGTCATCCCCGACCCCGCCAAGACGAAGACCATCGAGGACTATGTCGACGAGGGCTACAACTACTTCCTCACACGCAGCGGAAGCATGGTGCGCGTCACACGCAACAGCAGTGGCGACCTGCTCTTCGAGGGCGGATGGCAGATGGAGGGACGCCAGGCACCCATCGTGGCTGCCGAGCGCTACCAGAAGGAGAACGGCGTGAGCTACCAGCTGGAGCAGGCACTGCCGCTGCCCACCACGCGCTCACTCTGGGTGACCCTCAAGGGACAGGAGGAATACAGCGCCTTCCTGCAGGTGGCCAACAACGACCTCACCGGACTCTTCGCCAAGAGCAAGAAGGCCGGTGCCGACGGCACCTTCACCGCCGGACTGAGCGGCAACCTGAACTTCGGCCTCTTCGACAACTACAACTACACCGTCTATGTGCCCACCAGCAACTCGGTGCGCGCCCTGCAAAGCGACGGAAGCCTGCCTGAGGACGACGTGCTCAACCTGCCGTGGGCAGACACACGCAACACGGAGCCGGTGGACAGCTTCCTCAAGGCTGAGGGATGGTACCCGCAGCCCACGGGCAACAACACTGCACCCACCAACACCGAGCTGGCCGCACGCCGCAATCTGGTGCGTAACGCGCTGAAGGCACACGTCACCGACTTCGTCCGCTATCATGTGCAGGACCACAGCCTCGCCATCGGCATGGCGGCCGACAGCTACAACGGCTCCTTCGAGACGATGAAGCGCAACCCGGCCAACAACCGCTTCTATGCGCTGCACGTGGACTTCGACAACCAGCACCTCACCGTCACCGACGAGCTGGGCAAGGCCCATCAGGTCATTGCCACCCCGGGACGCTACAACAACGTGTGCCGTGAGTACTGGTTCCGCAGCAACGAACAGCGAATGGTGAGCGACGCAGTGGTGCACCTCATCGACAGCCCACTGCACTACGCTACCATGAAGAAGTGGCGCGATGTGGTGCAGGAAGCCATCGACAACGCCACCGCCAACTGAGTAGAACCCCCAAAGAAGAAATACAGTCACTATGAGTATATATAATAAATGTTTGCGCGCGAGAGGGGCGGTACGGCGGCTCCTCATGCTGCTGGCACTGATGCCGCTATGCGCCATGGCACAAGACATCACGTCGGTGCACGGCACGCTGACCGACGAGTACGGACCGCTGCTCGGTGCCACCGTCTGCGAGATTGACGCCAACGGGCGTATCATCAACAGCGCCGTCACCGACCTCAACGGTAACTTCACCATGAAGGTGAAGAGCACCAAGGACAAGATACGCTTCAGCTATATCGGACTGACCACCGTCACCATGCCCATCAACAAGACCACCTACAACCTGCACATGAAGTCGCAGAACACCATGAAGGAGGTGGTGGTGAGGTCGAAGAAGAGGGCACAGGGCAACGGTCTGCCCATCCCCGAGCGAGAGATTTCATATGCCTCGCAGACCATCTCCATGAAGGAGTTCGAGGGCCTGGGCATGACCACCATCGACGAGGCCCTGCAGGGCCGCATCGCCGGTCTGGACATCATCGGCAACAGTGGTAACCTCGGCTCAGGCTCCACCATGCGTCTGCGTGGTGCCAGCTCGCTGTCGACGCTCACCGACGCCAACCCCCTCATCGTCGTCGACGGCAACATCCGCGAGGTGAACCTCGACGGCTTCGACATGGCCGGCGCCAGCGACGAGAAGTTCGCCGAGCTGCTGAACATCAACCCTGAGGACATCGCCAGCATCACCGTGCTGAAGGATGCCGCCGCCACGGCCGTCTACGGCTCGCAGGGCGGCAACGGCGTCATCGAGCTCATCACCAAGCGTGGCGCCAGGGGCAAGGCGAAGGTCAGCTACCAGCTGCGTCTGACCGGCACCTATCAGCCCAAGGGCTACGACCTGCTCAGCGGCGACGACTATACGATGATGCTGAAGGAGGCCTACTTCAACCCCCAGCAGGACGACGAGCGCTCGGCCAACGTCAAGGAAATCAACTACGAGCCGGACTACTCTGAGTTTGAGCAGTATAACAACAACACCGACTGGCGCGACGCCGTCACCCAGTGGGGTCTGCGCCAGAACCACTACGTCACCATCAGCGGCGGCGGTGAGAAGGCACTCTTCCGCATCAGCGGCGGCTACGACCACGAGACGGGTACCGCCATCAAGCAGAAGCTGAACCGCTTCACCACCCGCGTGGCACTGGACTACAACGTGTCGGAGCGCATACGTGTGAGCACCAACTTCTCGCTCACCTACACGAAGAACGACATGAACTATCGTATTGACAACAAGGACCTGCTGTACTGGGCACGCAAGAAGATGCCGAACATGAGCATCTACGAGCAGGATGCCAACGGCAACGACACCGACCGCTACTATAACATGAAGCTCAGCGGCTCCGACATCTTCAACGAGAGCAAGGTCAATGCACACGACAACCAGAAGGGATACGTCAATCCCGTGGCCCTGGCCAACCTGGCCAAGAGCGAGCGCCGCACCTACGACATGAACCCCGAGCTCATCATCGACTACAACCTGCTGGGCCTGGACGAGGACCACTGGCAGCTGAAGTGGCGCGGCTCTGTCTTCATGAACATTGCCAACCAGTACAACGACTCGTTCTTCCCCCAGGAACTGGTGAACAACGTCGTCACCGACGGCTCCATCAACCAGGCGGCCACCAGCTCGTCGAAGAGTGTGTCGTTCCACACCAAGCAGACGCTGACGCTGACGCCCGCCTTCGCCAACAAGGACCACAAGATGATGATGATGGGCCGTTTTGAGCTGACCAGCGGCAGCAGCAACTCGCAGTCCACCAGCGGCTATGGCCTGCCTTCCACGGGAAGCATCATCACCAGCCCTGCCGCCGGCGGCATCATCACCAGCATGGGCTCAGGCTATGGCCAGTGGCGCTCCATGTACTACACCTTCTCGGCCCACTACGCCTATAAGGAGCGCTACATCGCCGACGTCACCGTGCGTGCCGACGGCACCACGAAGTTCGGCCCCGGCCACCGGTGGGGCTACTTCCCCTCAGTGTCGCTGAAGTGGATTGTCAGCGACGAGCCCTGGATGCAGAAGCTCAAGCCCGCACTCTCGATGTTCGCCATACGTCCCAGCTGGGGACGCGTGGGCAACCAGCCGTCGCAGAACTACCTCTTCACCTCGAAGTACGGCGGTGCGGGAATGTACATCGACCGCACGGCCATGGCACCGCTGAACATACGCCTGACCGACCTGAAGTGGCAGCTCGTCAACAGCTATAACATCGGTGTCGACCTCGGCTTCTTCGACGGCAGGCTCAACCTCACCCTCGAGGGCTACCAGAGCACCACCTCAGACATGCTGATGAAGGACTTCCGCATACCCAGCAACGGCGGCTTCGTCACCGTGCCCTACCATAATGATGGCAAGATGAGAAACACCGGTTGGGAGTTCCACATCAACACCAACCGCCTCATCAAGGCCGGCAAGTTCACCATGGACATGAACGTCAACTTCGGCAACAACCGCAACGAAATTCTGGAGATGGACCCCTACATCCTGGAGAACAAGAACAGCATCTACGGCTACAACAACGCCGAGCGCCTGGCCCGCGTGCAGCTGCACAACCCCTTCGGCGCCATCTACGGCTTCAAGTACAAGGGTGTCTACCAGTACAACTACAGCACGGTGCGTGACGCCGTCGCCGGCAAGACACGCCAGGAGATTTACGACTACTGGGCCGACTTCGTGGCCAAGGGCTATACGGCCCCCGTGGCCACCACTGCCGACGGGCAGATTATCCTCGACGGCAACGACGTGCCCAAGCGCATCATGTACGACTTCCGTAACGACGGTACTGGTCATAACGGCGCCTATCCGGGCTTCAACGGCGGCGACGCCATCTATGACGATGTCAACCACGACGGTCAGATCAACGCCCTCGACATCACCTACCTCGGCTCATCGCTGCCCAAGCTCACCGGTGGCTTCGGCTTCTCGTTCAGCTACGGCGACTGGCGCCTGAGCACGCAGTTCACCTACCGTGTGGGTAACAAGATTATCAACATGGCACGCCTGCGCTCAGAGGCCATGATTAACAACGACAACCAGAGCCAGGCTGTGAACTACCGCTGGCGCAAGGAGGGCGACATCACCACCATACCGCGTGCGATGTATGGCGCCACGAGCAACTACAACACCCTCATCAGCGACCGCTTCGTCGAGGATGGCTCCTACCTGCGCATGAGCTATGCCCAGCTGTCCTACTCGCTCAGAAAGAAGCAGCTGACATGGATTGGGCTGAACCGCATGTCGTTCTACGTCAGCATCAACAACCCCTTCGTGCTGACGAAGTACAGCGGCGTTGACCCCGACGTGGCCTTCGGCGGCGAGTGGCCTGCCACCGACGACGACCAGACACCACGCTCGCGTTCCTACACTGCAGGCATCACTGTCGAGTTCTAAATGATTTGAGATTTGAGAATTGAGATTTGAGAATTGAGATTTGAAAGATGAAGACTATGAATACAATCAAGAATATCTATCACACCATAGGGCGCATGGCGCTCTGCTGCCTCGGCGCCCTCTGCACCGCCTGCTCGGACTTCCTTGAAATCAAGCAGATGGACGAGATTATCCTGGAGGACTTCTGGACCGGCAAGGAGGATGTCGACAACGTCGTCAACGGCTGCTATGCCGCCTTGCTCGATGCCGGTGTCCGCGAGCGCATGATTATGTGGGGCGAGGGCCGCTCGGACAATGTCGCCGGCGGTCGTGACAAGGTCAACCAGACCAATATCTACAATGTGCTCAGGGAGAACATCACCGCCATGAACGCTTTCACCACATGGGATGGCTTCTACCGTGTCATCAACCGCTGCAACACCGTGCTGAAGTACGCCGTCCAGGTGGGCGATGCCGACCCCAGCTACACCCGCAGTGACCTCTATGCCACCGTGGGCGAGATGAAAGCCCTCAGGGCGCTGTGCTACTTCTACCTCATACGCACCTTCCGCGACGTGCCCTACAGCACCACGGCCTACACCGACGACGACCAGACGATGGACCTGCCTGCCACACCCTTCTACAGCGTGCTCGACAGCCTCATCAACGACTTGGAGGAGGTCAAGGGGCAGGTCGTCACACGCTATCCGGAGACGGAGCCGCGCGACCAGACAGGGCGCATCACTCGCGATGCCGTCTACGCCATGCTCAGCGAGATGTACCTGTGGAAGAAGGACTATGACAACTGCATACGCTATGCCGACATGGTCATACAGTCGAAGAAGGATGCCTTCATGGAGAACGTCAACAAGTCGACGACCATCAGTGCACGCATGGCCGAGCAGATGTTGCAGCGCACCAACGGCTACCCCTTGGTCACCGACAACCTCTCGGGGTCCATCTTCGGCGATGCCTACAGAGAAATCTTCGTCCGCGGCAACAGCACGGAGACCATCTTCGAGCTGGTCTACGCCAGCACTCCGAAAGCCAGTGGCCAGGTGGCGAACACTGGAGTCGAGAACCTCTATGGCAACGGGCGCTACAACACGGGCTTCCTCATCGCATCGTCGTACGTCACTGAGGATGCGCTGGCAGGCTCAGACCGCAAGGTGTTCGAAGATGCGAACAAGGGCCTCGACAGCCGCTTGTACACGAACCTCAACACCAACAACGGCAACATCACCAAGCTGTCTACCAGCTACCAGCAAATCATGCTGCCCAGCGAACTGACCGTGGCAAAGATTGAGGAAAATGTTACAAAGACCAACGGCAGGACATACTACGAAGAAGGCAACAACGGCACCAACTGGATTGTCTACCGTCTGCCCGACATCATGCTCCTTGAGGCCGAGGCCCTCTGCCAGCAGATGCGCGAGGGCAGCGACAGTGCAGCCCTGGCCTACAACAAGCCGCTGGCCGACAAGGTGTTCAACCTCGTCAACGCCATCAACAAACGCTCCATCATGAAGGGTACCCTGCAGGATGCCGACACCCTGAAGCGCGCCAGCTACAACACACGCACACAGCTGGAGGAGCTGGTCATCCGCGAGCGCCAGCGCGAGCTGATGTTCGAGGGCAAGCGCTACTACGACCTCGTGCGCTACAGCCTGCGCGATGGCAACACCGACTACATCACATCGGTGATGACCAGGCGCGACGACGTGAACAAGTCGTATGTGGGCAACTTCTTCCGAAAGATGGACGCCATCTTCTGGCCTTACAACTATGAGGAGATGCGCGTCAACCGTAACCTCGTGCCCAATCCGGCCTTCGGCACGGGCGAGAACGAAAGCTATGAGAAGACGGCCAAGTGAACATGAGTCACTAAACACTAAACATGAGTCACTAAACATTCATTGAATATAGAATCTATGGTAAACAAGGTATATAAACGACTTCTTTGCAGAGCAAAGCGGCAGAGCCGAGCGCTGATAGGTTTGTCATTTATCATTGGTCATTTATCATTCAGCGTAGCGCTGACCTCCTGCTCCGACGAGCCGGACAGCGAATACTTCTACACCTTCACCGGCGAGATGGTCAGCGACTACATGGCGGCCCGACCCTGCTACAGCCAGTTCCAGACCATCGTGGAGCGCGCCCACCTCATGGACCTGCTCTCCACCTATGGCAGCTACACCTGCTTCCTGCCTGACAACGACGCGGTGACGGAGTTCCTGCACAAGCGCGGACTGCAGAGCGTGGACCAGCTCAGCGATGCTGACTGCGACACCATCGCACGCACGCACATCATCGACAATCTCTACACCACCTATATGATGGACCAGAAGACCATCCCCACCACCAACCTCATGGGGCGCTACTTGGCCACCTCGCAGGGCGTGGATGCCGACAGCAATGCCGTGGTCTATCTGGAGAAGACAACACACATCATCTTCGAGAAGACACTTCCCGACGGCACCTTCATTCACCAGAACGACTCGGTGGAGAACGGCGTGGTGCAGCCCATCGACAAGGTCATTGAGAAGTCGAACAGCTTCATCGCCGACATCCTGCGCGACGACCCGCACATCAGCATCTTCTACGAGGCACTGCAGCAGACGGGCGTCAGCGAGCAAATCCAGCTCGTCTCCGACCCGGAGTACGACGCATGGCACAAGCAGCACCGCACTGAGCGCTACCGCTACAAGTCGCACACCTGGGAGGAGATTGCCTGGCTGCCCGACACCAAGAAGTATGCCTACACCGCCTTCGTGGAACCCGACTCCGTCTATCTGGCGAAGTTCGACGAGTATGGCATCTCTACCGCTCAGGGCACCCTGCGTGCACTCTACGACCTGGCCTGCCACTTCTACGACCCCGTCTATCCTGAGGACGTAGCCAGCGAGGGCCACGACTTCGACCACCTCACCAGTGCCAACAACCCGCTGCACCGTTTCGTCCAGTACCACTTCATCAACCGTTATGCCGCTGAGAGCGACGTGCTGACACCCTTCGCACCGAAGGAGACGGGCGAGGCCTTCGGCTTCAACACCGAGCTGTGCAACCCCGTGGACTGGTACCAGACGCTGCTGCCCTACAAGATGCTGAAGATTGAGCAGCTGAGCAAGAAGCGTCGCCGTGACCCCATGAACCAGCATGCCAGCCAGATTGACATCTACGGTCCTGACGCCAACCTCAAGGGCCAGCACTTCGTCAACCGCCGTTATGAGGCGCCTGACTACAACTGCCGCGGCTCACACGTCATCACCGTCAGCGATGTCTATCCCGACCAGGAGGCCGACGCCATCAACGGACACTATTTCTACGTCGACGACCTGGTGGTGTTCAGCCAGGAGGTGCGCGACGTGGTGCAGAACATGCGCATACGCATGGACTTCTCGGCTATCTTCCCCGAGATTATGAGCAACAACATCCGCTTGCAGGGCAACTATGCCACTGATGACGACCCGAACATTCCCGACGACTCGCAGAAGCCTGCCAATGGACGCAACTACTACTTCCCCGAAGGCTACCTCGACGGTGTGAGCTTCTCAAACTGTCAGTTGGTCATGCGCCGCCCCCACTGCAACTTCTGGTCGTGGCAGGGCGACGAGTGGAACATCTTCGGCGACTATGACTTCACCTTCCGCATACCGCCCGTGCCCTTCAGCGGCGAGTGGCAGCTCAGGCTGGGCTTCTGCTCCATTGAGACGCGCGGCATCATGCAGCTCTACTTCGACGATGAGCCGCAGGGCATACCTCTTGACATGCGCAAGTTCCTCAACAGCGACCTCTACATCAGTGACCGCTTTGAGACTGACGAGTCGCTGGCCAAGTACCAGGCCATGAGCGATGAGGACCGCGCTGCCGAGCAGAAGGTGCTGCGCAACCTTGGCGCCTATCGTGCCGGCCGAAGCACCTACCACTTCAACACCAGTGGCACAAAGTATTTCTTCACCGGCAACGAGCGTACCTACCGCAAGGTGCTCTTCCAGGGAAACATCGACGCCACCAAGGACCACTACGTCCGCTTCCGCGTGGCCAGCAATGGCAAGAAGGGTAATAACAATGAGTTCATGCTCGACTACTTCGAGATGGTGCCTAAGTCGGTCTACGGCATCGACGGCGAAGATGAGATGGAGGACGACCTCTGATGCGGGCTTCGCCCTAAATAATAAATGATAAATGATAAATGAAAAGATATGGTAACCAATAAATTTAATTTGTTAAGTGGCCGGACCAAGGCGGCAATGGCTATCGGTTGTTGTCTGCTGGCCTTTGGGCTCAGCTCCTGCACCGACACGTGGGACGACCACTACGAGGGCAAGGCCACAGGCACGGGCGGCTTGCACGAGGGCACCCTGTGGCAGGCCTTGAAGAGCAACCCACAGCTGACCAACTTCGTCAGCGTGGCTGAGGCCACCGGCTTCGACCGCACCCTGAACTCACCCCAGGTGCTCACCGTCTTTGCTCCCACCAACGACCGCTTCACCGCCGAGCAGGCACAGCAGCTCATCAGCCAGTACCGCACCGAGAAGAGCAGTGGCACCATCGACGAGGACAACACCGTGCTGAAGGAGTTCATACAGAACCATGTGGCACTCTACAACCACTCCGTGTCAAAGCTCAGCGATGACTCCATCCGCATGATGAACGGCAAGAAGATGGCCCTGAACGCCAACACCGTGGGCAATGCCACGCTGCTGACGAAGAACGACCTGTATGACAACGGCATCCTCTTCACCGTCAGCGAGCGCGTGGACTATCGGCCCAACGTCTTCGAGTACCTGCGCAAGGACCCCGACCTCGACAGTCTGCGCACCTTCCTCTACAGCGGCGACTCGCTCATCAGCGGGCGCAGCTATCCGCAGTTCTACTACAAGGACTTCATGCCTGGTCTCAGCGTGCCCGGAAGCATCAAGGACGGCCAGACGCAGTACCTCGACTCAGTGTTCGTCCAGCGCAACCGTCTGTTCAGCACACTGGGCAACCTCTTTGTGGAGGACAGCACCTACATCTTCCTGACACCCACCAATGAGGTGTGGCGCCAGCTGGTTGAGGAGTACGAGCCCTACTTCAACTACCCCGCCGGGGTGGAGAAGCGCGACTCCATGGTCTATCGCAACACCCGCCTGGCCATCATGGAAGGCACCACCTTCAGCCGCACCTTCAACAGCGACGCCGCCCTGCAGGACTCGGCCATGTCTGAGAACTGCATCAAGGAGTACTCCCTGCGCAGCATGATGTGGAATCTTCCCTTCGAGTACTACCAGTACTACAAGCCGATGAGCCAGAACGGTGCCCTCAGCGGTGCGCAGGTCATCCCGTGCAGCAACGGCGAGGTGCGCAAGGCCACCCAGTGGAACATTGACAAGCGCATGACCTTCAACCAGTATATCATCGTTGAGGGTGAGTACAGCTCGAATGTGAAGAGTGTCACGCGCGAGTGGAACGCCAGCCTGAAGGACTCCACCGACCTGGCAGAGTTCGCCAGCCGCTACACCACCAGCGACAACGTTTTCTACGGCCGCCTGTGGAACAACGGCTATGCCGAGGTGTCACCCACGCTGTCGAGCAACATCGACATCACCTACTATCTCAACAATGTCCTGTCAAATGTGGGCTACGACATCTATCTCGTCACCGCCCCCGCCCTTGCCAGCGACAGCAACGCCAAGGCTGAAAACCGCGTCCCCACCAAGGTGCGCTGCACCATCAGCAGCCCTGGCGTGAAGGACTTCGTTTCTTCGACGTTCACCACCACGCCAGACCAGGTGGACTACTTCCTCGTGGCCGAGGACTTCAAGTTCCCCTACTGCACCTACGGCGTCACCACCAAGGAGCTGCAGTCGCTGATGAAGGTTGAGACACGCGTGGGCAGTAGCGACTACAATAGTGGCCGCATGGTGCGCACCATGCGCATCGACTGCATCCTGCTGGTGCCCCACGGCACCCTGCAGCTCGTCGATGCCCTGCCTGCCGACGTCAACATTCCCGCATCGGCCCAGGGCAAGCCTGGCCTGCTGCTCTATCCCCACGGGCAGTATGACGACCGGGCCTACAAGGGTTGGTATATGCTCCGTTAACATGTTTCACGACTAATACATACTGAAAGAAGCTATGAAACAATATATCCTGTTTGGCATTTCCCTGGCACTGCTCACCGCTCTGCCTGCCACACTCCACGCCCAGAACGACGATGAGGAGGAAGTGGAGGTGCAGGCTCCCGTGAGGAAGGCCGTCGTGAAGAAACAATATCCCACGCGCACTGTCCGCGGCACCGTCGTCGATGCCGCCACGCAGCAGCCGGTGGCCGGCGCCATCGTGCGTGCCGCCGAGGTGGACGGCTACAGTACGCTCACGGGCGACGACGGCACCTACGAGCTGAAGGTGCCCCTCTTCGCCACCGCACTCTACATCACCACCACCGACTACCTGTCACAGCAGCAGGGTCTGGTCAGCGGCGAGCAGCAACGCACCGCCCTGCTCTACGGCACCGCCTTCCGTGGCGACTATGACGCAAAGACCAACGTCCTGGGCACGCAACAGGCTACCGACTTCCGCTACACCAACGCCGTCAACGTCAAGGACGAGGTGGAGGACCAGCTGGGCGCCTACGTCCACACCATCAGCCGCGGCGGCACGCCCGGCATTGGCTCGGTCATGTTCGTTCAGGGCCTGAACTCGCTCAATGTCAATGCACAGCCGCTGGTCGTTGTCGACGGTGTCATCATCGACCAGCAGTACAGTCGCACGATGCTCCACGAAGGCTTCTACAACGATGTGCTGTCGAGCATCAACCCTGCTGACATCGAGAAGGTGACCGTCTTGCGCAATGGCACCGCCCTCTATGGTGCTAAGGGCGCCAACGGTGTCATCCTCGTGCAGACCCGCCGCAACAAGTCGATGGCAACACGCATCACGGCCAACATCTCAGCTGGCGTCACCCTGGAGCCGAAGCTCATGTCGGTGATGGACGCCGGCGAATACCGTGGCTATGCCTCAGAGCTGCTCAAGACGACGAGCACGCTGACGCAGTCGTTCAAGTTCCTCAACGAGGATCCCAACTACTACTACTATGACCTCTACCACCAGAGCACCGACTGGAAGGACTACGTCTACCGCACCGCCTTCACCCAGAACTACGGCATCAATGTCGAGGGTGGCGACGAGGTGGCCAACTACAACCTCTCCGTGGGCTATGGCAACCAGCAGAGCACACTGAAGAACAACGACATGGGGCGGCTGAACGTGCGCTTCAACACCGACATCTCACTGGGCTCGCGCCTGGATGTGCGTTTCGATGCCTCCTTCTCGAACATCACGCGCAACCTGCGCAACGACGGTGCTCCTGTAGGCTACGACGAGGGTACGCCCAGTGCACCATCGTTCCTGGCCTACGTCAAGAGTCCCTTCATGAGTCCCTACAGCTATGGCCACAACGACGCGGGCCGTGGTGTGTTCTCAGAGACGAAGTTCGACGTTGCCGACGAGGACTACCTCACCGAGGCACTGACCAAGTACAGCAGCTACAACTGGAAGCTGGGCAACCCCGCCGCCATCCTGGAGTGGTCTGACGCTGAGAACAAGAACCGCTTTGAGAACTCGCTGCTCAACCTGACCGTCACGCCCAAGTATGAGCTGGCCAAGGACCTCTACCTCAGTGAGCACTTCAGCTACAACTTGGTAAACACCAACGAGATGTTCTACATCCCCATCAACGGAACCCCCACGTACTATGTCTCGTCCTTGGGCAGCAGCGTCACCAACGAGGTGCGCTCCTTAGCCTCGAAGCAGAACTCCGTGATGAGCGACACGCGCATTGACTGGACACACCGCTTCGATGCCCACCACCTGCACCTCTTCGGCGGTGCACGCATCAACTGGGAGAGCTACACCGTCAACCGCCAGTGGGGCTACAACACCGGTAGCGACAAGACACCGCAGATGCGCAAAGACCTCTTTGGCAAGGACACCGAGAGCATCAACGAGAACTGGAACTCGCTGGCATGGTATGCCCAGGCCGAGTATAACTACCGTGGCCGCTACTACCTGCAGGCCAACCTCACCATGGAGGGCTCCTCGCGCTTTGGCTCCGAGAGTGGCGACATCAAGCTGCTCAAGGCTCCCTGGGCCTTCTTCCCCGCCGTCCAGGCATCGTGGGTGATGACCAACGAGCCGTGGCTGGCCGATGTCAAGGGCATCGACTATCTGCGTCTGACCGCCGGTTTCGACATGAGCGGCAACGATGACATCGACTACTATGCCACCAGGAGCTACTTCGCATCTATCGACTTCCAGAACACCCTGTCGGGTCTGGCCTTCGAGGGCATCGGCAACAACACCATCAAGTGGGAGACCACCCGCCGCTTCAACGGTGGTCTCGATGCACGGCTGCTCAACAACCGCGTGGGGCTGACGCTGAACTACTTCCGTTCCACCACCACCAACCTGCTGACACGGCAGTCACTGGGCTACCTCAGCGGTCTGCGCCAGAACTGGAGCAACGACGGCGAGCTGAAGAACGAAGGCTTCGACGCCAGCGTCAACGTCAAGGTGATAGCCCTGAAGGACTGGCAGTGGCAGGTGGGCGTCAGCGCCGGTCACTACAAGAACCAGCTGACCAAGCTGCCCCAGAGCGCCAGTATGACGGCTGAAGGCAACCGCTATTTCGACACGTCGCTCTATGGCGCCACCATACGCTCGCAGGAGGGCCAGGCTGCCAACATGTTCTACGGCTACAAGGCGCTGGGCGTGTTCCGGAACACAGAGCAGGCCCAGCAGGCCGGACTGCCCGGCGAGCAGGGACTCTACTTCATGGCTGACAACGGTCTGGACAAGAACTACTTCGAGGCTGGCGACGTACACTTTGCCGACCTCAATGGCGACGGCATGATTACCGAAGCCGACCAGACCGTCATTGGCGACCCCAACCCCGACATCTACGGCAACATCTACAGCAGCCTCAGCTGGAAGCGGCTGCGTCTCGACGTGCGCTTCAACTACTCGTTGGGCAACGACGTGTACAACTACATGCGTTCCCAGCTTGAAGGCGGCAACCGCTTCATGAACCAGACCACGGCCATGCTGCGCCGCTGGCAGGTGGAGGACCAGCAGACCGACGTGCCGCGCATCACCTTCCAGGACCCCTTGGGCAACGCCCGCTTCAGCGACCGCTGGATTGAGGACGGCTCCTACCTGCGCCTGAAGAGCGTCACCCTGAGCTACGACCTGCCCATGAAGTCGGAGTACATACAGGGCATGCAGTTCTGGGTGCAAGGCAACAACCTGCTGACCGTCACACGCTACCTGGGCAGCGACCCTGAGGGCACCATGACCGGCAACGTCATTGGGCAGGGCATCGACGTGGGCTACCTCGGGCACAGCCGCAGCTTCGTGGCCGGTGTGAAGATTAATCTGTAAAAAGCCCGCCCCCGACCCCTCTCAGGGGAGGGGAGTGATTAAACTCGCAGTATAAACAGACATTCAACTATATCATATTATATGAATACCATACATAAGAACAGCATGTGCAAGCATGTCTTTTTAACGGCTCGTAAGTGGCTCTTTGCTATCTTGACATCCCTCCCCTTGGGAGGGCTTGGGTGGGCCCTCACCTCCTGCGACGACTTCTTTGAGCAGGAGACCAACGACGTGCTCTTTGCTGACAAGGAGCACCTGAACAACGCCGTTGACACAGCATGGTCAGTGTCGGGCATCCTGTACAAGCTGCAGGGCCTGGCCGACCGTACCGTCATCCTTGGCGAGGTGCGCGGCGACCTGGTGGACCTCACACAGGCGGCCAGCAGCGACCTGCGCGACGTGGCCAACTTCAACATCGGCGACGACAACGCCTACAACTACCCCTCGGACTAC
>Ga0310691_10002596_pt1 | contig 23468 bp, 20 predicted proteins | sample 176DNAGHGlowgp2_FD_203887 | JGI IMG/M metagenome (GOLD analysis project Ga0310691, IMG submission 203887) | Sheep rumen microbial communities from Palmerston North, Manawatu-Wanganui, New Zealand - 1766 DNA GHGlow gp2 (v2) (version 2) | ecosystem: Host-associated > Mammals > Digestive system >...
AGAAAGAGACAACGTGCAAGTGGTCGCCATCAATGACCTTCTGGACGTGGATTACATGGCTTACATGCTTCGCTATGACTCCGTGCATGGCAAGTTCCAGGGCGAAGTGTCCGTGGAAGACGGCATGCTGGTGGTGAACGGCAACAAGATCCGCGTCACCGCTGAGAAGGATCCCGCTAACCTGAAATGGGACGAAGTGGGCGCTGACTATGTGGTGGAATCCACCGGCCTCTTCCTGACCAAGGAACTCGCTGAGGCTCACCTCAAAGCAGGTGCCAAACGTGTGGTGATGTCCGCTCCTTCAAAGGACGACACCCCGATGTTCGTCATGGGCGTGAACAACAAGGAATACGCTGGTCAGACCATCGTCTCCAACGCTTCCTGCACGACCAACTGCTTGGCTCCTCTCGCAAAAGTCGTTCACGACAATTTCGGCATCGTGGAAGGTCTCATGACGACGGTTCACGCTGCCACGGCCACCCAGAAGACCGTTGACGGCCCGTCCAAGAAAGACTGGCGCGGCGGCCGTTCCATCCTCGGCAACATCATCCCTTCATCCACTGGCGCTGCCAAGGCCGTGGGTAAAGTGATCCCCTCTCTGCAAGGCAAACTCACCGGCATGTCCTTGCGCGTCCCCACCGCTGACGTTTCCGTGGTTGACCTGACCTGCCGTCTTGAGAAAGCTGCCACCTACGAAGAGATTAAGGCTGCCATGAAGAAAGCTTCCGAAGGCGAACTCAAGGGTATCCTCGGCTACACTGAAGACGCTGTTGTCTCCACCGACTTCCTCGATGAGAAGAGAACTTCTGTGTTCGACGCCGGCGCCGGCATCATGCTCAACGAGCATTTCGTGAAGCTGGTCTCCTGGTACGACAACGAAATGGGCTACTCCAACAAGGTTGTCGATCTGATTTGCAGCATGAATGCTACTTGTCCGTTGAAATAGCAAAAAGGCAACAGGCAATAGGCAACAGGCAATAGTAGAGACGCAAAATTTTGCGTCTCTACATTATCCAAATAAAACCCAAAATTACCAATTATTATGGAAAAGTACGTATGTGATTTGTGCGGTTACGTGTATGATCCCGAAGTCGGTGATCCCGACAATGGCATCGCCCCTGGCACCGCTTTTGAAGATCTCCCCTCCAACTGGACCTGCCCGATGTGCGGCGTGGACAAATCCAGTTTTTCGAAACAATAATTCGGTTTGCGATATGTGATGTAGGGGCGAATCGCATTCGCCCCACATCAGTTGCAAATCCAATAAAAAACCAAGCGACCGTCCCCATAGAGGCGGCCGCTTTTGTTTTATAAAAAATTGTAGAGACGTTTCAGGAAACGTCTCTACATCTATAATGTATGGAAAAAACAAAATGTTACGTTAAAAATAGAGGTCGCGTTCGCCGGCCTTGATGCGCTCGATGCGCTTCAGCAGCTCGTCATGGAACTTCTCATCCACGTTGACGAGGTTGTTCTCGATCACTTTCCAGCCCTTGGCGGCCACCTCGGGAGTGGCGTAATCAACCAAATACTCCGACAGCGTCAGGATGGCGTTGGGCGTGCAGTAGCGTTTGATGAAGCCGGGCACGCTGAATTCCATGAAGTGCTCGCCGGTGCGGCCCAAACGGTAGCAAGCAGTGCAGAAACTCGGGATGAAGTTGTTATCTAACAGCTCGTCGATGATTTCGCCCAATGAGCGGTCGTCACCGATCTTGAACTGCTCGCGGTGCAGATTCTGGTCCTCCTGCTTGTCGCTGTTTTTCTCGGTCTCCTCGTGGTGGTACTTGTAGTCACCGATTTGCAGGTTGGTGCCGCCGTCGATTTGCGAGATGCCGTACTGGATGGCCTTGGCGCGGAACTCGGAGGTCTCGCGGGCCGTCAGGATCATGCCGGTGTAGGGCACCGCCAGACGGAAGATGGCGATGATCTTCTCGAAGGTGTCGTCATCCACAAAGTACTTGGTGTCGATGTTCAGGCCGGAAGCGTCCTTGATGCGCGGGAACGAGATGGTGTGCGGTCCCACGTTGAAGCAGGCCTCCAAGTGGTTGGTGTGACGGATCATGGCCAGCACCTCGAAACGCCAGTCGTAGAGGCCGAAGAGGATGCCGAGACCGTTGTCGTCGATACCGGCTTGTTGGGCACGGTCCATGGAGGTGAGGCGCCACTCGTAGTTGCCCTTGATGGTGTTGGCGGGGTGGTACCAGCTGTATGCCTCGGGATGGTAGGTCTCTTGGAAAATCTGGTAAGTGCCTATGCCAGCTTCTTTTACGATGCGGAAACCTTCCACATCCAGCGGGGCGGCGTTGATGTTCACGCGGCGGATGGAGCCGTTGCCTTTGTGCACCGAGTAGGCTAATTTGGTGGTGTGCGCGATAAACTCAGGAGAGTATTTCGGTGACTCGCCATAGACGAGGATCAGACGCTTCTGACCATCCTCTTCCAACGCTTCGATGTTGTGCACGAACTCCTCGTCGGTGAGGGTGGTGCGCACCTGTTCGCGGTTGGAGGAGCGGAAACCGCAGTATTTGCAGTTGTTCACGCAGTAGTTGCCCACGTAGAGCGGCGCGAACAGCACGATGCGGTTGCCATAGATGTTGCGTTTCAGCGTGCGGGCGCCCTCCTTGATCTCCTCCACCAGCTCGGGGTCGGTGGTGTTGATGAGCACGGCCGTTTCCTCCATCGTCAAACGGTTCTTGTTCAACGACTTGGCGATAATCTCGCGCACTCTCTCGGGCGTGCTTTCAGTCTTGTTGATAAAATCCCAGATCTCTTCCGGGTCAATAAACGGTTTCCCGATCTCATCGGGAATGCGGCATTTTTCGGGGTTAAATTGCATATTTGTAAGGGTTATTGGTTATCGGTTATTGGTTATTGAATGGTTAGAGTTTAGAGTTTAGAGGTTAGTAGTTTAGAGTTTAGTGTTTTAGAGTTTAGTGTTTTAGGGTTTAGTGTTTTAGGGTTAAGCGGTTTAGTAGTTAGTTGTTTATGGGGAGTAACACCCCCCTTTAGGGGGGCAGGGGGGTTATGTTTTCGTCACAACTGCTTTTGAGGTGACATTCGGAATCTTTCCCAGCTGTCCGGAAAGCGAATTGATTTCATCGACTTCGCCTTCGACGATGAGGGAGATGACGGCCACGGGGCGGTCGTGGAAGGGCAGTCCTTGCCGCGCCAACACGATGCCCGAATGCGCGGAGATGACCTCGTTCACCTGCGCAGCCGCTGCTCTGTCTGACAATAATACCGTAATGGTGCCTATTCGCTTTTCCATCAGAACTTCTTTAGGATCAGGTTATTACACTTAAGATGTCACGCGGGAATTGCGTTCCCGAATGAGCGTGCAAAGGTATCATTTTTTTGATTATTTTTGCGCCTTCAAAAAAAATAGCCCTTTTTGGATAATAATTGGATGCAAAAAATTTTGAGATATTATATTTTACTGGTAATCATTGGGTTATGCTTGTCTCTTTCGGCTCAGAAGAAAGGTGGTCTTTATCGGCAGAAATATGAGGATGCAGAAGTTTTGGTGAATAATGGTCTGTACGATGTTGCCAGATCCTATTATGTTGAAGCGTACGAAAATGCCCGTGCCACCCGTCAGCACAAAAATATCCAAAACCAAATCAAACAGAAAATCGTCCTTATGGACTGCTATGCCAGGTATGGTCATCTGATGGGGCAGGCACAACAGTTGGAGCAGGGTCAGGATTTTGAAAGCGCATATAAATACTATACCGATGCACTTGATTATGCGGCTTATGAGGGTCTGAACATTCCCAATAATGACCAGCTTAGGTCGCGCATCCAGGTGGTAGGGGAGACCTCTGAATTGTATAACAATCTTTGTAAGATTGAACGGTTGAATCAAGAAGGCAGTTATGCGCAGGCGCGAGATCTCTACTTCCAATGGGTGAAACAAGTGGGTGATTTTGATGAGAAGTGGAAAAAACACGAGATTTCAGAGGATTTTGCGAGGAAAATGGATTCCGTTGCCCATTTTCTGGATAAAGACCGCAACACAATCCTTAGCTATCGTGAAACCTTCCCTGATGAATTCAAGTTGATGGACAATTTCCTTTATCAGTTGCTGAATCGGAAGGCGCACCAAAGCATTGACCCCATTGAATCGGATATCACCTTTGTTTTCACGTTGGACACGAATGGGGTTTTGGAGCAGTCTATTGCGGGAGGTGTGGACGGTGACTTCAATAATGCGATTCTCAAGGAGCTGCGATATGATTTGCACATGCGACAACCCTATCGCTATGGTTTTTCCATGCCGGCCCGCGAGGAAGTGAAGTATCATATTTCATCCACTCCAACTGATATTTGGGTGCAAAAGACAAAAACGGAGATTAAAATCAAAGATTCCGAACAAAAGTCCAAGAATTTTAAAGAAATTTGCGGCATGTTGTCCAAAGCTCCTGTTGGAAAGTATTGTTTTCAAATTCGTCGCAACGATATTGAAGGTCAGACCCATACTTCCTTGCGAATCATTCGTGCCAAGGGCGGCAAGGCGAACAAATGGCTGAAAACGCTGTAGAGACGCGCCATGGCACGTCTCTACATTTGTGATGCACCGTTTACATTCGTATTTGTGCGTTTTTGAAAAATGTGTACCTTTGCGCCTTGATTTGAAAAAAGAACATGTCAATAATTGTAAACAACGTTTCTAAGGTTTTCGGGGAGCAATATGCCCTCAACAAGGTCAGTTTTGAAGCCAAAAAAGGCGAGATTGTCGGTTTTTTAGGACCGAACGGCGCCGGCAAGACCACTATGATGAAAATCATCACTGGATTGATTCCACCCACCGAAGGCGATGTCACCGTTTGCGGTCTTGACATCTGGAAGGATTCTCTGAAACTGCGGCAGATCGTCGGCTATCTTTCGGAGGCGAATCCGCTCTACTATGACATGTATGTGCGTGAGTTCCTGGAGTTTGTAGCTGGAGTATTCCATCTGAAGGACAAGAAGAAGAGTGTTGATGAGGTCATTGAACGTACTGGTCTCACCCCTGAGCAACACAAGAAAATCGGGGCATTGTCGCGAGGTTACAAGCAGCGTGTCGGTATCGCGCAAGCCCTTATCCACAACCCCGAAGTCCTCATTTTGGACGAGCCGACAACGGGCTTGGATCCGAACCAATTGATTGAAATTCGGGAACTTATACGTTCATACGGTAAAAACCGCACCGTGCTGCTCTCCACCCACATCATGCAGGAGGTGCAGGCGATGTGCGATCACGTCGTCATCATCAACAAGGGCGAACTCGTGGCCGACACCCTGACCAAAGACCTCCATCTCCTGGCCGAAAAGGTCGGACTGAAAACCGCCGAAGACCTCGACGCCCTGGGCATGGAGCAACTGTTCCACCGGTTGACGATGAATGATGCGATGACGCGATGATACGATGACACGATGATACGATGATACAATGAATCAACGAATCACAACCCCATACATCAAAAAAAACGGTCAATTAGAGGAAGTCTCGTTCGAGGAGGCATTCCAATATGTTGGCCAAAAACTCCAAAATCCGGAATCCAACAGCACGTTGGTGATGAGTTCCGGCAGTTACTCCAATGAAACACTTTACTTGCTCCAACGTCTGGCTCGTACGGCATTGAACACCAATGCGTTGGGATCGTTCGACTACTACCGGCGCGGCACGGATTTCTTCGCCGACAAGAACGACATTCTGCCGTTCGCCGAGATGTTCTCCTCCGATAAATTCTATTGCGTTTTACCCGATGTAGGGACGTGCCATGGTGCTTCTCCACAAATCCCAGAAACGTTAAAAGCCGTTTTTGAGATTCTGAAACATTGTCCCGACACCCCTCGTTATTGGTTTAATAAACCTGATACCCTGAATGTTACGGATTATTACGCCTTTTTCCGAAGTGTCAACTTCTATCTGATTCAGCATCATCTGGAGAAAGGTATTTATGTAGATGTGTTGGGGAAAAATTATGGTGACTATAAGCAGTCGCTGATGGCGGATGATTATGAGGAGTTATTGCATAGGAATAACCTCCAAGATGCTGATATACGATTGTTTGTTGAGGATTTAATCACGATTCAGGCTCCCGCGTTTATCGTCTGGGAGCAGTGGCTGACGGAGCCGGCCTACCACGAATTGGAAAATATGTGCATGTTGCTGGATGTGCAGTCGAAGCCGGCATCTGGTTTCTTGACGATTAAAAGCGAACTGAACAGCCAGGGTCTTTTTGACATGGGAATGTTCCCGCATATTGCCCCTGGCGGACACAAAATGACGGCACAGCGGCAGGAAAAGATGGTTTCGTTGTGGCAAGCCAACGTCTGCACGGAACCCGTGGATGTGGCTGCCACCATCGATGGGTCTGGTTTCCGGAATGTGCTGATATGGAACGCTCTCAATGCGAATGTCTCGCAAGATGTTGTCAATCAGATTGGTAATGCGGGTTTTGCCATGTTGCAGACCGCTTATTTGCCCGAAAATGCGAATATGTACGATGTGATTCTGCCCGCAAATCTGCCTGAAGAGATTTCCGGCACTTATACGGACACAGCGAAGGTTCCGCACAATTTTATCACAGAAGCTGATCATATTTTGGAATACAATAATTTACAACAGATTGTAAAAATTGCCGAACTGTTGGGGCACCCATTTCCCTCCAACAAAGATGACATTTTTTTAGAATATATCTCTTTCATGGAAGCTGGTTGTCACAGCAGCGAACGCCATTTCTTCAAATAATTGAAATTTTGGCAAATTTTTTGCTATACGATTCAGGCGGTTCGAATAAAACGTTCGGCACCGCAGTTTATTTGTGCTTGTAAGTAATTGAAAATTAAACATATTATGGAAGAAAATCAAGAGAATAAGGATCAAGAACAAAATGTTCAGGAACCTGAAATAAAAGAAGAAGTTCAGGAAAATACTGACAATTTGACGGATAAAGAGGCAGATACTGACAAAAATAAAAAAAGTTTTTTCACCAAAAAGAAAGACAAAGAAAAACAGAAAATTCAGGATTTGGAGAAGGAGATTGAGCAACTGAAAACCGAGAAAGCTGAACTCAACGACCGTTTCCTGCGTCTTTTCTCCGAATTCGACAACTATAAGAAGCGTGTCAGCAAGGAAAAGTTGGATTTGATTGCCACGGCTTCTGAAAAGGTGCTGGTGAGCCTGCTACCCGTCGTCGATGATTTTGAGAGAGCCATTGCCGCAAATGAAAAAGCTGACAACATTGACTCAATCAAAGAAGGTTTTAATTTGATTTACAATAAGTTGCTTCAAATGATGAAGCGTTTTGATGTGGAAGAGATCCAAGCCAAAGGTGAGGAATTTAACACGGATTTCCACGAAGCAGTCACCCATTTCCCGGCGCAAAAAGAAGAGGATAAAGGCAAGGTTATCGATGTGACGGAAAAGGGCTACAAGCTGAAAGATAAAGTTATCCGCTACGCGAAAGTGGTTGTGGGTCAGTAAGAAAGGAGATTCTGAATGGAAAAGAGAGATTACTATGAGGTGCTGGGTGTTTCAAAAGATGCTTCAGCAGATGAGATAAAAAAAGCCTACCGAAAGAAGGCGATGCAGTACCACCCTGACCGCAATCCCGGCGATAAGGAAGCCGAGGAGAAGTTCAAGGAGGCGGCTGAGGCGTATGATGTGCTGAGCAATCCCGACAAGAAGGCGCGTTACGACCAATTCGGTCACGCCGGTATGGGTAATCAGGCCAGCGACTTCTCCGGCATGAACTTCAACGACATTTTCAGCCATTTTGCCGATATTTTCGGCGGGGGATTCGGTGGTGGATTTAGCGGCTTCAGTGGATTTGGCGGCTTCGGTGGTGGCGGTCAGCAACGTCGCGTGCGCAAAGGCGGAGACATCCGCATCAAGGTGAAGCTGAATTTGGAGGAGGTGGCCGCACCCATCGAGAAGAAGGTCAAGATCAACAAACAGGTAGTGTGTCCGCACTGTAACGGTACGGGCGCGAAAGATCCGAACAGCGTCACAACTTGTCCCGACTGTCACGGCAGCGGCCAGGTGGTGCGCCAGCAACGCAGTATGTTCGGTATCATCCAGCAGGCATCTGTATGTCCGAAATGCGGTGGCATAGGCGAGGTCATCAAGGATCCGTGTCCGCACTGCCATGGCAATGGCACGGTGTCGGGTGAGGAAATCATCACCATCAACATTCCTGCTGGTGTGGATAATGGGATGCAGATGACGGTTCCGCATAAGGGACATGCCGCGCAGCGCGGCGGTGTCAACGGCGACCTGCTCGTCGTTTTCGAGGTGGCCGACCACGATGTCTTCGAACGTGACGGTAACAATCTGTACCTTAACTATTACATTAGTGTCCCACAAGCCGCGCTCGGTGCTTCGGTGGAGATTCCTACGCTTACCGGCAAAGCAAAGATCAAGATTGCCCCGGGCACGCAGAGCGGTCAAATCCTGCGTCTGCAGGGGAAAGGATTACCACAGGTCAATTCGCGAATCGTCGGTGACCTCATCGTCAATGTTAACGTGTGGACCCCGAAGTCGCTTACTCGGGAAGAAAAAGCGATGCTGGAACAGCTAAGCACACACGAGAATTTCGTGCCGAAACCCGGAAAAAACGACAAGAGCGTCTTCAACCGAGTACGGCAATTCTTCCAGTAATTATTGCGGAAATATTTGCAGAAAGGCGGAAAAGTGCGGAAACCTATTGAAAATTTCCGCACTTTTCCGCTTTTCCGCCTTATTTCCGCAATACATTCACAGAAGCCGCCAGACAACCGTACAGTCCTGCCGTTTCGGTGCGCAACCGGCGGTCGCCGAGTTTCACCTCTGTGTAGCCGGATTCGCGCGCAAGGGCAATTTCCTCTTCGCTGAAGTCTCCTTCGGGACCGATTAACAGTATCATCTCGGAAAATTGTCGCGGCATGTCCACTAACTGTCGCTGGTTGTTTTCATCGCACCACGCGATAAACTTATCCGCTTGTGTGTCTGCGTTTTGGTGGATATAATCCGTGAATTTCGTCATCTTGAGCGGCGGCAGCCACGTGGTTTGCGACTGCTTCAGTGCGGCAATGGCCAACCGTTGCAGACGTTCGAGGTTGAGGTGTGTGCGCTCGGAGTGGTCGCACTGCAGGAAGGTAAGCGAGCAGATGCCGATCTCGATGGCCTTTTCCAACAGCCACTCCATGCGGTCGGCGTTCTTGGTGGGCGCAACGGCGAGATGCAATCCGTTGTGAGTAAGGAGGTTGTCGGTAATATGCTGACGAATCTCCAGCAGACACTTTTTCGGGTGCGCCTCGGCGATGACAGCTTCCGCCAGATGTCCACGCCCGTCGGTGACGCGCACCACATCACCCTCTCGGTGGCGCATCACGCGTACGCAATGTTCTGATTCTTCGTTGCTTAAGGTGACGAAAGGTTGGGATATATCGGGGGAGTAGAAGTAATGCATGATCCTATTTCCTTATTTCCGGCTCTACAAGATATTCCCCCACTGTCATCGTCTCCCGCTCGAAAGCCACGCCGATTTTCACGAGCTTGCGGCCTTCGGTTTCGAAGGGCAGGGCGTAACCCTTGCTGTTGATCTGGTCAAGGGCCTCCCGTGCTGTGCCGTTCGCTTTGAGTTCGAAAACGTAGGTGGTGTCGGGCATCAGCACCACGACATCGGTGCGGCCGCCCGCACACTTCACTTGGGTGCGCACATAGACGTTGAGCATTGAGAAAATCAGGTACAGCGACCATTCGTAGAACCCTTCGTAATTCTTCACCTCCGCCAACTTCTTTTGGAAGCCTTCCACGTAGGGCAGTCCAGCGAAGTAGGCCTTCATCTCCTGCATGGCGAGGTCTATGTCGTTTTTCTTCAGAGCCTGCCAAAGTTTCAGGGCGAACCCTTTCTGCACGTTGGGGCCATCGACACCCACGTAGATGGGCAGCAGCCCGCGGGTGAAGCCTAAGCGGACCTCGTTGTTGGGAATGCCGAGGGTGTAGATGTCCGATTCGCGGTCGTAACCCTTGATGGTGATATAACCGCTTTGGTAGAGCAGCGGCAGGGCGGTCTCCATGGCTTCTGTGGGGCGGTCGAAGGCGTCAGACGGCTCCTCTATGCGATCCATCGCGGTGATGTCGGTGCGGTAGTGCTGCATCTGTCGGATGAGGAAGGTTGGGGTGCCGCTCTCGAACCAATAGTTGGCAATGTTCCTCTGGTTGAAACATTTCAGCAGGCTGAACGGGTTGTAAATGTCGGGGGACTTTTTGGCAAAGCGGTAACCGTCATATTGCTTTTTCAGCTTGTCGTGCATCTCCTCTGGGGTGCATTCATATTCTTCGGACAGCATTGCGATATCGGGGGCCATGTCAGTGGCGAGTTCCTCCTCTGTGATGCCGCAGATGGCGGCGTACTTGGCATCCATCGAGATGTTGGTGAGGTTGTTGATAGTGGAGAAGATGCTCAGCTGCGAGAATTTGGTGATGCCGGTAATGAAGCAGAAGCGGATTATTCCCTCGCACATTTTCAGTCTTTGGTAAAACTCCTGCATCACCTCGCGGACCGCCTCAAGCCGTTCCGGGTCGTGAAGCACGTCCAACAGCGGAGCGTCGTATTCGTCAATGACGACCACTGCCTGGCGACCGGACTTCTGAAAGGATCGCTGGATCAGTCCGGCCAGCCTCATGCCCGGGGAGACCTCCGTCTCGTCTCTGCCGTAGTCTTTCTCTAAGATGGCGAGCTGTCTCACCAACTCCGCTTTTACCTGTTCGACGGGCAGATGCCTGGCACCGCTCATATCGAAATGAAGTACCGGGTACTGTTCCCACTCCGTTTCCAAGTCCATAATCTTGAGTCCTTCGAAAAGTTCCTTTTGCCCTTTGAAGTAGGAGTCCAGCGTGGTGGTCAGCAGGCTCTTGCCGAACCGGCGCGGGCGGCTGAGGAAGACGAAAGGACTCTCCTTGGTCATCTTCCATATCAAATCTGTTTTGTCGATATAGATATAGTTTTCCTTTCTCAGCCTTTCAAAGGTCTGGATTCCGACGGGGTATTTGTGGACGGTGTTCATGACGGACGGTTTTATCGCGGCAAAGATACGATTTTTTACCTCTTCACAAACTTCACAATCTTGCTTGCTCCATCAGTAGATACCAGACGAAGCATATATATCCCTGATGCTAAATCCGAGACATCAAATGCGAAAGTCTGATCAAGCATCTTCTCTGTCTTGATTACCTTTCCCGTGATATCCAAGATTGATAATTCAAAATCAGAAATTGCTGTACTGCTCAAATTCAGAGTCGTAGTGACTGGATTTGGATAGATAGAAATCTCATATTCCCAGTCCTGTACAAATGGATTTGTCTCCACTTGGATAGTCTGCGATATTTCATCATCACATCCTACTCCTACCTCTGCACCAAATGTACCAGCATATCTCAAAGTATGTGGCCCTACTGAGATACCATCTGTAGAAAAAGTATAGTCTGATGGTATACTGTAACCAACTACTACTTCATCCACAAAGAGATTTCCTCCTGGAGGAAATACTTGGACTGTACATATGGAATCCGTGACAATATTCGGAGTCTGGACTGTCAGACTGATACCCGAATTATACACTTCTACCCATATAGAATCACGAGTTACACAATTATGCTGGTCAGAGAACTCTGCATAGACCCATGTTGGCTCTGTGATTGGTGGAGTGATATAGTCCGCCACAAACATAGAGTCTCCATAGATACTTGTCCAATAATTGATACTATCCGGTTGATCTCCGACATACCATGTATATGTGCCTAATCCTATACTCTGGGCTTGGACTATAAATTCCCTACCATAGCAAGCTATAGAGTCAGTAGTGATGATGTGGGTACTGTCTTCTACATATTCGTATAAATTTCCAAAAATATAATCTATTTCCGCACCTAATGCTTTACATCCTCTTGAATCATACATATACGTATGGTAAAAACGTCCACTGTATAAGCCACAAACCAAACGAGTTGTATCTGGCAAAAAGACCTGACCTGTATCGCTATAATAAAACCAAACATAACTATAAGGTGGTGTACCTCCATAAACACTAACAGACATACATCCTGTTTGTCCATTACATACTGTATCTGTATAAAGAGAATCATAAATAGTAACCCATGGTTCAGGCTGTTCAATAACCACACTATCGTGATACTCACAGCCATTAGTTCCATGAGCTATCACATGATAAGTCCCTGATTTCAAATTAGTCAATGTCACAGAATCATGTGCCTGGAAGGAAAAATATGTAGAATCATTGAAGATATCAATCCAGTCATAATCTTGGACAGGATTATCCAGACTCACATGGAATGATCCATCCATATAAGGATACAGATATCCATCTGGACAAGTCACATGATGGATAGAAGTTGGTGGGATAGAGATAGTAGCCACAGGCAAGACCGTAACTATAATCGTACTTATGTACGGATAAGGATTACCATTTACAGATACTACCTCATAAATCCTATCTGTATCAGCAAAAAGCATCACACTACTACCAATAATTGTATCATATACACGATTATTGATATAAGAATTGGTATCTGTAAAAGATTGAAAATAAACGATAGTATCAGTACTATCCATGGTTATTCCCCATTCTATCTCAGTACCATAACAGAGATCCAAATATGTCTGTGCTGATACAAATTTCATAGCACAGACAAAACACAAAAATAACAATAACTTTTTCATAATCTATATGTTCGGCAAAGAACCAACAACTTTACGGGGCAAAAATACAAAAATATTCAGATATGCCCGTATTTTATCATAAATATTAGCCGACATCGTTTTTTCCCCGCACACCTACGGCGTGCGCAAAAACCAAACCGCCGTCCACATTCCTACCAAGCCCTTCAGCCCTACGGGCTGGTTCGCGTCCGGAACAGTGTCCCGTTGTCACGGTCGCGGATGTTGGCAGGCCGTCAGGTCTGCCGGGCTCACCCTTCCTTCTCCGACAACTCCATCCACCGTTCGGTCTTCTCGTCTAACAGCTGGTTGAGTTCGTTGTAGCGTTTGCCCCATTCGGCGAAGTCTTCAGGCGTGCCTTTGCCCATCGCCATTTTCTCTTCGAGAATCTTCTTCTCGATTTCCATGTTGGCGATGTCGGTCTCCAAGGATTCTAACTCGCGTTTTTCCTTGTAAGTCAGTTTGTTGGGTTGTGGTGTGCGTTGGGGTTTCACCGGCTCGGGACGAGCGGCCTTCTCAATCCGTTTCTGAATGCGCCGTTCCTTCTCACGCTGCTGCCGGTAGTCTTCGTAGTTGCCCCAGCAGTCGCGGATGACGCCGTCGCCCTCGAACACGAAGAGGTGATCGACTAACTTGTTCATCAGCCAGCGGTCGTGGGAGACGATGAGCAGACAGCCCTCGAAGTTGCCGAGGAAGTCCTCCAGCAGGTTCAGCGTGTCGATGTCGAAGTCGTTGGTGGGCTCGTCGAGGATAAGGAAGTTTGGGTTTTTGAGCAACGTGATGAGTAGGTGGAGCTTCCGCTTCTCGCCGCCGCTGAGGTCGTCGTAGTAGGTGTACTGCAGACTGTATGGAAACCCGAAGTGGTTCAGGAAATTACTGGCACTCATATAGTTGCCGTTGTCCATCCGGATGACTTCGGCATGCTCCTTCACCAACTCCAGCACGATTTTGTTACCGGTGTATTCCATCCCGTTCTGCGAGAAGTAGCCGAATTTGATGGTCTGTCCGGGGGTGATTTTGCCGCCGTCGGGAATCACCTCGCCCATGATCATCTTCAGGAAGGTGCTCTTGCCAGAACCGTTCTTGCCCACGATGCCGCACTTTTCCCCTTTCTTGAAGATGTAGGAGAAGTCCTTGACGATGGTCTGGTCGGGATAGGCGAAATCCAGATGGCTGATTTCCAATATTTTGTGTCCAATTCGCTCGGCCTGCACTTTGAAGCCTTCGGGGGCGGCCTCACTGCGCACGCTCACCGCTTCCTGCAGTTTCTCGAAGTTGTTGATGCGGGCGCGGGCTTTGGAGGTGCGGGCCTGCGGGGAAGTATGTACCCACGCGAGCTCTTTTCGGTAAAGCTGCCGCAGCTTCTCCTGCTCGGCGGCGGCGTTGGCCAACCGCTCGGCCTTCTTCTCCAAGAAATAGTCGTACTTACCCCGGTAATGGTACAAGTTGCCGTTGGAAAGCTCGAAAATGTCGTTGCAGACGCGGTCGAGGAAGGAACGGTCGTGGGTGACCATCAGCAGGGTGATATTGGCGGTGGAGAGGTAGTTCTCCAACCATTCGGTCATTTCGATGTCGAGATGGTTGGTGGGCTCGTCGAGGATGAGCAGGTCGGTGTCGGCGATGAGCGTTTTGGCCAGCGCGGCCTTCTTCCTCTGACCGCCGGAGAGCTCGCCCACGTTCTTCAGCACATCGTTAATGCCGAACTTTGACAGGATCTCCTTCACCTTCGATTCATAGTCCCAAGCTTGCAGCCGGTCGAGGTCGGAGATGGCCTTTTCCATGCGCTCCTGTGGCACGCTTTGCCCGTTTTCCATCAATGTCACGCAGGTTTCATACTCCTTAATGGCTTCGAAAACAGGGGTTTGCGTGTCGAAAAGGGTGTCCAACACCGAACTGTCGTCGTTGAAGTCATCGCGTTGCGGCAGATACGAAACCACAATATCATTGCGGATGATCACCTGCCCCTCGTCGGGGGTGTCGAATCCGGCAATGATATTGAGGAGCGTGCTTTTCCCCGTACCGTTGCGGGCGATGAGGGCGCTTTTCTGTCCCTTCTCCAGACCGAACGTGATCTGGTGGAAGAGTTCCTTCTCGCCCACGGATTTGGAGACTTTATCGACGGTAAGGTAGTTCATGCTGGCTTTTAGCTTTTAGCTTTTAGCTTTTGGCCTTTAGCCAATGGCCAATAGCTAATAGCTAATAGCCAATAGCTAATAGCCAAAAACTATTTCGCGGCAATGACCTCAATTTCGACCATCACGCCTTTGGGGAGGTCGCGCACGGCGAAGGCGGCGCGGGCGGGCGGGTTGGAGGGGAAGCGGGTCGCATAGACCTCGTTCATCGCGCCGAAGTTGGCGATGTCGCTGAGCAGACAGGTGGTTTTCACCACGTTGTCGAAGGTGTAGCCGGCCTCGTCGAGGATGGCGGCGATGTTCTTCATCACCTGCTCGGTTTGGGCGGTAATACCCTCAGGCACAGTGCCGTCGGCGGGATTCACGGGAATCTGACCGGAAATGAACAACATTCCGTTGGCTTCAATAGCTTGGCTGTACGGCCCGATGGCGGCCGGTGCATTGTTGGTATGGATGACTTTCTTCATAATGGTAAAAATTTGAAAGCGCAAAGATAGCATTTTTGTGGAGTGGATTTTTTCATCAACAAAAAAAAGCGAATAAACCGAAAAATCGTATATTGCACGGCTTTTTAAATTAAGCGGTAGAAGGTTTTGAAATAAGAGATAACTAATTATAAACGTATGAGTTATAAAAGTTTCGAAATAAAACTGGCAACGATGGTTTGTGCACTGCTGATGGTTTTCGCGTGCCAAAACGGGTTTGCCCAGACAACAGAAACGGCCGACGCGGATAATGTGGAAGCGGTAGCTGAAGCGGCACAAGAGGAAGTGTTTGACGCCGGTCCGTTCATCATAGAGCACGTCATCGACAGCTATGGCTGGCACATCTGCGGCAGCGGTGAAAAGAGCGTTACCATCCCGTTGCCCGTCATTTTGTTCGACGAGGGCCGTCCTGTGGTCTTCCTGTCCAACAAATTCCACCACGGCGAGGCCGCCTATAACGGCTATGCCATGGGCTGGGAGGAAAACACCAAAGGCCGTATCGTCAAACTCGAGGGCAACTATTCCGACTACACCGGTCACCTTGAAGAGGGTGAAGTCTATGCGAACCACGTCTGCAAGTGGGACATCTCTATCACCAAGAACGTCTGTGCCCTGCTCATTTCTATCATCTTGATAACTTGCATTTTCCTGTCCGTAGCAAAACGTTACCGCGAGCATCCCGATGAGGTGCCGAGCGGTTTGCAGGCTCTCGTGGAACCGCTCATCGTGTTCATCCAGGACGAGGTAATCACCCCGTCATTGGGCAAAAACTCCAATAAATACGCGCCCTATCTGCTCACGCTGTTCTTCTTCATTTTCCTGAACAACATGCTGGGCATTGTTCCGATTTTCCCGGGCGGCGCGAACCTCACCGGAAACATCGCCGTTACCGGCATTTTGGCGCTCATCACCTTCTTCGTGACCACTTTCTCCTCCGGCAAAGAGTATTGGAAAGACATCTTCAACACGCCTGGAGTGCCGTGGTGGCTGAAGGTTCCGCTGCCACTTATGCCGTTGGTGGAGACCATCGGTATCTTCACGAAGCCGTTTGTGTTGATGGTGCGACTTTTCGCCAACATCACCGCCGGCCATATCATCACACTGGCGTTTGTCTCGCTGATATTCATCTTCGGTCAGATGAACCCGGCCATCGGCTGGGCGGTCTCGCCGGTTTCCATTTTCTTCTACATCTTCATGGGTCTGATGGAGCTTCTGGTGGCGTTCATCCAGGCGTTCGTGTTCACGTTGTTAAGCGCGATGTACATCGGCATGGCCATCGGTGAGGAGGAACACGAAGAGAAAACAGCAGTAGTGGAAGCGTAAACGGTTGAACTTTGAACCAATAGATAGTAACCCTTTTTAATCACTTAAATATCAAACTATTATGTCAAGTTTAGCAGTATTATTGACAACGTTGTTGCAAGCAGCTGGCGCAGGTCTCGGCATCGGAAAATTGGGTGCTGGTATCGGTGCTGGTCTGGCCGCTATCGGTGCCGGTATCGGTGTGGGTAACATTGGTAAAGATGCCATGTCCGCCATCGCCCGCCAGCCCGAAGTGTCCGGCGACATCCGTACGAACATGATTATCGCAGCCGCCCTGGTTGAGGGTGTTGCGCTGTTCGCCACCGTGGTGTGCCTGCTCATCGCTGTCGCAAAGTAATGAACGGAAAAGTTCCTTCGCGGTTGGCGGAGGAACTTTCCTTTTTAGTTGTAAATCAAAAAATTAAACATATATGGAATTGATAAAACCCTCATTCGGACTCATCTTTTGGATGCTCATCGGATTTGGCATTCTCTTCTTCATCTTGGCGAAATTCGCATGGCCGATCATCACCAACGGTATCGCTTCTCGCAACAAAAAGATTGCCGACCAGTTGGAGGAGGCTGCCAAAATACACGAAGAGATGCAGTCTTTGAATAAAAAGCATGACGAGATGATGGCGCAGGCCAAAAATGAGCGCGATGCACTTCTCGCCGAGGCCCGCAAGGTGAGCGAGGAGATGTACGAGAAGGCCAAACTCAAAGCTTCTGCCGAAAGCCAGGCGATGATTGAGGATGCCAAGAAGGCTATTTACTTCGAGAAGATGAAGGCCATCACCGATGCCAAGAACGCCATTGCCAATTTCTCCATTGACATCGCCCAGAAGGTGATTACCGAAGAGCTGAAAGACCGCGAAAAGCAGGAAGCTCTCGTGGAAAAATGGCTTGAAGATTGCCATTTCAACTAATTTTGTATTTTTGCACTTTAATTTTTATCACATAAATAGTATTATTCAAATGAAAAAACTATCCGTATTATTGGTAACAGCCGCATTGCTTGCCTGCAATGTCTCTTTCGCCCAAGACAAAGAGAAAACGGAAGAGGAAGGCTACATCTTTAAGGTCACCAAGGAATTACCGATCACTTCCATTAAGGATCAGAACCGTGCCGGTACATGCTGGTGCTACTCCGGTTTGGCATTCCTCGAATCTGAACTTCTCCGTATGGGAAAAGGCGAGTATGACCTTTCGGAAATGTACATTGTGGCAAACACTTACAATGACAGAGCCAAAGCAGCCGTCCGTATGCACGGCGACGTTTCCTTCTCACAAGGCGGTTCTTTCTACGATGTGATTTACGGTATGAAGGCGTTCGGTCTGGTGCCTGAAGCTGAAATGCGTCCGGGTGCCGCATACGGTGACACACTTTCTGACCACGGCGAGCTTTCCGACATCACCGATGCTATCGTGGATGCCATCGCCAAGAAAGAGCATAAGAAACTGCAATGCGATGCCAACGGCAATCCCCTTTGGTTGAAGGCCATCTCCGCTGTCCATGAGATTTACCTCGGCCAATGTCCGAAGGAATTCTCCTACAAAGGCGTGACCTACACCCCGCAATCCTTCTACAACTCTTTGGGTCTCAATCCTGATGACTATGTCTCCATCACTTCCTACACGCATCATCCTTTCTACGAGAAATTCGTTTTGGAAATCCAAGACAACTGGCGTTGGGGTCAGTCCTACAATGTGCCGTTGGATGAAATGATGCAGATTTTCGACTACGCCATCGACAATGGTTACACCATCGCTTGGGGTTCCGACGTTTCCGAACCCGGTTTCCGCAACAACATCAAGAACGGTTTCTGTGTGCTTCCCGACCTCGAAGCTAAAGCTCAGGTTGGCAGCGACATGGCTCACTGGACCGGTTTGACCACCACCGAGCGTAACAAAGAGTCCCAGACCAAGCCCACGCCGCAACGCTGGGTCACCCAAGCCGAGCGTCAAGCCGCTTATGACAACTGGGAGACCACCGATGACCATGGTATGTTGATCTACGGTAAAGCCACCGACCAAATGGGCAATGAGTACTACATGGTGAAGAATTCTTGGGGCAAATACGGAAAGTATGACGGTATGTTCTATGTTTCTAAAGCATTCGCCCGCTACAAAACCATGAATATCCTCGTCCACAAGGATGGTATCCCGAAAGACATCAAGAAGAAATTGGGTATTAAATAGCTATTGGCTTTTGGCTATTAGCTGTTTAGCCTATTTATCCCTTTATGTAGAGACGCAATGCATTGCGTCTCTACGTGTTTTTAAATATGTATCTTTTCTAAAAAAATGTATTTTTGCCGCAGCAAAGTGGTGAAGGATTTTATAGGCTAAAATCCTGAGAGGGAAACAGGTGAGAATCCTGTACAGTACCCGCTGCTGTAAGTTTCTTTAATTGGAACTGCAAAAAGCCACTGTCGGAAGACGGGAAGGCGCAGTTCCGGAAACGAGTCAGAAAACCTGCCACGTTATGTTGTTATCGCTTCGGGAGGTAGGCGGATGCAAGAGATATCCTAATTGCGCTCTTCGTTCCAACTGTTAACCGAAGCATTTTGTCAAACCTAAATGCCGAGGATTATGCGTTTGTGGAATTTTTTGAAAATCAATATTTTATGGGTAATTATTTTACCCTTGTTGGGAGCGTCATGTCATCGTCCGGGACCTGAACCTGGACCGCAGCCGCAGCCGGATGCTTACGCTAAAGGATTGTTCATCCTTAACGAAGGGCTTTTCCAGATGAACAACAGCACCTTGTCGTATTATGATTTCACGACAGGCGAATTCACCGAGAACCTCTTTTTGGATGTCAACCATCGTGGATTGGGTGATGTGGGCAACGATCTTCAGCAATATGGTTCGAAGCTCTATATTGTGGTCAACAATTCCAACATTGTGGAAGTGGTGGATGCAAAAACCGTCAAATCGTTAAAAACCATCAATTTGCCTCAAAAAGAACCGCGCAATGTCGCCTTCTTGGACGGCAAAGCTTATATTTCCTGTTTCGATGGCGACGTGGTGCGGGTGGATACTGCTTCGTTGGAGATTGAAGCCACCGTACATACGGGACCTAATCCCGATGGAATCTGTGTCTGTAACGGCAAGCTTTATGTTTCCAACTCCGGTGGGAAAAATTACCCGAACTACGGCAACACTGTTTCTGTGGTTGACCCAACCTCCTTCACTGTCACAAAAGACATTACGGTGGCCATCAACCCCACCCGTATCAAGGCATACAACGACCGCTATGTGTATGTGGTTTCCAACGGCAACTACGGAAGTGTGCCATATACTTTCCAAAAGATTGACAGTCAGACTGATGAGATAGTGAAAGTCTATGACCTCGAAGTGTTGAATTTCGACATCTGTCAGAACTTTGCCTACATTTATACGTATAATTTCAGCACGATGACCTCTGCATGGATCAGTGTGTTGGATTTGGAAACCGATGAGGTCGTGAAAGAGCAGTTCATCAGCGACGGCACGCAGTTGAAGACTCCTTACGGTATCAAGGTGAACCCGTTGAACGGCGATGTCTATATCACCGATGCGGGCACGTTCACCACCAACGGCGATGTTTATTGTTTCGACAAAGACGGAAAGAAGAAATTCTCCTTTGAAGGAGGGTTGAACCCGTCAGCGATGCTGATTGATTTCGGGGAGCAGCTTGTCGCGAAGAAATAATCCTTTTAGATATTCCGTCCGACTTTCTTAAGAATGCGCCGCACCTTGCGGTTTCGTTTAATCAGCCACTCCTCAATCAACTCGTTTTCCGTTTTAGGAGTATCCGGAGCCTCATTACTACGTTTTCTTGCGAGGGAGAACCGAAGGTATGCTCCTATATGGCGACTCTTTTTGTCATGGTAAATCTCGTCGAACGGAATCAGCACAGCCGTGTCCTCAATGTTGTGCATCAAGCGGTTCACCGCCGTGCCGAACATGAGCATTTCGGAAGTGATGGAGATATAAGCCGTCACATTGGGTGGAACGTTTACCCCTCTCTTTCTGGCGGCGCCTTTAAGTAATTTGTAATCTTCCAGCAGGTCATCCTGGCTCACTACCAAATCCATCAATTGGGGGTCAGAACCGGGCATTATCGACTGGTCGTCCCAAGGGCGGACAAGCTCTTCTTTGTCACCGTAATGTTTCCATAAGAAGTGGTATATCAAGTCTTTGGCGATATAATCGTAAGAAGGATATATGGTGATTTTTCCAAAGAAATAGAGCAGGTCCGGATGTTTCATGATAATGGCCACAAGGCCGTCCCACAAGTTGTCAAAAGCATATATTGATTTAGCGCCCCCTTTTGAGCTCTGATATTCGGGGGCCACAAAATTGCGCCCCAGTTCTATGACATGCGGTAGATATTCGTTGATAAACTTTTGAGAAAAGCGGAACTGATGGGAACTTGCCAAAACAGGCTGGCCTTTCTCGTCGAACGTCGCATCTGAGCCGAAGAGAAAGCGATAGCCGCCGATAATTGCCTCGTTGTCCGGATCCCAGACAATCAGCTGCTTATACGGATTCTCCATCTTGTCATATTCGTCAAGGTCAATAGCGTTGCCCGTAGATCCCCCGGCTTCACGGAAAGCCAGTTCACGCAGTCTGCCGATTTCCGTGACCACATTGGGTGAATTTTGCCAGGTCACGATGTAAAGTTCGTTGTGTCCTTTGTTGGTGTCTTCCAGTTTCTTGGATTTGGTAAGTTCCGCTTTGAGCAGTTCAACCGGTACGGGATCAATTATTGTATTCATAATGCTGGGGATTTTCAATCGATATTGGATGGCCATGGGTTGGAAACAATACCTGCCATGTCAAGCATAGCCTTGTGTGCGGCATCACGCATTCGTGCCGCCTCCTCTTTGCGAGGTGTGTTGAGGTCGGGAATGATCGGGTCACCCACGTGGATGGTGATCAGCGGTTCGTCTTTGCTGAAGAGTTTGCGCCATCCTGTGCGGGGCCTGAATGTGATTATCAGAGGAATTACAGGGAGAGAATATCGGTAGGCCATGTTGAAAGCGCCTATTTTGAAAGGCCTGAGCGGAGAATAGAATTTCCAACTACAGCTTTCGGGAAATATATGTATCCACTGTTTTTTGTCATGTAACTCATTCAAGGCCTTGTCAAATTCCCTGAGTCCACTGCGATCTTCCGGGATGGCGATACCCCCGATGTTTTTCATCAGGAAACCGTCTTTGCCTCGGAAAGGTTGGGCGTACATCGGAATCCAAGCCTTGCGGTAGCGCATCGCTTGCAATACGCAGATCATATCCCACCGGTGAACGTGATTGCATACGGTCATCACCCCGTTGGCAAAAAGTTTGCGGTTCTGGCGGATTTTCTCGCGACCTTCAATTTTGAGGCCGAAACGGATTCGGTTCAAAGGGAAAGCCGCAACCCAAAGGGTAAGGTAGATGAGAAAATGCCATATTTTGAATTTCAGGGATTTGTCAAGATATGGATAGGTTTCGTCAAACTTGATGTCCTTGAGTTCCCCTCGTATGGGGGCCATCTTTGTGAACGGATTGTCTCCGGAGAACTCTTCCAGAGGCTCGGGGACATAAACCCCTTCCCTGACCTTGAAGTTCCGATAAGCCGGTCCAAATGATGAATAATCCTTTAACATGCCAAGTTTTTATTGTAATTGTTTATGTTTTATCTCGTAAGAGTTGAGGAACCTTGATTTGTGATTTTTGAAAATGCAAAAATAAAAAAAATAGTTCAATATTACTTTCATAAAATCATATTTGAATCATTACTTTTGGATTCATCATTTTTGAAAAAAGTGTATCTTTGCCGCTGCAAAGTGGTGAAGGATTTTTGTTGTAAAGTCCTGAGAGGGAAACAGGTGCGAATCCTGTACAGTACCCGCTGCTGTGAGTTCCACAAAGAAGAACGGTAAGAAGTCACTGTCGAAAGATGGGAAGACGCTGTTCCGGAACGAGTCAGAAAACCTGCCATTTGCGTGTTGTTATCGCTTCGGGAGGTAGGCGGATGCAAAAGAGACCCTAATCGCGCTCTTCATTCCTTATATTGTCCGAAGCATTTGTCGAACCTGAATGCCGAGGATATGCGTTTATGGTACTTTTCTGAAAAACAACAAACATATACCGATTTTCTTCGGTCAGCCCCTATTCACCATTTACCATTCACAAATCACTATTCACTGATCACAATTAAACAAACAGTATAAATTATGAAGAAACTTTTATTTTTTTTCGGTTTATTGTGCATGATAAACCTGACGTTTGCCCAGCAGACGGTGACGATTCACCAGAACGGGCATGATTTCCAAGTGAGTGCGGTGCGCTCGGTCGATGACTATCCGGCTGAGAACATCCAGTTCTGGGTGGGCAGCGGAAACAACAGCATTGTGGCTGTGTTCCAATGGTGCCAGAATGAAACGATGGGCATCGCTTACGGCTACCGCTGGGATGGTTCAGCCACTGTTTACGATATGCTCACGGCTATTGATGCTGCTGACAGTCGTTTTACAATGGTGTTTGCCGGCACAACTTCCATCAACACCTATACATATCAAGATGATATGTATAATGAATATTTGGAAGATGCCGGTTGGCTGATGTACACGATAAACGGAAACTACTGTTCCGGTTTGTCGGATGCGCTGGTTAACAATGGTTATTTTGAAATGAATGAGTTTGGCGACTGCACCTTGCCCACCACGAATATCATTCCCGCCACTGATCCGAATGGCGGTACTCCCACCGATCCCGTTGACGCTTCCCTTCCTTTCAACCAAATTCTCTACTGGGTGGGCTCCGGTTCCAACAGTGCCGAATTTATCGTCAACTTCGCGCAACCCGACA
>Ga0310691_10002597_pt1 | contig 23454 bp, 19 predicted proteins | sample 176DNAGHGlowgp2_FD_203887 | JGI IMG/M metagenome (GOLD analysis project Ga0310691, IMG submission 203887) | Sheep rumen microbial communities from Palmerston North, Manawatu-Wanganui, New Zealand - 1766 DNA GHGlow gp2 (v2) (version 2) | ecosystem: Host-associated > Mammals > Digestive system >...
AACTCGACAGCATGGAATCCTAAGCGGTTGATGTAGAAGTGGATGTTGCGACGATCGAAGTATGGAGTGCAGGTTTCCCATACCTCCGTTTCAGGATGCAGTGCTTCGATAGCTTTCCAAATCGCCAGTCCGATGCCCTTACTCTGCACGCCTACCTTCACATAAAGAAATGATAATTCACCATGATGCTTGGCGGCATCGATGGCAATGATGGCTCCTTCGGGGACGTTCTGAATGGCAATACCCAACGATACGGCAACGGCACTGGCAAGTGAAATATTCGTTGCACCGCTGTCAACTCCAGCAAACACCACGCCGACAGCCATGCCTTCTGGCAGGTTATGGATGGTGACAGCAAGGGCAAGCATCGCGGTCTTCGACAGGTGCGAGCGCATACCCTCAGGTTTGTCTGTTCCGATATGCAGGTGCGGTGTCAGTTCGTCAATCAGCAGCAGGAAGCCCATACCCAACAGGAATCCCACAGCAGCAGGAAGCACCGACCACGCGTTTGCCTCATTATCCATTGAGGCCATTTCTATGGCCGGAATGAGTAGCGACCATACCGATGCCGCCACCATCACGCCCGAGGCAAAACCCAACAGCGATTTCTGAACTCGTGCGGACATCTCGTCCTGCATAAAAAACACAAAGGCCGAGCCGAGCATCGTGCCCAGCAGCGGAATCAGCAGTCCAATAATTAAAATGTTAATTCACAAATCTTCTTAAATCTTTTGGCATATATTGGGATTATTCGGGAATTATGCTTATTTTTGCCAATAGGTTTTTGAATATAACTAGGCTTATGGAAAAATTGAAGATTCTCATGATTGGTGGTACGGGCACGATCAGCAGTGCCATCACCCGACAGCTGGCAGCGAGCGGTCATGAACTGTGGTTGCTGAACCGTGGCACGCGCAAGCAAGAAGTGCCAGGAGGTGTGAAACAGGTGATTGCCGACATCGACGACACGGAAGCCGTGCTCGCCGGTTTGGGCGACGCGCAGTTCGATGCCGTCTGCGAGTTCATCGGCTTCGTGCCTGAGCAGGTGGAGCGCGACATCCGCCTGTTCCGTGGACGCACGCGGCAATACGTCTATATCTCGTCGGCTTCGGCGTATGCGAAGCCAGTGCGCAGTCCGTATATCACCGAGGGTACTGCGCTGGCGAATCCCTATTGGCAATACTCTCGCAACAAGATTGCCTGCGAGGAACTGCTGATGAGGGAGTACCGCGACAACGGATTCCCCGTGACTATTGTGCGCCCCTCGCACACCTACTGCGAGCGCAACGTCCCCGTGAGCATCCACGGTCCGAAAGGCAGTTGGCAAGTGCTGAAACGCATGCTGGAGGGCAAGCCCGTGCTGGTGCATGGCGACGGTTCTTCGCTGTGGACGCTGACGTGGAACGAGGACTTTGCTCGCGGCTTCATCGGACTGCTAGGCAATCCGAAGGCTATAGGCGAGGCTTTCCAGATTATGAGTGACGAGCAACTGACGTGGAACCAGATCTATGAGTGCGTCGGACAAGCATTGAACGTCACGCCGCAACTCTATCACGTCGCCTCCGACTTCCTGGCAGCCATCTGCCCAAAGGACTACGACCTGGAGGGCAACCTCATCGGCGACAAGGCGGCAACGGTCATCTTCGACTGCACAAAACTGAAGCGTGCCGTTCCCGGATACCAGGCCACGACGCGCTTCGACGAGGGTGTTCGCCGTTGTGTCAACTATATGCTCGCGCATCCGGAACTGCAAGTGGAAGAGCCCGAGTTCGACCAGTGGTGCGACAAGGTCATCGAGGCACAAGAAAAGGCAAAGAACATGTTCTAGAACATCTTTTGCATCCCAAATGGATAAAAACACTCAACATAGCATACTCTTTGTCTGTCACGGGAACATCTGCCGAAGCCCGATGGCAGAGTTTGTCATGAAGGACTTGGTGAAGAAGGCAGGACAGGAAGACTGCTTCATCATTGAGTCGGCAGCCACCTCGACGGAGGAGATTGGCAACAGCGTCTATCCACCTGCGCGACGGAAACTGGCGGAACACGGCATCGGCTGTGCGGGCAAGACGGCACGGCAGATGAAACGCTCAGACTACGACCGCTACGACCTGCTGATAGGCATGGACTCGTGGAACATCCGCAATATGCGGAACATCTGCGGTGGCGACCCGGAAGGGAAGATAGTGATGCTGATGGACTTCACCCGACGGCCCGGCGACGTAGCTGACCCTTGGTACACGGGCAACTTCGAGGCCACTTGGCGCGATGTATCAGAAGGCTGCCAGGCTCTGTTAGACAGACTTCTGAACAGGCCCGGCAGCAAACGGGAAAATTACTGCTCCGAGGAGTGTCTGCATAAAAACTTGACGGATGAAGAGTATGAAAACCTCTATGACGAGGGACGTGGGGATTCGTATTATACTTCGTGGGTTGACTGAAAGAGAGAGGCGTATCAGCAATGGTACGCTTTTCTTTTTTTTCTTCAAACGGGCACTATATTAAAAGGTGTTCTCTTCCTTTTCATTCCGTTATCGACGTAACAATCTGAATCCCGTGCTTGGCCATTTTTTCTTCAGAACTGACATCATAGTACAGGTTCTTATCGTCAAATGCCACATAGGTTTCGGATGCGAAAGTAATAAGGCCCACATTATCGCCGAACTGTACATCATAGAGAACATCATTGAGCGACTTTGGTATCATGTAGTATGATCCTTCACTATTCTTAATGTAGATGTGCTCATTGGTTATCGCTGCCAAGAGCATACTGAAATCGTAGTCGTCAGCAGCATACTGGTTAACTCTTATCGTTTCGCTACTATCGAGGAGCGACTTGAAGAAATTCTCATGAGCGCTGCGTATCATGCGGCTAACACTGAACCATTCCTTCCTTTCACCCTCTGCCACAAACGTCAAGACATTGTTGTCTATTCCGAACTTCTGATAGGAAAACAGTGCTGTCGGCATTGGCTGACCAGACAGCATTGCTCTGATAGCCTTGGGGTGAACTATGACTGCCAACGTGTCATCGGACTGCTGATAGAATGATATGAAGAACTTTGTATATCTGAGTTCGCGGTGGTCGTCCTTCAGTTCATACCGATACATATTATAGCCGTTGCTGACTTCCTCAAAATACCAAAACGACGTGAACGAGTCGCTTTCAGTCCAGATACCACTTATTTCAGGCATCACCCGCTTGCTAAGTAGTTCGCGGTTAGTAAAGCTCAACCTGTTCTGGGTAGATATGGCACTGTATGCAGATAGGATATGATTAGTGACGTAGATTAGATGCAAACGTGACTTTTTCTTGGGGTTACGTCTTACCTCTTCTTCCATTATTGCTATTGCTGGTAGTTCCTGAAGAGGGAGGTCTTTACAGAGGTTTCTCAGTAAGGCAAAAGTCCGTCGATAGTCAGCATCGATATTGATTACATCACCATTTTTGGCAGACAACCGGGGAAGGCTGCCTGTTAGCATCAGGAGCAAGATAGCAATATGCTTATCTTCCAGCCTCTTCCCGATGAAGTCCAGTTCATCTGATAACTGGCCGCTCCCAAAGAAATAATCAACGACCTGGGGCAACAGCGTTTCGCCGCGAAGTCTGATACTGTAGCGTTCGATAAAATTGTCAACATCCTCGTAAGAATCCACGATTGTCTGGAGATCCAGGTCCGTCAGTTCATGGCAGATATAACCAAGTTGATGAAATATCGCTTCTTTCATAAAGAGCGAGTTTCCACCCTTCCTTGCGAGTGAGTTACGGTTGGAAACAGAGAATCCGACAAGCTTTTCCAGCTCGTCAGCAGTATTACAGAACAAGCGTGTCCTGTCTATGAGTTTGAGCCATCCCTCAACCTGCATTCTTTTGTGTTCCTTGTCCATGTCCGCTGATTTTTTTGCAAAAATAACATTTTATCCAGAATAATCCAAAGGGTAAAGGAACAAAGTACCTATAGCGTCCATTTTACATTTGGTTTCGTACAATTCTACGAAATACATCACATAATCACAGTCCATACCAACAATCGTCCCCTGAAAAAGGTACGGTTCGCAAGATTTTTGCCAACTTTGCATCAAAAACAAGCACGATATGTTAAAATACAGTCGGTGAAACGTTAAAATGCAGTCCGTGATATGAGAAAAGTAGTTGTACGTTTGGTTCTTTCCCTGGAATTCACTATATTTGCCAATGCAAAATTTGGTGACGGGGAATTATGTCCACTACGATCCATGTTGCATGACAGGCTGACAAGCTTTGACGTGGCTAAATCTGGAAAATTTACATCAGGTGTCAAAACGAGTTTAGTCAAGCTGGTCTTGTACCTTCTACGGAGGGCACGGACTGCTTACTATATTTGTGACACCGGGTATTCCAGAACCTTGCCAGTCAGATGTAGAGAAGTTGGACGAGTCCTCCTTCTTTTATGCCCTCGGATTTATTAATTTTAAAAATAATACTACTATGCCTCTATTTAGAATTACAGTTAAATCGAGAGTAAATACCAACGGCATCCGATTGGAGCCTGGTATGAGTGTTGACGTGGTTTCACAGTCTTTTAGCGATCCCGTTCATACGAATGGCGGTCAGAGTGTAGCCGATGCTTTCATGCGTATCTACGGAGTGGATATTAAGAAGGCTGGTGCATTAAATGGTATATATTTGGATGTTAAACGAATTGGATAATTAACACATATGAATAACTTAATGAAATATCAAGTTGCCTTGGACAAGGTTTCCGAGGTTTCTCCTTTACTTATTGGTGAAGCTCAATCAGAACTTAAGGTTAAATCCGTAGAGTTTATGAATGAGGTCCAAAATTCACAATATGTTAAAGTCCCTCTTGTTGGAGTATTCAGTGCTGGTAAGAGTTCTTTGCTTAATGTATTCACACAGAAACCAGGAATGCTTCCTATCGACACATTGCCTGAAACCGCTGTTGCTTATGAGTTGTACTACGCAGAGACCGAATGTGTAGAATTGTATCGAAATGGAAATAAGGTTGACTCTAAACCGCTATCTGATATAAAGCAGCTAGATACCAAACCTGGTGATATAGCAAAGGTCTATTGCACCAGTGCCCCGATTAAAGAACTCCAAGAAAAGGGAATTATCCTTGTTGATATGCCGGGAATTGGCTCTGGTATAGAACGTCACGATGCTGCAATTTTCAATTATATTCATAGTGGAACAGCCTTTGTTCTGATTGTAGATGCTGAGCAGGGTTCGCTTAGAGGCAGCACTCTTGCATTTATGCATGAGCTTAGTCAATATAATATGCATCCAGCCGTTCTTATTTCAAAGATTGACAAGAAGCCTGAAAGCGATGTTAAGGATATTGTTGAGTATGTCCAATATCAAATGACCCGTCTTGGTAATACAAATCCTTTTGTGGGAACAGTTTGCTCTGTCAACAACAACTTAGATGGATTCCAGAAATACCTTGAAGCTCTTAATCCTGAAGCTCTTGTTGCAGAAAAACTTGGGAAAAAGTTGAAACTTATCATTAATTCTGTAATTGATCAAATAAAAGTTCGTATAGAACTAAGAACTAAAGACATTGCCAACGTTGATGAAAAGATAAAAAAGATTGACGAAGAGATTTCCAATGTTAAGGCTGAGCTACCAGCAAACAATAGCAGCGCTGACACTCCAGAAAAATCGACACAAGATATTCTCGACAATGTGCGTGCTGCTCTTGAAGCAAAGTCAATGGATATAGCTCAGATGATTGTAGATAGAGAAGAGCCTGAATCTATTAAAGCGGTCATTGTAAGTACTGTTCGTACAGAAATTATTTCATCGTTAAAAGAAGAGAGTGAACAATATTCAACTGCGTTAGGAACGGCTGTACAAGAGTCTGTAGCCGACCTTGCATCAATCAAGGTCGACACTGATTTTATGAGTGACTTTTCTGAGATATTCGAAATACTCAACGGATATATTGAGACTTTACTATCTCTTGGTGGAATTTGGGGGAAAATTGCAGCTGTACTTTTACCATTCTTGCCAGATGTCCTTAATTGGCTTTTCGGAAAGAGTGACGAAGAAGTTCTTGAGGAGGTGCGTGCAAAAGTTATGACCAAATGTGTAAATCAAGTGACTACTGGTCTTCAACCTACAATCTTTAAGATTACAGTTGATAATCAAAAACGCATCCAAGAAAAGATTCAGGCTGAACTTGTTTCCAAGATGGAAAAGGTAAAGGAAGGTCTCCGTGAGAAATTGTCGGATGCGAACAAGTCAAAGGAAGAAGTAGAAGCAGAAATCTCAAAACTTAATTCTGCACTATCATCTCTCAACTCAGTTCTTGCTGATGTATAATAGTTAATCAAGAAAGCGTACAATTGTACGCTTTCTAAAATTTACATACTATGGCTTTAATAAAAAAAAATACATCGTCATCTCAATCTGCTCCCAAGAAACAAATAATAAAGGTGAATCCTTATGAGAATGCAGATAACGTGATGGAGCTTATGGCTAATATATGTTCTGCATTACCAAATGTAGATACAGATACTTATTGGGAAACCATTAACGATGCTTATAACAAACCAGTTAGAGGTAAATCTCTTAATGAATATCTCAAAGATAATAGGGATAATCTCCTAAATAGAGATTTTGAACATGACCTAAACAATTATTGCAGACAACTTTCTTGGAATTTGTCAACAAGAGAAAACACTGAGCATACACAAATTGTTGTCGCCGGAGGTTTTTCTTCTGGTAAATCATCGTTTCTAAACCGTCTTACCAACTGTACAAATCTTCTCCCGACTGGTGTGGAACCTGTTTCTGTTGTAAAAACTTACCTGTATTGCTCTCGTAATAATCGTTCTATTTCTGTTAAAGGTGTTAACCAAAAGAATGTTCTTGTTAATTTAAATCCTGGCGTTTTACAAGCCATTCAGCATGCTAAAAAATCAAATATTTATCTGGCATCTGTTCTTGATAAACTATTTGTAGAAATACCTTCTCAGAAGTTAGATGGTCTAGTATTTATTGACACACCTGGCTACAATAATTCTGATAAGGCTAATCAATCTAATGGAAAGACGGATAGAGAGACCGCTCTTGAGGCTTTAGGAGAAGGTAATGTACTTTTTTGGCTTGTTGATTGCGAGCGTGGTACCACTGTGTCTAATGACATAGAGATGATTAAACAATTTAATGGCCCAAAATTATTCATTTTCAATAAGGCTGATAAAAAAGGAGTCTATGAATGTAAAAAAATTGTTGAAAATGCTGCTAAATCCCTTTACGAGGAGTTCCCAAAAGAGGATATAATAGACGTTATTGCATATTCAACACTCGACAATAAAATCTATTGTTCATGGAATAACATGACGCTTGATGACATAGTAAATGAAGCTAAAAAATCAGGAAATGGTGTCAGTGAGATGAATATGTTCAAGGAACTTATAAGAATGTTGTTTGATGACGAAATCTCTGCTAGCCAAGGCACAATAGATAATATTGAAAAAAATTATAGGGAGAAACTTGATTGGAAAAATGAGTCACAGGAGTATTATAGAAATGCTAAAGAGTATCAGGATGGTATTATACAAGAACTTAATACTGTCTTAGTAAAAAGCTATAATGAAGTAATGAACGCAGCTAAAAAGATTGGAGATGCTAGTTTAAATTCTCTTAATAAGTTCTGTGATTTTATTAACACTATGTATAGTTGGGATAATACGGATCATGAATGTTGGAATAATACATTAACGCCCAAAATCGATAATGCTAATCGCCAATATAGCTCTTGTTGTGATAAACACAATTCAGCTATTAATTATGAGTACTATTATGAAGATTATCGCAAGGATTTAGTAAAGCGAGTAAACGAAGAAGAAAATCTGGTAGTAAGCAGAATGAAAGAATATTACGAGGAAGCGTGCAAGGATTGTGAAAATGCATTAGAAAGTAAAACGAGAGAACAAATCATAATTAAGGATATGCAAGAATATCGTAATGTTTTCATGAATGCTCTTGATCTGGGTATCAGACAATATCAGCAACAGAACAAAGCGACTACAGTTCACAATGAAGAATACATTGTGCCTAATGTATTCGATTGCATCAAGAAAGAAGATTATAAGCTATTCCTTCATAGTTTTGAGGATGGTGTAGATATTTCTGTTTGCAATGCTGATGGTTACAACCCTCTCACTCTTGCTGTCTATACGGGCAATAATATGATGGTTCAATTCTTGCTTGATCACGGTGCAGATGCATCCTTAAAGGATAAGAGAGGGTATAATGCATTCCACACAGCTGTTGAGAATCAGTATCGTGACATTTGCAAAATGCTTCTTGATGTTGATCCTGAACTGATTGATACAAAGACAGCTTCTGGCGAATCTGTGGAAACTCTTGCTAAAAAACAAACATTTACTAAGTGGATTGAAAACGAAATAAACAACAGTTTTTAAAATGGAAAGAGAACAATTAATAAAACTCGTTCAAAGTTCTGAATCAAAACTTGAATACCTTAAGTCCATCGATTACGATGGTCTTAAGGAAAAAATTACGGAACTTGAAAGCGTATTCAATGAATTCAAAGAGGGAGGTGAAAGCTTACTTTCTAAAGATAACATACTGCAAATAGGAATAGTAGGTCAAGTAAAGGCTGGAAAATCGTCTTTCCTCAATTCTTTGTTTTTTAATGGAGAAAATGTACTTCCTAAGGCATCTACTCCTATGACTGCAGGCCTGACAATACTTGAATATGCAGACAAGAACACCTTCGAAGTTGAGTATTTCAACGAGAAAGATTGGGATATTTTTGTAAATCAGGATGAGGATTATAAGAACCGTGAGAAAGAAATTCGTGCACAAAATCCAGATGCCCCAGAAAGTATCATTAAGAAGGAAATAGAGAATAGAACTTCCGAGAAGATTCGTTCTGCACATGAGTTGGTATCTAGTTGTAATTCCAATGCACGACAAAAAATTGGTAAAAAGAATGATGTGCAAGAATTCTATGACATAGATGATTTGCAGAATGTTCTTGAACAGTATGTTGGTGCAAATGGTGAATATACATCAGTTGTAAAGAGTCTTTATATCAAGATGAATGATAATCGACTCGATGGTTTAAGAATCGTAGACACTCCGGGGGTTAATGACCCTGTCGTATCCCGTGAAAATCGGACACGAACATTTCTTCATTCTTGCCATGGTGTATTTTTACTTAGTGCATCCACGGATTTCCTAGGCAGTGGAGATATAAGTTTCCTGAATTCACGTATCGGAGGTTCTGGTATTGGTTCTGTCGTTATTTTGGCAAGTAAGTTTGACTCTGTTCTTCAAGATATTGGAGCTGAACGAGAAATGAAGCATGAAGAGCGTGGTGATTTAGTTGATACTGCTGAAATGCAGATAAAGAAGTTTAAGCGTAGATTACGTGATCTGTCAGATACAATAGATGAAAAATTGCGTGGTCGTATCAAATTAGATACAACTGCAGGAATTGGTTATTCTATCGCGTACAAGCCGTCAAACAGATGGGATAATGTTGAAAAGCAGGTCGTCCAACAAATGAAACGATACTACCCAGATTATTTCTCAACGGATGCTGATACTAAAGAATCATTTGAAGGATTAGCAAACATAGACGAAATTAAGAAGACTTATCTTGATGGCATCTTTAGGAATAATAAAGATGCAATTATTTCGGAGAAGATAAAAGAATTCTTTGCGAAAAATCGTCAAGAGATTTTATCAACGATAGACCATATGCTTGATGAATTCAAAAACCGCAAGGAACAATTAAATGAAACAACCATTGCCGAAATTCAGAAGCAAAAGGAGATGCAAGGCAAATTGTTTGAGAGCCTAAAGGCTACTTTTGCTAGCATTTTTAATAGTTTCAGCAGAAATATTCAGAATGAAATCAAGCATATAGCGAATACTGTTCGTTTTAATGAAATAAGAAATATACCAACAGAATCAACGGTGGAAGCCATAACATGCAAAGGGTGGCTTTGGGGACACAATACAAATGAGATGACCATAGAACATGTCAACACATATGAACTGTGCAATCAGATTGAAAATGCCGTTGAATCCTATGGTAAAGCTTGGAATGATGAATGGCAAAAGCTATTCAATAATGCTCGGAAGGAGATGTCAGAGAAATTGAACACTGCAATAAGTGACTTTGAAATGCAGGTTATGAGTACTTCTTTCAAAGATACATATTATCGTAATTTAATTGATAGGGCATTAGATGAGCTACGAGATAATAAGGAATTAGCTATAGGTGATATTATTTCCGATTATCAAAGACAAGGTGATGATATTGCAAATGACCAGTTCTATCCATCTGGGACTGATGAATTAAAGGAAGAACAAGTAAATTCATATCTTGCGAAATGTTTAAGAGATCATAATTCAAATCTTATAAGTAGGTTCCGCATTCTTGCTGACTCTATAAAAGAAGATGTAAAAAGAGAAATAAATAAAAATCTTCAAAATGCAGTATCTGTGATTGATGGAATGAAATTATCGTTTGCAGATAATTTAAAAAAAGAGGGTGAAGCTTATTTAGATGGTCTTGAAAAAGATATGGCAGAAAAAACTGTTGTATTAAAGAAGATAGATACCATAATTACATGCGTCTCTGAACTGTCAACTTTGTATCAAAAATAGTATGAAAGAAATAATTAATCAAATCAATCAGTCGATTGAAGAAAAGAGTAATCGTCTGAAGGAAAAAACAGAAATATACTTTGCTGCAATAAATATTCCTTCAAGCAGTAATACACAGCAAAGTAGAAATATAAAAACGAATGGAAGCGTGCCACCAATTTCCTATGTTTTATATGGTATTGCAGGCTTGTCTACCGTTGGGGCATTAGCATCAGAATCTAAGATTATGTGTTTAGGAGTTGCTGTAGCAAGTGCTTTTGGAGGATATAGTATATCTAAGAAAATGGGTATAAAGACAACACCCGTTTCAAGAAGTTCTCCAAATGAGAATATTGGTTTCGTAAAGAACGAGGTAATATCAAAAGTTTTGGATGCTGTAAAGAAGATAACTGAAGAGTGGGAAGAGTTTATGGAATTGAAACAGAGAGAAATCCAATCTGTTATATCAACATCCTCATTGAATGAAAACGAGAAGGATTTACTGTCTTCAAAAGTTTTCATTTTCGAAATTATTGACATTAGTATTTCAGAATTCTCCTCTATGGTAAACACCTCAGTTAGTGCTATTGACATAAAGCAGAAGCTAGAAGTTTATAAAGATAAGGTCGTTTCTGCAATTGATGAAGCTGCTGCCAAACAAAAAGATAAATATAATTCTCTAAATTTATAATGAAAGACCTCTGTGTTTGATGATATATTATAATTATGCAAACCACAACCCTTGAATTCCCACATAACTCCCGAATAACCTACACGGCTATAAAGCGGTTGTTCGATAAGAGCACAAAGTTCGGAAGTGTGAAGTGTAACGATGACCTCTTCATCGTTGAAGCACGACGTGGTATGTGGATCTCGCCCTTCAGCGAGAATGTGAAGATGAAGGTGGTGGCGACGAGCAGCCAGACGTGTAAGGTGGTGGTGGAGTCATCATCGCGTTCAATCTTGAACCTCCTGAACTTCGGGGCAAACAAGGGTAATGTATCGGATCTAAGCGATTACATCAACAATGAGGTATATAAGCTGACACAGCCTAGCGAGATACCGATGAGGCAAGACCCAATAAAGTTTCGATAAAAAATTACCGCCCAGAGGACTACCCCTGAGCGGTCTTTATTATTATTCTATTTTCACTCCACAGCATCATCCCACTTGACCCCTTCGATAACGACAACTTCATCACGAGCTATATAGGCCGATATGGTGCAGCAATCGATATACCTATCACCATGTGTCGGGCATGTACACTCATACTTGTATAGACCAGGCCCGATCTTCTTTACTACAAGATCTTTGAAGCTCGCGGGGGAGTCAAGTAGGCCCTCGACGCTACATTGAACTTCCGGCCAGGTGCTTTCGTAAAGGTCTTGGCGAGCACGTTCTGCAAACCGTACTGCATCCTTGTCGCCCTTCAGGAACCTGGCGATGGCATCTTGGATTTTATCGTCTGTTTCCTTTGGCGTATAATCTTTTGTGGCGGATGCGTCACTGGGTACAGAATCTGCGATATTCTCCGCCTGTTCGGAAGAGGTCTCGATGGGGGTGACGGCTACAGTATCTTCTACAGGCACGTTTTGAGTGGTCTTGGAGCCGCATCCAGATAAGAGGAAGATAGCGAATAGAAGTGATAATATCTGTTTCATGGCACGAAGGTAGCTATTCCTCCTGAATAATTGCTGTCTTATATGGTTAAAGATACTGAAATGACCGAAAAAAAAGCCGTACCACCCCGGTTATGGATGGTACGGCAATGAGCATTATAGGCTGAGGTTTGAATGGCAATCTGTAGAGTGGCCGATAATGCTCGTTGTTACTATTCTAAAAGAGGATCGTCCTTGAAGCCTTTCTCCAGTTTCTTATAGACTGTGCCGTGATACTTCTGTGACCGCACTGACAGCTTCACTCCCATATTGACAAGCAGCCATTCCTGTAGTGCCTTGTAAGAATCTGTCCGGACACGGTCTCTTGGAATAATCTCTACGGCTTCTTTCAAAGTCATAACGATTCCATGTTTGTTCTCAAATGCGGATGGGTAGAGCTTCATGAGGGTTTCAACGTCAGCTTTGAAATTCTGAGGTATCTTGATCTCTTTGGTGCTGCTTTCGTCGTTAACATCAGTAGCAGTAAACTGACGGTTGGATGTGGTCTCTCGATCCCCGTTCAACAGTGTAATAATGGTTTTGAACATCTCATATATATAAGAAATGAGAGGGAGAAAATGGCGAATAACGTCATTTTTACGAGATTCTCGATAATCACATAGCTTTCATGTATTAAATAAATATAAAAGATTGACTTTATTGAGGAGGGACTACTTGGGGGGACTAGTTTCCTAAGAAAATCAAAAACCTGCTGAAAATCAGCAGGTTTCAAAGTTTGTGAGCGGAGAGAGAGGGATTCGAACCCCCGGTACCTCTCGGTACGACGGTTTTCAAGACCGTTGTAATCGACCACTCTACCATCTCTCCAGTGCCCGATGTTTCTCGAAAGCGGGTGCAAAGGTACTAAAAAAATTAAAGATTAAAGATTAAACATTAAATATTTTTGTGATTTTAACTATTATTTGTACTTTTGCAGCATGATTTATCCGAAAAACTACGAATCAAAGGTTGGATTCGACGAGATACGGCGGATGCTGAAAGAGTATTGTCTGTCAACCCTTGGCAAAGAGCAGGTGGACGAGATTGCTTTTTCGGCTGATGCTGCTGCCATCAACGAATGGCTGGAGCAGGTGCGAGAGTTCCGGCAATTGCAACAGGCGGTGGAAAAGCCTGAGCTGAACTTCTTCTTTGACGTCCGAGAGTCCGTTGCTCGCATTCGCCTGGAAAACACCCACTTGGAGGAGGACGAGCTCTACGACCTGCGCCGCTCGCTGGAGACCATCGGGAAGATTGTAGACTTCCTCAATAAGGGCAATGGCGCTGAGGACGAGGAAATCCCCTACCCTGCGCTGCACCGCCTGGCCGAGGACGTGCAGACGTTCCCCGCTGTGATTCGCCGCATCGACTCCATTCTCGACAAGTTCGGAAGAATCAAGGACTCTGCTTCGATGGTGCTGGCAGGCATCCGGCACGACATGGAGCAGACAGCAGGCAGCATCTCACGCACGCTATACACCATTCTGCATGCTGCCCAGCGCGACGGACTGTTAGACAAAGACGCAGCCCCCACACTGCGCGACGGTCGCCTGATGATTCCCGTAGCGCCTGGTGTCAAGCGCCGCATCAAAGGCATCGTTCACGACGAATCTGCCACGGGCAAGACGGTTTTCATCGAGCCTGCCGAAGTCGTGGAAGCCAACAACAAGGTGCGCGAGCTTGAGGCAGCCGAGCGCCGTGAAATCATCCGCATCCTGACAGTATTCTCCGACGAGCTGCGGCCTCACGTGCAGGAGGTGCTGGACTCCTACCGTTTCCTTGCCAAGATAGACCTGATACAAGCCAAGGCGCACATGGCCGAAACGATGCAGGCCTTTGAACCGCGGGTGAAGGAGATGCCGCACATAGACTGGATTCGCGCCATACACCCCATTCTGCGCCGTTCGTTAGAGAAGCAGGACAAGAAGGTGGTGCCTCTTGACATTCGTCTGGAAAGTGTCGATATATCGATATATCGGAATAACGACATATCGAAAGAAAATAAGAACAAAAATATCGGACGGCTTCTTATTATCAGCGGCCCCAATGCCGGCGGCAAGTCGGTATGCCTGAAGACGGTAGGACTGTTGCAGTATATGGTACAATGCGGCTTGTCCATCCCTGTCGGTGACCGCAGCACCGTAGGCGTATTCCGTAACATCATGATAGACATCGGCGACGAGCAGTCTATTGCCGACGACCTCTCGACCTATTCCAGTCATCTGCTGAACATGAAAAACATGATGCGACAGGCCAACGAGCAAACGCTGCTGCTGATAGACGAATTTGGCGGCGGCACGGAGCCGACGATTGGCGGGGCCATCGCAGAAGCCGTGCTGAAGCAGTTCTGGCAGAAGAAGACCTTTGGCGTCATCACCACCCACTACCAGAACCTGAAGCACTTTGCCGAGGATCATCCTGGCGTGGTGAACGGTGCCATGCTCTACGACCGCCATCAGATGCAAGCCCTGTTCCAGCTGAGCATAGGCCAGCCAGGCTCGTCGTTTGCCATAGAGATAGCGCGTAAGACGGGTATTCCCGAGGAGGTCATCAACGACGCCTCTGAGATTGTCGGTTCTGAGTATATCCAGAGTGACAAATACCTACAGGACATTGTGCGCGACAAGCGCTACTGGGAGGGCAAGCGTCAAGCCATCCACCAGCACGAGAAATCGCTGGAGGGACATATCCAGCGCTATGAGACCAATCTGGAAGAAATAGAGCGCGAGCGCAAGCAGATTCTGCGGCGTGCCCAGGAGCAGGCAGATGAACTCATCAGGCAGGCCAACCAGAAAATAGAGAACACCATCCGTGAAATCAAAGAGGCCCAGGCCGAGAAGGAGCGCACCCGACTGGTTCGCGAAGAGCTGCAAACGTTCCGCGAGCAGGTAACGAGTGACGACACACGCGGTCTGATGAGCGAAGAGGACTTTGCCAAGCGTCTGCAGAAAATGGAGGAGCGCAAAGCCCGTAAGGAAAAGCGCAAGGCCGAGAAAGGTGAACAGCAACGGGCCACCAGCGAGAAACTGGCAGCACGTGCCAAGGCCAACTTGAACGACGCGAACCGTCCGTTGGAAAAGGGTGCCTATGTACGCATCAAAGGCACCAACAGCGTCGGCGAGATAGAAACCATACAGGGCAAGCAAGCCACCGTCATCTTCGGCGGTCTGCGCAGCAAGGTCAAGTTAGAACAGCTGGAGAGAAGTGAAAAGTTAAAAGTGAAGAGTGAAGAATATGCTACCGCCGTTGACAAATACGCCCATCTGGCTGTCCAGACCTCGAAGGTGACACGCTCTACCATTGAAGACCGCAAGCAGAACTTCCACCAGGACATTGACGTGCGTGGCATGCGCGGCGACGAGGCCGTCGACACCGTGATGCACTTCATCGACGATGCCATCCTGGTTGGTTTGAGCCGCGTACGCATCCTGCACGGAACGGGTACGGGCATACTGCGTCAACTCATCCGCCAATACCTGAACACCGTGCCCAACGTGGTGAAGGCCCGCGACGAGCATGTGCAGTTTGGCGGCGCCGGCATTACTGTCGTTGATTTGGAGTGAACGACGTCAACGTCAACGTCGACGAAAACGATAACGATAACGAAAACGAAAACTCAAAACTAATAACACAAAACTCAAAACCAAAAACTACAACATTGCTATGAATTTAAAAACGACTATGACTGTAGCTTTGGCATGTCTGGCTCTGGCTACCGTCAATGCTCAAAGCCAACGGGAAAAGATCCTTCTGGACGAAGGTTGGAAATTTGCTTTTGGTCATGCCAGCGACATCCAAAAGGACTATGCCAGCGGCACGGAGTACTTCAACTATCTGACCAAAGCCAACAGCATCCACAACGAAGGCCCTTACGCCACCAAATTCAACGACTCGACGTGGACTGCCATCCGTTTGCCTCACGACTGGGTGACCACCCTACCCTATGCCAACGAAGCCAGCCACTCGCACGGCTACAAAACCGTCGGCTGGAAATACCCAGAGACCAGCGTGGGTTGGTACCGCAACGTCATCAGCATCCCCGCCGAAGACTTTGGCAAGCACATCGCACTACAGTTTGACGGCATATTCCGCAACGCTACCGTATGGTTCAACGGATTCTACATGGGCACCGAGCCAAGTGGCTATGCCACACAGGTTTACGACGTAACAGAATACGTGAACTATGGCGGCGACAACCTCATCTGTGTCCGTGCCGATGCCTCGTTGGAGGAAGGCTGGTTCTACGAGGGCGGCGGCATCTATCGCGACGCATGGCTCCTGAAGTCGGCAGCCGTCAGCGTAGCCCCCTTCGGCACGTTTGTATATGCTGACCTGAAAGCTCCCTACGCCTCTGCAGACATCCATATCGACACCGAAGTCAACAACCACGCGCTGGAGCCCCGCCAATGTCTGGTCACTCAGCGCCTGATAGATGCCGACGGCCACGAGGTGGCTCATGCCGAAGCCCTGCCGATGACGCTGAAGGGCAAGGAGACCAAGGCCTGCCAGCAGCAGCTGACACTCACCAACCCACACCTGTGGAGCACCACCAATCCCTACCTGTATAAGGTCGAGACCACCATTACCGTCGACGGACAAGTCACCGACATCTACGAGACTGTGACGGGCATCCGCCAGGTTGAGTTCGATGCCGAGTGCGGTTTTCTGCTCAATGGTGAGCCGCTGAAACTGAAAGGTGTCAACATGCATCAGGACCATGCCGGTGTAGGCGCTGCCATTCCTGAAGCGCTGATGGCTTGGCGCATCCGGCAACTGAAGCAATTCGGCTGCAACGCCTACCGCGCCTCGCACAATCCCATGACCCCTGCCCAGCTCGACATCTGCGACCGCGAAGGCATACTGGTCATCGACGAGAACCGCCTGATGGGCATCAATGATGAGCACCTGCGACTGTTAGAGCGAATGATACGCCGCGACCGCAACCACCCCAGCATCATCCTGTGGAGCGACGGCAACGAGGAATGGGGACTGGAGAACACCATCCAAGGTACGCGTGTGGCTGCTGCCATGCGCGAATACACCAAGTTGCTGGACCCGACCCGCCATTCCACCATTGCCAATGCCGGTGGCACCGAACTCATCAAGGGGCTCGACGTGGTGGGTTTCAACTATATTGTCCAAAACGACGTTGACAACCGCAAGCGTCAGAACCCCACGTGGAAGATTGTGGGTACCGAGGAGACGACAGGCTGCGGCACCCGCGGCATCTACTTCACCGACCCTGCATCGCCAGGGCGCATGCCCGCCATCAACCGCGGCACCAAGCCCGGCGTGGAGAACGTCATTGAGCGTGGCTGGCAGTTCTATGCCGAGCGTCCCTGGGCAGCGGGACTCTTCTACTGGACCGGCTTTGACTACCGCGGCGAGCCCAACCCGCTGAGCTATCCTGCCCACGACTCTGAGTTCGGCATCCTGGACTATTGCGGTTTCTGGAAGGATGAAGCCTGGTACCTGAAAGCGTGGTGGACCGATGAGCCCGTGCTGCACATCTTCCCCCACTGGAACCTGCAAGGCCATGAAGGCGAAGAAGTGGAATTGTGGGCATACAGCAACTGCGACGAGGTGGAGCTGACCGTCAATGGCAAGAAGTTAGGGCGCCAGCAGATGCCTGAGAACGGACACCTGAAGTGGCGTGCCGTTTACCAGCCCGGCAAGGTTGTGGCAGTAGGCTACAAAGGCGGCAAGCGCATCCTCACCCAGTCGATAGAGACGACTAAGCCTGCCGCAAAGATTGTTCTGCATGCTGACCGTCAGCAGATTACCGCCGACGGTCGTGACGTCGCCGTCGTTACCGTTGAGTTGCAGGACAAGAAAGGGCGCACCGTGCCCAATGCTTGTCAGATGCTGACTTTGCGCTTAGAGGGCGATGGGCGGATATTGGGTGTCGGCAATGGCGATCCCTCGTATTTAGGCGAAGACCATCCCCGCCAACAGGACTGCCACGCGTTCAGCATCCCCGCCTTCAACGGCCTGGCCCAGGTGCTCATCCAGAGCAGTCACCACGCCAGCCCGCTCTGCCTCAAAGTGTCGGCAGACGGCATGTCAACAGGCAGCATCGTTGTGGAAAGCAAATAAAAAAAAGAGAACGGCTTGGATTGTCCAAGCCGTCTTCTTTCTGAGCCTCTTGTCGGATTCGAACCAACGACCCCGAGATTACAAATCACGTGCTCTGGCCAACTGAGCTAAAGAGGCGGGTGGGCAGCTATCTGTATCGCGCCGCTACAACCAAGTACCCTTGCTATGTTCCCATCCTGGGGGATTCCGAGGGAGCTGGCCGTACAGGACTGCCCGTGTTTGCTCGAAAGCGGCTGCAAAGGTAATAAAAAAAAGTAAAACCGAAAAGGGAAAAGAGAAAAAATTTGCTCCCGCACCCTATTTTTTTTAATAGAACAGGGGCTTTTGTATACAAAAACTGCGCGACGGCAAATAATTTTCAATTTTCAATTTTCAATTATCAATTTATTTCGTACCTTTGCAGGCGAATTATGACACCTGAAGAATATATACAACTCAAAGCATTTGCCCGTCAGGACGGTGCATTACTTTCGCTGCTGTGGATAGGCGGTTTCATTTGCTACATCCAAGGCATGACCAATCCCCTGTTAGGAATGCTGGCCATCATCCTGATTGTCATATCCCCCTTCTTTGTAGCCCGTCGTCTCCGTCACTTCCGTGACTATGCCCGCGAAGGCTTCATCAGCTTTGCCCGCGGCTATGCCTTTACGGTGCTCACCTTCTTCTATGCCGGCCTGTTGCTGGCAGCAGCGCTCTACGTCTATTTTGCTTTCATCGACCAAGGATACCTGCTGGGAAAGCTGACGGAAATGCTGAACAGCGCCGAGGGTCAGAAAGCCATACAGGCCTACGGCATGAACGAGCAGATGCAGGAGGGGCTGAAGGAGCTGAGCGGCATGCGCCCCATCGACTTTGCGGTGAACATGCTGACGCTGAATATTTCGACGGGACTCTTCCTGGGACTCCCCATTGCAGCCGTCGTACAAAAGGTGAAAAGGTAAAAAGATAAAAAAGTAAAAAGCAAAAGCAAGAATGGACATATCAGTAGTAATACCCCTCTATAATGAGGATGAATCGCTGCCCGAGCTCTACGACTGGATAGAGCGCGTGATGACCCAAAACAAGTTCAGCTTCGAGGTCATCTTCGTCAACGACGGTTCCACCGACCACTCATGGGACGTCATCACCGAGCTGGCAGCCCGTTCGGAACACGTCAAGGGCATCAAGTTCCGCCGCAACTACGGCAAGAGCCCGGCCCTGTATTGCGGTTTCAAGGAGGCACAGGGCGATGTTGTCATCACCATGGATGCCGACCTGCAGGACTCGCCCGACGAGATTCCCGAGCTGTTCCGCATGATCAAGGAGCAGGGCTACGACCTCGTCAGCGGCTACAAGCAGAACCGCAGCCAGGGCGACCCGCTGTCGAAGACCATCCCCACGAAGCTCTTCAACGCCACCACCCGCAAGGTCAGCGGCATCAAGAACCTGCACGACTTCAACTGCGGTCTGAAGGCCTACCGCCGCGACGTGGTGAAGAACATCGAGGTATTCGGCGAGATGCACCGCTTCATCCCCTATCTGGCCAAGAATGCCGGTTTCGACAAGATTGGCGAGAAACCCGTACACCACCAGGCCAGAAAGTTCGGCAAGTCGAAGTTCATGGGCTGGAACCGCTTCGTCAACGGCTATCTCGACCTTATGACACTGTGGTTCCTCGGCACCTTCGGCAAGAAGCCCATGCACGTCTTCGGCTTCTTAGGCACCATCGTGTTCATCATCGGTTTCTTTGCCGCCTTCTTCCTGGGCGTCGAGAAGGCGTGGGCCCTCTACCGTGGCATTCCCATGCGATTAGTGACCGACTCGCCCTACTTCTATATCGCACTGACTATGATGATGATCGGCACACAGCTGTTCCTGGCCGGTTTCCTCGGCGACCTCATCAGCCGCAACAGCGCAGGACGCAACGAGTACCAGATAGCAGAAACGATAAGGGTCAAAAAGTAAAAAGGTAAAGACATGATGCGAACGATTTTCTTTTTTACTTTTTTACTTTTCCTGACTGCCTGCTCCTCCATCGACTGTCCCGTGCAGAACCTGGTCAAAACCCAGTATGCCCTGATGGATGCCTACGACAATCCCGACATCTTAGACACCGACACCCTCAATATCTGGACCCGTCGTGTCGACGGTACGGACACGCTGGTGCTCAACAGCCTCTGCGGTGAAGCCAGCACCTTCTCGCTGCCCATCAGCTACACCCAGCCCGAGGACATATTCTTCCTGCGGCTTAGCACCATAGAGAAGGTTTCCTATCAGGACACCATCTACATCAAAAAAGAGAACTATCCCCATTTTGAGTCGGTAGACTGCCAGGCCGCCTACTTCCACGACATTACCGCCGTCACCACCACGCACCATGTCATCGACTCCATTGTCATCAAATATCCCAAAGTAAACTACGATGTCAAGCGCACGCATTACTACATCTATTTCAAGGCTGACCGTTAGCCTGCTGCTCCTGTTCACAGCCACCACGGCACAGGCCCAGGCGAAGGTGTTTAGCCTGGAGAAGGACTCCATCCCCTTCTTCCGTGGCTTTGCGGTCTCGTTCGACCTCGTAGGCCCTGCCATGCTCGCGTTGACCGACCGCGGCGAATACGAAGGCGCTCTTCGTATCAACTTGCACGACCAGTGGTTCCCCATTGTAGAGGCCGGCATCGGACGAGCCAACCACGAGAAAGACGTGGTGACGAACATCATATTCAAGACCTCGGCACCCTTCTTCCGCATCGGCATGGACTGGAACGTCCTGAAGAAGAAGCACGGCCCCAACCGATTGTACGCCGGTTTCCGCTACGCCTTCACCTATTACAACGTAGACATCATACGCGAAAACCTGCCCGACCCGGTATGGCTGTCGACGGCAGGATTCGGCGTCAGAGACCAGAGATGCCACATGCACTGGCTGGAACTCGTCTTCGGCATCGATGCCAAAATCTACGGTCCGCTGCACTTGGGATGGTCAGCACGCTACAAGCGCCCCATCCATCACGACGAGGGCGGCATCGGCAACCCGTGGTACGTCCCGGGGTTTGGCACGGGCAGCGACGACCGTCTGGCCGCCACGTTCAATGTCATTATTGATATATAACGGGCTACGAGCTCCGCTCGCTTATACCTTCAGGTGTAAGAACGTTAACGAAAACGATAACGAAAACTCAAAAACTCAAAACTCAAAACTACCAAAAACATGGACGACAAACGAAAGAAGAATCTACGCTGGCAAATACCTTTCCTGGTCTTACTCATCGTCGGCACAGTCCTCATCATTCGCCAACAACAGAATATGCCCTACCAGAAGTGTTCGGGCACTATATTCGGCACCGTCTATAACATCACCTACCAGTACGACAAAGACCTGCAGCAAGAGCTCGTCGCCAAGATGCAGGAAGTGGACAGTGCCCTCTCCATGTTCAACGAGAAAAGCATTATCTCGCACATCAACCGCAACGACGACGTTGCCCCTAACGAGATGTTCCTCAACGTGTTCAACCTGGCACAACAAATATCGGCCGACACTGACGGAGCCTTTGACATCACGGTGGCTCCACTGGTCAACATCTGGGGCTTCGGATTCAAGCGCGGACAAACGCCCAGCCGCCCCGCCGTCGACTCCCTCATGCAGCTCATCGGCCATGAGAAAGTCACATTCGACGGCAAGCGCATCGTGAAGCAAGACCCGCGCATCATGCTCGACTGCTCCGCCATTGCCAAAGGCTATGGTGCCGACGTCGTCGCTGGCGTACTCAACGAGAAAGGCATCAAGAACTACCTCGTCGAAATCGGCGGCGAGATCGTCACACGAGGCATCAACGAGAAACGCCTTCCCTGGAAAATCGGCGTCACCAAGCCTACCGACGAAGCCATGGAGGGCAATGGCGAACTGCAGACTGTGCTCAACGTCACCGACAAGTGCATGGCTACCAGTGGCAACTACCGCAACTTCTACTACAAGGGCGGGCGCCGCTATGCCCATACCATCGACCCCAAGACCGGCTATCCCGTGCAGCACAACATCCTGTCGGCCACCGTCCTTGCCGAACGCTGTGCAGTAGCCGACGCCTACGCCACCTCCTTCATGGTCATGGGCCTCGACAAGACCAAGAAGATACTGGAGAAACACCCTGACCTGATGGCCTACATCATCTACGACGACCAAGGCCAGAACAAGATATGGTACAGCCCCTCCCTCAAAGACAAGATACAAGAATAAGTTAACGTTAGCGTTAACGTTATCGTTATCATCATGGAGATTTACGACCGTTTGCTGCAGTTTACGCTCTTCCAAGGCATGAGCCATGCCGACCTCATGCAAGTAGCTGGACATACCAAGTTCAACTTCTCAAAACTCGCGGCAGGCAAAAAACTCGTCAAGGAGGGCGACGACTGCCACCACCTCGTCTTTGTCACCAACGGGACGCTGCGTGCTGAGACCGTCAGCGACGACCACTCCTGCCGTGTCTGCGAGACTGTCAAGGCTCCCTACACACTACAGCCTGAACGCTTGTTCGGCATCACCCAGCGCTACTCCACCACGTTTCGCGCTGCCACTCCCTGCAATCTCATCAGCATTGACAAACAGGAAGTGCTGCTGCTGCTGGACACTCAGTTAGTGTTTCGGCTCAACTTCCTTAACCTTCTGGCCGCCGAAACACAGCGACTGCACCGACAGGCATGGCGTTCGGTGCCGCACTCACTGCGCGAGCGCATCATCCGCCTCTTTCTTTCGCGCAGCATCTACCCCGCAGGCCCCAAGACCTTCTACATCCTGATGAAGCAGATAGCCGACGAACTGAACGACAGCCGCATTGACGTCAGCCGCGCCCTCAACCAAATGCAGGCGGAGGGCCTGCTGACCCTCCACCGTGGACGCATAGAGATTCCCATGCTCGAACGACTCTTGATGTAACCTGAAATACGCTTCCTGGCTACCCCGAAGCTCAAAGACCACGAGTGACTTATACTGATATAGGTAGACACATTTATGAACCATAAAATGTGTGTATTATGAGTAAAAGTCAAAGCAATTACACTGTTTACAGTGATGAGGAGCGTCTTGCTCTT
>Ga0310691_10002598_pt1 | contig 23453 bp, 12 predicted proteins | sample 176DNAGHGlowgp2_FD_203887 | JGI IMG/M metagenome (GOLD analysis project Ga0310691, IMG submission 203887) | Sheep rumen microbial communities from Palmerston North, Manawatu-Wanganui, New Zealand - 1766 DNA GHGlow gp2 (v2) (version 2) | ecosystem: Host-associated > Mammals > Digestive system >...
CGAAGACCTCCCAGCCGAGGGCGCGGTACTTGGCAGCGGTGTCCTCGTTCATGACTTCCTTGGTCTCTGTGGAGAGCTGGATATCGTTGCTGTCATAGAACATCACCACGTTGTCCAGACCCAGCGAGCCTGCGATGCGGGCTGCGCCCTGAGAGATTTCCTCCTGCACGCCGCCGTCGGAGATGTAGATGTAGATGGTCTCCTTCGCGAAGGTCGGGTTGCCGGTGTGGGCGGCCAGGAACTTGGCTGCGATGGCAGCGCCGATGCCGAAGGTGTGGCCTTGGCCGAGAGGGCCGCTGGTGTTCTCGATGCCGCGCTTGGGGTCAGCCTCGGGGTGGCCGGGGGTGGGAGAGCCCCACTGGCGGAGCTGCTGCAGCTCGTCGAGGGAGAACTTGCCGATAAGGGCCAGCTGGCTGTAGAGCATCGGAGCCATGTGGCCGGGGTCGAGGAAGAAGCGGTCGCGACCTACCCAGCAGGGATCGGCGGGATCGTAGTTGAGGTACTCGCTGTAGAGCACGTTGATGAAATCTGCGCCACCCATAGCGCCGCCGGGGTGACCACTCTTGGCCTTCTCGACCATGGACGCAGCCAGGATACGGATGTTGTCCGCTGCGTGGTTCAAAACTTTAATGTCGTTCATTTTAATTTGTTGATTGAGTGATATAAAAAGTTGTTTTGTTATTCAAAGAACCCGAAGCCACCAATGGCGGTGAGCATGCGCTCAACGTAGTCCCACGAGGTGTCTTTCCAGTGGAAGCCGAGGCGGTGCAGGATAGAGCAGGTGTAGCGGTTGTCGCGCTCGATGATAGCGGCCTTTTGTCCGTGAACAACATCCTGGTAGGCCAGAATAGCTGAGAGCAGTTTGGCCTTCTCGGGGTCTTGTCCGGCAATGGCGATGGTCTGCTCGAATTCTTCATCCTCCACAAAGCGCATCTCGCGACCCACCTTCGCCAAGAGCTGGAGGACATCGCCCAACAGCTCAGTGTGGTCGTTGAAGGGTTGGAAGACGGTGCATTCCTTGGGCGTTGATGCGAGGAGCACCACGGCCTTCGCCGTCTGGTCGATGGGCGACATCTCTGTTGGTTCGCCATACTGGTCGTAGGGGCAGCAACCAAGTGTGTAGAACACCTTGAGACGTCCCATGAAACTGTTGCTGTTGAAGTTGGCCTGGAACTCACCGTCGTAACTGCGTGGTGCCAGATTACCGACGCGCATCACCTTGGCACTCAAGCCATGATGAGCTACAGCATCAAGCACCAGACGCTCTGCCAGGAACTTGGAGCTGATGTAGCGATTGTCGAGGAACTGTCCAAACCACAACTTGCGCTCGTCCAACGTGGGTACTTGTTCACCGTCGTTATGGATAATCCATATCTCGCCCACGGAAGTTGTGGAGATATGCACCAGTCGGGCGCCGGTCTTCAGACAGAACTCTACGCAGCGCTGTGCACCGCCGATATTCACGTCTTCGATGTCCGTTCCCTTGGAGAAGTGCTTCACGTTGGCGGCACAGTTGAAGACCGTGTTTATTTGACAATCTGACGATTTACGATTTACAATTTCGGTAAAGTCCTGTGTCACGTCGCCGTTGACGACAAAGAGGCGGGTGCCGAAGAGTTCCTTGAAGGATGACTCGAAATAGTAGAACAGCAGGTTCTTGAGGCGGTGCTCTGCGGAAGCCTGATCCTTGCCGCGCACGAGGCACGTGATGGTTTCGGCATCAGAGTCAATAAGCTCGCGCAGCACATGGATGCCCAGATAGCCGGTGGCACCGGTCAGGAGGACATTGCCCAGCTGCTGTCGTTCACCCTTGAGGAACGTCTCTACCGTATTGCGCTGCAGGATGGCATTAATGCCAGTGTAGTCAAAGTTGGTGAATTCGACATCAGATGCCTCAGCGGGAGCCTCGCTACTCACGAGCTGTGCCAGCAAACGCGGTGTAGGATGGGTGAACACATCGCCGTAAATCACGTGGTAGCCGGCCTTGTCAGCCTCGATGATGACCTTGGTCACCATCAATGAGGTGCCTCCCAGCTCGAAGAAGTTGTCGGTGGCGCCGACCTTGTCCATCGTCAGGACATTGCAGAAGACGTCGCAGAAGAATTTTTCCACCTCGGTGGCGGGTGCCACATAGTCGTGGTCGGCGGCCTGGACGACCGGGGCGGGCAATGCCTTGCGGTTCACCTTCTGGTTCTGGTTGAGCGGAATGGCATCAATCTGCATCGTGGCAGCGGGTATCATGTAAGGCGGCTTCTGCTTGCCGATGAAGGCGTTGAGCTCCTTGATATCTACTTGCTCGTCGCTGACGATATAGGCCGCGATGAACTTACCGCCCGTCTCGTAGTCGAAAGCCTGGACAGTAGCGTCCTTAATGCCTGGGAACTCACGAATGACGGCCTCGACTTCCTTCAGCTCGATACGGAAGCCGCGGATCTTCACCTGACCGTCCTTGCGGCCTACGAACTGTATATTGCCGTCGGGGAGGTAACGCACGATATCGCCAGTGCGATATACACGCGCATATTTCGCCTCATCCGTGAAGGGGTTCTTCAGATAGGTCTCGGCAGTCTTCTCCGGACGGTTGAGGTAGCCTCGGCTCACTTGCGGACTGCTGACCCACAGCTCACCAGCTGCGCCGAGGGGCAGGCGGTTGAACTGCTTGTCAACGATGTAGAGTCGGAAGTTGTCGAGCGGCTTGCCGATGGGGGCATTCTGCTCGAACTCCTTCATGGAATATGTGGTCGTAAAGATGGTACACTCTGTAGGACCGTAGGCATTATGGAGCTGATAGGCTGTAGGAGGTGTGAGCGGCAGTATCTTTTCGCCACCAACGGAGAGATGGTGCAGCGAATGATTGTCGAAGTTCATCGCAAACTGACAGCCCACTTGTGTGGTCATGAACGAATGGGTGATGCCTTCACGGTTGAAGTAGTCGTTCAGGTCGGGTAGGTTCAGACGGATGTCCTCGCCGATGATATAGACAGCAGCTCCACAAGTCAGGGCAGAGTACATGTCCATCATACAGGCGTCAAAACCGTAGCTGGCATAGGCGGCTACCTTGCTCTCAGGCTTCAAGTCGTAGTAGCGATGGTACCAGTGGCAGAAGCATACCAAGTTGCCATGTTCCAGCTGACAACCCTTAGGCGTACCTGTAGAACCTGAGGTATAGAGCATGATAAACAGCGACGATGGTGTGATGTCTGCCTGCACAGGCTTCGTGACAGCTGGCAGGGATTCGATATCCTTGGTAAAGAGCACCTTGCCCTGGTATTCATCCACCAGCGGGCGCAGTTCCTCGTCAGCAATCAGCAGCTTGGCACCCGCATCTTGCATCATGAAATTCAGTCGCTCAGCAGGATAGCTGGGATCCAGCGGTTGGTAGGCACAACCGGCTTTCAGTACACCAATTGATGCCACTACCATCCACTTGCTGCGTGGAATCAGAATGGAAACCACATCTTCGTTGCCAAGACCCAGTGACTGGACGTACCCGGCAATACGCTCCGACTGTTCATCGACTTGCTTATAGGTCAAGCGCTCGTCGTGATAGACCATGGCGATATTGTCAGGATGTAGTTCAGCCTGACGACGGAACAGCGATACGACGGTCTGCGTGTTGTCGTAGGGCACATCGTTCTGGTTGAAGCTGTCGAGCAATGCGGTCTGCTGGGCATCCAGCAACACCACATTCTTCAGCGTTGCATCAGGATTGCTCATGAAGGCATTGGCTGCGTTGCTGATGGACTGCGCCAGGCTTTGCATCAGGTCGTGGCTGTAGCGGCCATTGTCGTATTGCAGGCAAATGCTGGGCTGTCCCTTCTCGTCGTTCTGTATAAAGAAGGCGATGCGGAACTTGGGCGTTTCGGACTCGAAGGTCTCAATGGCAATGGTCTGACCTTTATATTTATAGTCGTCAATAATGCCCATCTGGTAGGCGAACATAATCTCCGCCGAGAGGTCGTAGTCGGAGGCGATGCGTGCAAACGGATAGGTCTCGTGGCTCAGCGTCTCGTCGAAGTTCTTGCTCGTCTCGTTCAAGAATTCCATCACGCTCTGTTCGCCAATCTGCGCACTCAGTGCCAGCGTGTTGACGAACATACCCACGGTGTTGCTGATGCGCAGGTCGGAGCGTCCGTTACTGATGGTCGTGATGCACAACTGCTCGTTGTTGGTGAAGCGAGCCAGCGCGTAGAAGGTGGCAGCCAGCAGGTGATGAGCCGGCGAGATGCTGTGCTGACGGCAGAAGGTCTCTATGGCATCGAAATCCAACGGTGTGTAAATGGAGCCTACGGTGCCTTGCTCCAGCGGATTGGTCAGGTCGGACGCCACTTCCGTTACGCCTTCCACCTTTCCCAGACGCTCTTGGAAGAACTCGCGGGCAGCGGCATATTCCTCGCTGCTCTCAGCGGCTTTCTGTGCGGCCACGAAGTCGGCATAGGTGAAGCTCTCAGGCTCAATCTCCTTGCCGTTGAGCAGGTCGAAGAGCTGTGCCAGCAGCATGTCGAACGAGCCGCCATCGACCACGAGGTGATGAATATCCATCATCAGATACACCCACTCTTCGGTGGTGACAATCTCGATGCGGTAGAGCGGTCCTTGTCTCAGGTTGAACGGCTTGACGAACTCCAGCTTGTAATGCGGGAAGTCAGCCTCCTTGCACTGGCTCTGGGTAATCTCAACGGGTTGTGCAGTGTCTACGATTTGGATGATGTCGGCCCCTGCACTTCCGAAGTGCGCCTGCAGCAGAGGATGCGTCTTGACGAGCGTCTCCACAGACTTCGACAGCAACTGGATGTCCACGTTCTTGGGGAAGCGCGCGATGACCGGCGTATTATAGATGGTGGAATCGGGTTGCTTCATGCAATCCACATAGACGCCCATCTGTGCATACGACAACGGAATATTGCTCATGTCGGCGTGTGCCACCTCGGCTGTCTCCGGCTTGGCGGTAGTTCCGCTCAGCAGCGCCGTCAGGATCTCGTTCTCGATGCTCTGTACGCTGCCGCTCTTGGCCAGGGCCTTCGCGTTCAGCGTGACGCCGAAGCGCTTGTTGATCTGGATGGCCAGCTTAATGCCCATGATGGAGGTTAGGCCGACATAGCCCAATATCGTCGTGATGCCGAAGTCCTCGGTGTTGATGATCTGTGCGATGATCTCATGGATTTCCTTTTCCAGCACATTCATGGGAGCCTGTTCCGTCTGTTGCTCTACTGCAACCGGAACGGGTTTCGGCAGCGCTTTCTTGTTCACCTTCTGGTTCTGGTTGAGTGGGATGGCATCAATCTGCATCGTCACAGCGGGAACCATATAAGGCGGCTTCTGGTCGAAGATGAAATTGTTTAACTCATTGATGTCAATCTTTTCATCAGCAACGATATATGCAGCAATAAACTTGCCGCCTCCCTCATCGTCGAAAGCCTGCACGGTGACATCCTTGATGCCTGGGAACTGACGAATGACTGCTTCGACTTCTGTGAGTTCGATGCGGAAACCGCGAATCTTCACCTGTCCATCGCGCCGTCCTACAAACTGGATATTCCCATCCGGCTGGTAGCGCACAATGTCGCCAGTGCGGTAGCAACGGCCCCAAGGTGTCTCTATGAAAGACTCGGCAGTCTTCTCTGGACGATTCAGATAGCCTCGTCCCACTTGAGGACCATTGACCCATAGTTCACCGGCAGCGCCTACCGGCAACCTGTGTCCATATGCATCCATGATGTATAGATGCATATTCTCCACAGCCTTTCCTATGGGGATGTTCTGCAGTTTCTCCTTTACGGCAAATGACGTTACATAACAGATGCTCTCTGAAGGGCCATAGCCGTTCAGGAGCAAATAAGGTGGAGGAGTGACATCTGCCAGTTTCTCACCACCTGTGACAAAGGCTTTCAGGGAGTGATTGGTGATATCGTTGACAAAAGAACGTGCCACCTGTGTTGTCATAAACGTATGGGTGATGCCGTTCTGTTCAAAATAGTCGTTCAGGGCGATAAGGTCTAGGCGGATTTCCTCAGGAATGATATAGACCGTAGCACCCACGATAAGCGGTGCCCATAATTCAAGCAAACAAGCATCGAAACCGAAGCTGGCGTATGCTCCCACCCGGCTGTCTGCTTCGAGATGCATGGTATGTGTGTGCATGTGGCAGAATGCCACCATATTGCGATGCTCCAGCTGGCACCCTTTGGGTACGCCTGTTGAGCCGCTGGTGTAGATGAGCGTAAAGAGGCTCTCGGGCTTGGGCCCATCAAAGTCCTTGGAATCCTTCAGCTTCTCAATGTCTTTAGTGAACAATACTTCTCCCTTGTATTCATCCACGATGGAACAGAGTTCTTCGTCGGCAATGAGCAGTTTGGAAGCTGTGTCTTGCATCATGAAGTTCAGGCGCTCGGCAGGATAGCTGGGATCCAACGGTTGATAAGCACAACCAGCTTTCAGCACACCCAGTGATGCGATGGCCATCCATTCCGAACGGGCTATCAGAATGGCAACAACATCCTCAAGTCCCAATCCTTTCGATGCGATATAGCTTGCGATGTGATCGCTCATATCATCCAATTCGGCGTAGGTGAACTGCTTGTCCTTGAAGACCACGGCTGTCTTGTTGGGTGTCGCCTTCGCCTGCTGGCAGAACAGCGATACGATGGTCTGCGTGTCATCGTAGGGCACGTCCGTCAGGTTGAAGCTGTCGAGTTTTTCCACTTGCGAAGCGGTCGTGATGTCGATGTCGCACAGTCGGGCTTGACTGAGAAAGCCTTCCACCACAGCCTCATAACTCTCCATGAACTCACTAATCAGTGCTTCGGAGTATGCGCTGGCGTCGTATTCTGCCCGTAGTTGGTATTGACCGTCGACGATAGATGCCATCAGGCAAAACGGCACTTCCAACGTGTGGTTGCAGAGCTGTATGGTCTGCATGGGCTTGCCTACGAACTGGCTGTCATCGAACATCTTCCCACGCCATGCAAACAGAGAGTTGCTTTGCAGGTTGAGGTCGGCCATCAGATCCGGATAGGTGTAGATGTCGTGTTTGCGACAGCCTGTTTGCTGCTCCTGACAAGCTTTAAGGAAGTCCATCACAGAGGTGTCGCCCGTGAACTTGGCGTAAACGGGCACCGTCTTCACGGTCATGCCTACCGAATGGAGGAAGCGCTTGTCGGTGCGTCCGTTGTAAACAGTGGAAAACAGCGCCTCCTGCTCGTTGTTGTACTTCGCCAGGAGATAGGCGTATGCGGCCGTAAACAAGGTGTTCTTATAGATGCCGTTGGCGGTGCGGAACGCCTCTACCTTTTCTTTCTTCGTGCCGAGCACGCGTGTGAGGGTGGCCTCTGAGCGCTCCCCACCTTCCAGGTCGGGGATGAGCTGGGTGAACGTATCGCCACAGTCAAAGTTCTGGGCAAACCATTGTTTGGCTTCCTCAAAAACGGACGTTTTGCGCATCTCGTCTTCGGCGAGGGCCACTTCCTGCATCGTCATCGTTTCGGCCTCCAGCGTCTTGCCGTTGTAGGCTGCCTCCACGTCAGCAAGCATCACCTTTAGTGTAACGCCGTCGCCGATGAGATGATGGATGTCGAGGAGCAGATAAAAATGAGCGGTATCTTTCAATAGTCGGATATGGAAAAGCCTGTCGTTATAGATGTCGAACGGCACGACCAGATGCTGCTTTTCCACTTCTATATCGGCTATCTGCTCTACTTGCAGGCTGAACGTCTCGCTGTCATCAATGGTCTGCTGTGGGTCACCCTGTTCGTTCACCTTGATACGCGTGAATAGCGTGGGGTGGGCTACCACTGCAGCCTCAACAGCCGTCTTGAGTTTTTCCTCATCCAGGCTACCATCGAGCATATAGAGATAGGGCAGATTATAACAGATCTCACCTTGATGAGCGATACATTCGGCATAGATGCCATATTGAACCTTGGTTAATGGAGCAACAGTCCTCATATTTATGAAATTCTAAGTTGAGCAAATGGGGTGATGAAGAATTAAATAATATTGAGTGAATCCAGGAATATAATGGCGATGCCGATAGGTACTATCCAGCGCAGGATGACCAGATAGATGAATGAGGCCACGCGTGAGCCCTGGTACCTTGTCTTCGGTACGAACCATCCTGTGAACAATGCCGCACCCAGTGCGCCAATAGGCATCAGGATGTTATTGACACAGGCATTGGCGGAGTCGAACAGGTTCATCCCCATCACGCTGAGCCAATTGGCATGGCCTGTCATCGACAGCACGGACAGTATGTTGGCAAGTATAAGAATCAGGGATACAACAATGACACTATGATGTCTGTTGAGTGGCCGCTTCGTTTCGGCTGTGGCTTCGCAGAAGAAAGCCACCATCACCTCCATCATCGAGATTGTTGAGGTGATGGCTGCGACACACATGAGTGCAAAGAATGCGGTGCTGGTGACCGTTGGGGCGAACATGTGCTGGAACACTGCTGGCAGCGTGACGAATGTGAGTTCTGGCCCTTCTTGGGGGCTGAAGCCGTAGGCGAAGACAGCGGGGAAGACGATCATGCCTGCCAGCAACGATACAATGAGGACAAGCACGATCATTTGCAACGACGTCCCCCGGACATTCTGGTCTTGGGGCATGTAACCACCATAGGTGATGAGTGCGCCCACACCTACGGACAGCGTGAAGAAGCTGAGTCCCATGGCCTGAAGGATGACCTTTGAGGTGATTTTCGAGAAATCAGGCTCAAACAGATACTTCAGTCCAGTGGTGCCACCGTCGAGGAAAATCATGTGGATGGCCATAAATATTAAGATGAGGAACAGCAGCGGCATCAAGATCTTGCTCAGTCGCTCAATACCCTTGTTGACGTCAAACCACAGTACCGATGCCGTCAGCACAATGCCTATGACGGCATACACAATCATCAGCAAGGCCTTCCCCTCAAACGCAGTGAAGTGAGCCTCCAGTGCTTTGGCATCCATACCGGCGAAGCTGTTCGCCGCCGCCTCCACCATATAGTAGAAGCACCATCCTGTCACGACAAAATAGAAGCTCAGGATGGCCAGTACGGACAGCAGATTCATCCATGAGAGCCACTGCCACCTACCTGTTCCGCTCAATGTCCGATAAGCTCCGTAGGCGCTCTTGCCCGACAGCTTGCCGATCAGGAACTCGTTCATCACCAGCGGCAAGCCGAAGATAAGTGAACACACGATATACAGGATGATGAATGCGCCACCACCGTTTTCTCCCACCGTATAGGGGAACTTCCAGATGCTGCCCAAGCCTACCGCACTACCTGCAGCGGCCAGCAGAACGCCAATCTTTGACGAAAAAGAATTGCCCATGCGCCCTTGAAATCTGAATCCTGCGAATACTTAATCCTCAAATTCAAACAGGCTGATGAAGCCCGTCAGCTGGAACACGTTCTTGATGTCGCTGTTCACGCCACGCATCACCACCTTACTGCCTGCGGCCTTTGCACCCTTCAGGATGCTCAGCAGGATGCGCAGACCGCTCGAGGCGATATACTCCAGCTTCGTGCAGTCGATGATGACATCCTTGCCGTTGCTGGTGTAAAGCGGCTTCAGCGTCTCTTCCACCTCCATGGCGGCGACGGTGTCCATTTCTCCCTCTAAAGTGGCAACGTACTTGCCATCAATCTCTTCAATCTTTGTTTTCATTTTTATTTGTTTTAAGGGTTTATAATCAGTCTTTTAATCTTTTGGTGAGCGTTAGCGTATTGTGCCCGTTTACGTATTCGTAGCGCACATCATCTACAAGGCCGCGAAGCAGGTGAATGCCCAATCCTCCTATCTGACGCTCCTCTGCGGAGAGCGAGATATCCACGCCCTCTTTGAGCGTTGGGTCGAAGGGTCTGCCGGCGTCTGTGACAACCACCGTCAGGCATTCACCGTCTGTCGTCATGCAAACCTCTATTTCGCCCTCTTCCCCGATGGGATAGGCATACTCCATCACGTTGACGACCGCCTCCTCGACAGCCAGTCTTATCTGGCGGGCCAACGCATCCTCCAGCCCCATCTTCTCGAACAGGGCCTTCTCGAAACTGCTGAGTTTCGTCACCTCATGAACATCGTTCTTCAGTGTCAGCGTCTCGCTCAGTATGCCATTGATTTCATAATTTCGCATTTCTTGGCTGCAAAAATAGCACTTTATTTGAAACCGCGCAAGAAAACTCCCCAAAAATAAGTCTCCGCCCCCAATAAATCCCCCTTCCTCCGCCCCAAACCCTTTCGTCTTTTACCTAACCCTTTAACCCTTTCGCCAAAACCCTTAGCTCTTCCCGTTGTTCCATCGTGATGGAACAATGAATGCAGCGCGGTCTTCCAACTGGACCACCATGGTGGGACACCCAACGCACCGCGGTCTTCCAGCGTGTCCCACGCGTGGGACTCGCAATAAGGACGTGTCCCTCGGGCCGTTACGATGCGTCGTGATGGCCGTTGCGACGCGTCCTTCATAAAAAGTTTGGCGTATAGGTCAAATTGCAGGATAGTTTAGTGGTACTTTGTTTCAATGGGTCAAATTGCAGGATAAGAAAATACTGTATTTGTTTGTCCGTATTTTCAGGATTGATTATCTTTGCTCCGCAGTCTGAAGCATAGTGGAGCTCTGCTGGGGAGCAACTTCATGAGGAATAGGATTGTGCAAATCGACAGGAATGGGCAGGAGTCTCTATTGGCAGGACTCTTGCCTTTTCATTCCAAGAGATTCTGCCAATGCCAAGAAAAACCCAATAATGAACCGCCTGCGGTTCTCTTGCGACATCCCGCTGTGGTTGTTCAAGTTCTTCTTCAAGTCAGTGAATGTACCTTCTATCTTGTTGTTGGTGTTGGGCATTCCCTTGCACTCTGGCAACTGATAGGTAAAGAGGTAAGGGAGATAGAAATCCACACTGTGCATGGCGGAACGGAGCCGCCGATGGGTGAACTGTGTCTTGCCTGACCTTAGTAGAGACCTTTTGTTCAGAGTGTCCTTCCAGGTCATTTTCCACAGGCTGTATTCTGCCTCGAAGTCGGCTTTCCCCACCTTGGTCAGCCTATCCATCAGCGCCTTCAGTTCCCTGGCTGCCAGGAGTCTGGGGTGAAGTGTAAGATAGCGCTTTACTATCTGTTTCATATGGTATTGGCACATTTGGATCTTATAGGCAGAAAAGATGCCGAAGAGGCTCTGCTTGCCGTCGATGATGATGCCGCGGATGGCGTATCCTCTTTCCTCTATACTGTTTACGGCATCCTTGTAGTCCTGATTCGTCTCGCTCTTTATGAACCCAAGATAGAGAGGAATGCCGCTCTCTTCGTCAAGCCCGAGCATGATTCCCCAGTTGTGGCCCCAGTAAGTGCCATCCAAATGAACAAAGCCAGAACCGGAGAGCGGAGGCTGCTCCCATGTCTTTTCCACATATCGGAGGCGACGCTTGATGGTCGAAGGGCTTACACCATGTGCTGCAGCTAGTTCGGAAACAGTCTGCTTGCCGTCCTGATAGGAACTCCAGAGGCTCGACAATGCCACTTCATGGCTGTTGCGGAACTGATACCTGCATTCTCTACATACGTATAGCTGAACGCCTTTACGCTTTCCATTCTTCATCGTGTGCGACGAACCGCACACAGGGCATTTTACTTTATACATCTTCTACCGTTTATGGGGTGCTTGAATGCCCACAAAGGTAGCGTATATCGACATCTTAGAGGATTTTATCCTGCAAAATGACCCATTGACATATTTTATTCGACGATTTTTGCCTCAAGCTGCTTAATCTCTCGGAATGCCTTTATATATTGGCATCCCGAGAGATTTTATCCTGCAATTTGACCCATAGGACCTTTCTTTATTTGCTTTTCCGTATTGGACAAAAAGAAAAAGGGAACATATGAACGTTCCCTTTTAGATGAGGATGTGTGGTTATTAGTTTACGCCACCACCGTTATGTTTAGCTGTCATGTCAACAACAACTTCAATGTTCTTGTCCTGATCGATAGAAGGCACGATGATAGTTGCCTGACCAGACTCACCAGTCTTAGGAGTGCGACCATTGCTGGTAGCGGTCTTAGTCTGACCGTCCTTTGTCTCGGTGACGGTGATGGTGAACTCAGTGTCAGCGGGCAGGTTGTTGATAGCGGCCTGCAGTTGTGCAGGGGTGGAATAGGTCTGGCCATTGAGGGTGTAGGTGTAAACTGCTGCCTGGTCCTGAACCTTCTGGACGGCTTCTGCTACGTTGTTGTAGATGATGGGATCATCATCGTCCTTGCAGGAGGTCATGAACATGCAAACACCAGCTACTGCAATAGCGCAGAGGGAAAGAAGAAACTTTTTCATTGTTTTTTGAAAGTTTTTAAGTTAATTGGTTTTGATGTTTATTTATTTATCTCTTTGTTTTACTTGAAGTTGTCATTCAGCATTTTGCGGACATACTCTTCGACGAAGGCCGGTTCCCAATGGTGAGACGCGCGGTTTTGGTCAGGCTGCGTAGTGTAGCTGCGTCCCATTTTTTCTTCCCAGTACTTGAAGAAGGCTTGATAGCTGTATTCCAATCCGTAGTACTCGGGGAGTCGTAGCCTGACGAATGCATTTCTGCGCTGTCGTTTTCCTCCCATGGGAATGGCGAAGTGGAAGCCAAAATTGTACTCACCTCCTGTTAGGATGCCATAGACACCGATGGCGTATTCTCCGAAGTGGCGTGTGACGTCGAGTCGTCCGCCGTAGTCGCCGTAGAGGAATCGTCCTCCTTGTAGCTCTATTTGCAGGCGTGTGTGCGGTTCGTAGTAGCTGGCGTGTGCCATGAAGTTAAGCTGCTGTGATTCCCGGATGAACCCTAGGCCATTTTTCCAAGAGTTGTTGAACCCATAGGTATAGCCTGCATCGAGTGTGATGTCCAGATTTCTGATGGCATGGAAGGTGACTTTTGCCTGTAAGCCCGCTCGTTCAGCATGAAAGAATCCTACGGCCGCCGAGATGTACCAATGCTTGGTGGAGAGGATTTGTTGGCTGAGGTTGGTATTCCCAATCTGTATGTATCGCTTGGTATCGTACTGGTCCAATTGATAGAGAATAGGGAAGACGGGCTGTAGGGTAAGCCTGGCTCCTGGCCAAAGAGTGGCAGCAAAAGCGGGTGCGATGCTCACACAGTAATCGAAGAGGTGGTCGAGTTTGTTGTTGACCAGGCTGATCATAGGGAATACCGTGATGTCAATCTTACCTGTCGAGGCGGCTTGCGGCTTGACGTCTCTCAGCACTTCCAGCGCCTGCTTCATTTGCCTGTCCACGCAGACGTCCCATGTTCCTTCACGCTTGAAGGCGTGGACGATGAGCTGTGGCATTTTGTAGTCCGTGAGCACTATCTCGAAATATTGTATTTCGGGGCAGGCTTCCGTAACTTGCCTGATGGCAGCGACTGCTCCTCGGAATGTTCCTCGGTGTGCCCTGTCCTCGATGGCGAGGTAAAGGGTGTCAGCATTCGTCTTTGCCCGAATATCCTCGAATCCTTCTGTTTTCAGTATGGTCACAACCTTTGTGTCTTGTGCCCTTGCTGATAGAGAGGCGATTACGAGCATGAAAAGGCATATTATATGCCTAACCACTCTATATTCGGCGCAAAGATAGTTCATTTCTATGAGTTTTGAACGTTGTTTAGGTTTTTTAACGTTTAATTTGGCGATAATTTATGATTTAGCGTAAAACTTTACGCCCATTTACGATATAAATGCCTCTTGGAAGTGTTCCGAAGTGACTTTTTGAGCACACTTTTCGTCCGGAGAGATCATAAACGGCATCGTTGTCGTCTAAATTGTTATCTTTGAGCTCTTCAATGCCTACAGGTCCGCTGGGTTTGATGACGAATTCCTCGTAGAGTTGAGCATAGTAGCTGAGGATGTTGGCGCGGTTGAGCGTGGGGAGGTCAAAGGTGTAGAGCGTGGAGGCGCCATCGGGGTAGAGTCCGATGGTCTGCTGCTCGGTATGGACGTGATAGACGAGGGTGTCCGCCCAACTCTCATCGGCAGCGGTGATGACGACGACACAAGAGTCTTTGTTGGTGAGCTTGAAGTTGGCGTGTAGCTGCGAGAGGCCGCTCTTATTGTCGGCCCATACGATGGTGTGTCCATGAGCTGGAATGAGGGTGGAGATACCCTCTTTGGCCTCGAAACGCATCTTTTTAGGCTCGGTCAGGGAATTGCCGGCATAGAGACCGGCGATGTCGTAGTCTTGGTCAGTGGTGTTGTACAGCTCAAACCAGTCGGCCTTCGAGCCAAGATCGTTGATGTACATGCCGCTTTCGTTGGCACATACCTCGTTGATCTTAATGGGGTGGTAGTCTGTCTTCGCCAACTGTGCGGCAGCTGTCTTCTTGAAGGTCGCCGTGAGGTTGAAGGTCTGTCCTTCGTTGAGATCGTAGCTGGCATCGCGTGACACAACAGTTCCATTCTGGTTCTTCCACCCGTTGAAGGTGTAGCCCGTGGGCGCGATGGCCTTGACGGTTACGGGATAGAAGAGCTTGCCGGAGAACATATTCGTCGGTACGGGCATATCGTTGACCATGAGCCGTCCCTGTTCCATCTCAGAGGCGAGGGTCACCGTCTGTTGTGTGGTGGCGCCGCCGTATCTGTTGTTGAGGAAGGTGACGAGCTGGTTGATGCGAGATGTCTGCAAGTTTGATGTGAGGTTGTTCGTTATCTTGGAGGTGCTGAACGTGGTCTCGCCACCAACACGTAGGGCGGGATTGACAATATTGGCAATCTCGTTGGCAATGTCGCGGCAGCGGTTGGGCTCGAAGACGCTGCCGGTGATGACGGCGTAGGCGTCAATGAAGCGTTTGCGGAACTGCTCGTTTTGCATCATGTTAAGGAAGAGCGTCACGAACTCAATTTCGCGTGTCCATCGGTCGCCGGTGTTGAAGTTGTCACCCGATCCGCGCAGCGCGTTAAAGGTATAGATTTGCTTGTTGGCGAAGTTGCCGAAGGGGTCGTTGGTGTCGAAGGCGAAGTCGATGTCAAAAAGCACGAAGCGGAAGCGCCCGTCGTTGCGGTCGCGGAAGCCCTTGATGTTGTTCTGTGGGTAGTCCGTGCTGGCGAGATAGAACTCCACGACAAGGTAGTTGATGTATTCCTCGATATCTACGAGCTTCTCAATCTCAGCGTATGAGTCTTCGTCAGTGGCGCTTTCGGAGAGGGCCAGGAGATGCTTCCACGCTTCATTCGTGCCGGCTTGCTGCACATAGCCGCTGTCGGGCGTCATCTTGAACTGGTCCATGTTATCGTTGTCGTAGCCATAGACCGTGTAGCCGTAGTGCTTGCTATTGGGTTCACGCAGGTTGAGGACGCCGATATAGCTGCCGTTGAAGAACTGGTGCACGGGCTGGAAACCTTGTGTCTCCACGTAGAGCCCGCTGCTTCTGACGATGGTCTGCAGCACGGCATCCTTCACGCGACCGGAATTGTATTCGTTACCGCCATTGCGCAGCTTCACGGACTTGTAGCGCACGTTGGGTCGGTCTGCGAAGAAGGCGTATGCCATCTTGTTCTCGCCCTCGTATTGTTTCTTGGCCTTGAAGTTGCTGGAATGAGGTGCCCACGCGCGGCTCCATCCGCCGGAGGCCTCCATACCCACTTCCTGACTGAAGGCGAGTTTGCCATCTGTCGTGAAATATTCCATTTGCACTGGGCGTTCCCAGTCGGCATTCCAGTTGCAGGGGCCGTCCTGTCCGTTGCCGGGTATGCCGTTGCCGTTTCCACGCACGAGGATGCCGTGGTCGGCGCCCTGAATGTCCTCGTTGTCCGCCACGATGTTCAAGATGGGCAGACTGTAGTTCCGGGTGCGGAAGAGGAAGGAGCGTGTGACCACGGGGCTTGACAGCATTCCCTCCTGGAAGAGTCGCAGGCGCAGGACGCTGTTCGAGGTGAATTCGAAGGAATAGGAATTCGATGTGCTGACGATGCCGTTGTAGTGTGCGCGTGAGGGGGCTGTGCCGTCGAGGGTGTAGAGCAGGGTAGCGCCTTGGGGGAAGGTGACGTTGACGCGCACTCTCTCTCCATCTTCAAAGACACCGCTCTCCACGTCCACGGTAGGCGGATCCAGACGTGCGCTTCCGAAGATGGAGGTGGCGTTGGTGGCTCCGAGCGTCGGCTCATCGGTGTAGCGCCAGATGTCGCTGCCGTCTGTGGCGCGGGCATAGGAGCATCGGCTGATGGCCATGGGATATGTCAGCTCGCTGATGACCTGTCCAGCCTCGTTGCTGATAAAGAGGTCGCTGCCGTCGCAGTCGAGGTCGAAATTAATGTTCGTGGGCGCGAAGCGCGAGTGGTGGTCGAACCACAGCACCTTGTAGCCCTTGGCCGGCACGATGCCAAAGCGGCTGTCCATGCGGTGCTTCTTCAGGTTCTTGCTGTCGTCGCTGATGTAGAGTCCTTCCAGCGTCACGGCCTTGTCGGTGCTGTTGTAGAGCTCAATCCAGGCGCCGTAGTTGAAGCTGGGGTCGAGGTACATATCCACGTTGGCGGCCTGCACCTCGTTGATGATGAGCGCCTCGGCAGTGACGGTGCCGCGTGTGACGATGACGGTACAGGTGGCGCTGGCCTCGCTGCTGCCGTTAGCCATTCGCGCGGTGATGGTGGCCTTGCCCTCGGCCTTCGTGGTGATATGCCCATCGGCATCCACGGCGGCCACGCTCTCGTTGCTGCTGGTGTAGGCCACCTTGGTGAAGGTGGCATCGGCAGGCAGCACCGTGGCCGTGAGCTGTGCCTCCTCGCCCACAAGGAGATTCAGGTGGTTGGTGTTGAGGGTGATCTGCGTAACGGGCGTCTCCTTGCCGAACCATTCGAGGCGGAAGTTATCGAAGAGGACCCAGTTATTGGAGACCCATCTGTCGTTCTTGATACCTACGCGCAGCTGGTCGCCCTTGCTCAGGGTGATGGTGACGCTGTTGTCGTCGTAGAGCCCGTCATTAAACATCGCCTGTCCCGTCAGCATCGTGTTAGGATAGTTGGCCAAGGTGGCGTCATAGACGGTGCGGTTGTTGTTCGAGACGATGACCTCGCCCTTCTCCAACAGGGCCGCATAATGGTCGCCCAAGCCGCCGGTGATGGAAGTGCTACCATTATTATATTCATAGTAGAAACCCGTGCTCTCCACATAATGCGAGTAGAGACTCTGAATGGGTACTTTCTTCTCGTTGGCATAGAGATAGCAGGTCATGACGCTGCCGTCGGTGCCGTTCTTGTAGCGGTTGATGGACTCTTGGGAATTAGCTTCCGGACGGAAGAAGCCCTGCACGCTGAGGCGGTACTTGCCGTTGTTGGGTATCGTGATGACCTGATAGATGTCGTACCATCCCTGCCAGAACTCCATCATCTGGTATGAGGCGCCGTTGCCGCCGTAGCTGCCATTGATGTACCAGCCGTCGGTATTGTTGTCATCGAAGCCGGGGTTCTTCAGAAACTCGCTGGTGATGTCGAACCATTCGCCGTCATCATCGCCGCCTTGCTCTCTCTCCTCGACGAGGCGGTCGTACTCAGCCTTTAACACATTATACTGCTGTTGGGCGGCAGCGAGCGTTTCGGCGGTCGCCGTCCGGTCGGAATAGACCGCGTCCAGATTCCAGTACTGTGTGTAGAGGTTGTTGGAGAGTGTCTGCCATTCCTCGGCAGAGTAGTTTCGGGTAACCATGTAGAGGTCCCATATCTGGCCCATGACGGTGCTTAAGTCCCAATAGATGGAGGTCGAGGTGAGCACCGCTTGATAGGCGTTGGTCAGTGTGTTCTTCATCGCAATGATCTCGGCATCTGTCGCGCTACTGTTAGCTGTCAGGGCCTTTGCGTTGTTGATGGCAGTGGTCAGAGCTGCGATGACGTCGGCATTGGCGTAGTTGCCGAGGGCTGCCTGATACTCGTTGATGAGTCCGCGCAGTTCCATCAACGCGGGGTTGAGCTCGCTGCCCGTGTAGTAGAGGCGGAAGTTGTCGGCGCCCAGCCAGGTGTTGTCGGCGTTCAGGGCGCGGACACCCACGACGAGCGTTCCCGTGCCGTCGTGATGGTAGGTCACGCTGTAGTGCTTAGGCTGGTTGTTGTAGTCCGAGGAACAGGCCGTGCGCGCCTCATTCTCGATGTCGGTACCGACAAAGAGGTAGAAACCGGATGCTCCCACACCCGTGATCACATCGGCCTCCAAGGTGTAGTCGCCGGCAGGTATGCCTTCGAGATACTGTGCGATCACGCCGTCGGTGAGGGGCATGTTCGGGTGCCAAGCCTCCACGAAGTTGCTGATGCTGACATTGTCATACGAGTAGGAGGCTTGGCGTCCGCCCACATTCTGCCCACCGATGGTAATCGTCCATCCGTTGGGTGTCCAACCGTTGCTGCAATCCTGGCTCATGTCGGCGTTCACCATGGTGGAAGAGGTGATGTCAACGGGGCCGGTTGTGTAGTGTTCCACCTTCCAGTTCGTCATCACCAGCCAGCTGTTATAGACATATTCGCCGACATTCACGCCGATGGTCAGCTGGCGGTCGTCGCCCACCGTCACCTCCAGCTCATTCCTGTAGGCACCCTCGGAGAATGCTTGGTAGGCGGAGCCGGAGTTGTCGGGGTAGTAGTAGCCCGCATTGTCCTGCCTCGAGTTGCCGCTGGTGTAGGCCGTCGTGCGCTGGTAGTCATAGAGGCCATGCAGCGTCTGCTGGATCTCGTTGGCATACATGTAAGCCGGGTTCTCCTCGTTCTCGCCGTGGGCTGCGTTGAAGTTGCCGACGCGGTTGAAGGCCTGCAGGCTCACGCGGTACTTGCCGGCTGCGGGCACGGTGATGTCCTGGTAGATTTCACCGCCCTCGGCGCCGAAGAAGCGGAAGCAGTGGTTCGTGTAGCCCACGCTACCGTCGGAGCGGACGCAGCTATATGTCCAGCCATTGGCATTGCCATTGTAGTCGGGATTCGTCACGCACTGACTCGTGACATCCACCCACGTCTGTGCTGCGCCCATTGTCGCGAGGGCCAGCAGCATCACGGAAAGAGAGAAAACCCTTTTCATAAGATATAATAAGTTTAAAGAGGGGGCCTTACTTTATGTTCGCTTCCTCCAGTCCGTAGCCTTTCTTCTTGTCCACGGCCTTGAGATAGACGGAGATGAGCAGCGAGGCGATGCCTAGGGCGGCCAGCATCACGAGCGCCCATGTGTAGTCCAGCTCGTGGGCGGCAGTGCCTTCGGGGTTCGTTTTGTTCAGGACCATGCCGATGAGGGCGGGGAACAGGCCGAGGCCGATGTTCTGAATCCAGAAGATGGCGGCATAGGCCGAGCCGATGATCTTCTCGTCCACCAGTTTGGGTACCGAAGGCCACAGGGCGGCAGGCACCAGCGAGAAGGAGGCGCCGAGGACGAGGATCGTCACGTAAGCCACCGCCACGCCACCAGCGGCAGAAGCCGCCGAGACGCCCGGCAGGATGAATGCGAACGTCAGGTGGCAGACCACCAGCAGGATAGAGCCTAGCATCAGCATCGAGGCTGCCTTACCCTTATGATCCACATAGCTACCCAGGATGGGCGTGATGGCCACCGCCAGCAGCGGGAAGACGGCGAAGATGGTTTCCGCCGTGCCACGCATATAGCCCATATAGCAGTAGATGACCAGCGCCACCACGGCAAGGCCCATCAGACCGTATTTCGTGCTCTTGTTGTTCTTGATGAAATTGCTGGAGAACGAACCTGCAGCCACCACCAGCATCAGCGCGTACTGTACCCAGGTAACCAAGTCGCCGCCCCAGAACGTGTCGGAGGCCGCGGGGGTGAGGTCGAGGTTGCACTGGAGCATATTCACCGCATACTTCTGGAACGGGAAAATGGCCGAGTAGTACAGCACGCACAGCAGCGCAACGAGCCAGAAACCGAGGCTGGAGAAAATCTTGCCCAGGTCGCTGAGTTTGAAGGGGTCGTCAACCTCCTCAGCCTCGCCCGTCTGCGCGTCCAGCTTCTTGTCCATGAAGAAATAGACGATGAACATCATCAGCGCGATGCACAGCAGCACTACGCCGAAGGCCACGCTGCGGCTGACGCTGACCTCGCCGCCCAGCTTGGCAAAATACGGGCTGAAGATCATGCACGTGGCTACGCCCAAGCGCGCCAGCGCCATCTCCGAGCCCATTGCCAGCGCCGTCTCGCGGCCCTTGAACCACTTCACGATACCGCGTGACACCGTGATGCCCGCCATCTCGCAACCGCAGCCGAAGATCATGAAGCCGCAAGCCGCCAGCTTCGCCGATGCCGGCATACCTGCGCAGAAGGGTAGGATAGTGCCGATGACGGGCAGCTCGCCGTCCCAGTTCAGGTTCGCCGTGAACCACTGGTCCAGACTGCTACCGATGAAAGCATCGCTGACGGCGTAGTACTTAATCAGTCCGCCGAAGAGCATCACCGTCCCCGACAGCACCGCCGTGAACCTTACACCCATCTTGTCCAGGATGATACCCGCGAAGATGAGGAAGAAGACATACACGTTGAGGAACACCTCAGCGCCCTGCATACGGCCGAACGACTCGCTGTCCCAGCCGCGCGTGTCCTGCATCAAGTCCTTGATGGGGGAGAGGATGTCCATGAAAATGTAGCTGCAGAACATGGCCAGAGCCAGCAGCAGCAATGCCGTCCAGCGCATCGCAGCGCTGTCGCGGAGAGTCTTTTGAATCGCTTGTGTCATTCTATTTCTTTTTGGATAACGCGACAAAAGTACAAAATATATTTTGTACCCACAATCTTCCTGCACTTTTTAACACTCTGCTATAACATTTTTCTCCCTCCCACGCGAGGGCATAATTATTACGACGCGTCGCGAAGCCCGTTACGACGCGTCGTAACAGCCATCGCGACGCGTCCCTCCAACGAGTTCCATGCATGGAACACAGCGGTGCGGCGTGGTTCAGAGAATGGGGGGATCGGCTAGGAAGGCTTTGATACGCGGGAGTTGGGAGAGGGCGAGGGTGCGGCCGAGGGTGTAGGCGGCGCGCATGTGGCTGCGGTTGTGGGAGATGCGGCCGCAGCCTTCGAGTACTAAGCCACGCTGCATATATGTTGTGCTACTTGATGCTGATACGTTTGATATGGACGGGGCGGCGGGGGTGTTCTTTGGCATCGACGGGGGTGCGGCCGATTCGCAGGGCGATGGGCATGCCCTCCACGACTTCGCCAAAGACCGTGTATTCGCCATCGAGATGCGGGGCGCCGCCGAGGCGGGCATAGGTCTGCTTCTGCACGTCGGTGAACGGTGCCGGCGGGTTCTTGGCCAACTCTTCCTCGGCTTGCACCTGCAGGCAGTTCAGCAGTTCCTGATGGGCGGCGTGGTCAGTGGCTTTCAGTGTCGCCAGCTCCTCGGCGTGTGCGCGTTGCAAGGCCTCGAAGCGCGCGGCCACCTTCCCCTCGTAGAGCAGGGCCTGCAGCTCCGCCAGTTCGGCGGATGTCTGCTTCTTGCCCGTCACGATATACCACTGCAGCGCACTCGATGCTCGACCGGGGTTGATGCTGTCCGGCTCACGTGCGGCGGCCAAAGCCCCTTGTTTGTGGAAGTGGCGGGGGTAGAGGATTTCGGCGGGGATGATGGAGGAGGCCCCTTCCCCGTCCCCTCCCCTGTTAGGGAGGGGAGTTTTGTCCTCTTGTATTCTTAAAGAGGTGTCGCCGGCTTGGATGACCATGTCGGGGACAATGCGGTTAAAGAGAATGCCGTCGTAGATGCCTGCCTCCACGTTCTTGATGAAGTTATCGCGGTGTAGCGGAGTGTCGTCGTATAGTCGCACGACGATATCTCCCTCCGAGGTCTCAATGAGCACCTCCGTCTGCCCAATCGCGTCCCGTTTGCTGTCGTGGCAACCCGTGAGCAGCAATACGGCGGCCGCGAGCGTATATAATATTCTCTTATTCATAATGAGGGGCGGGAATCTCCTGACCGCGACAGAAGCGGTGAGTGATGTGGCGGTCGTCGCCGAGGTAGATGAAACGCTCAAGGCGGTGGAGGAGGGTGTAGTGGTCGTGGTTGAGGTCGGCATCGTCGATGACGAGGGCGTCGAATTCATAGCCCGGTTCAAAGCTGCCGACGCGCCCGAAGACGCTGCCGCCGGACTTGGTGGCGAGCCAGAAGGCTTCGGAGAGCGACAGGAAAGGCTTCGCGTGGTCGCGCTGGTAGTGCATCTTGCTGACTTGGATGGCATAGACCATCACGCGGAAGATGCTGAGGTCGTGGCCGGCGCTGATGTCGCTGGCGAGGCCGACGGGGATGCCGGCGTCGAGGAACGTGCGGATGGGAGCCATGCCTGAGGAGACGTTGAAGTTGGAGGTGGGGCAGTGGGCAACCATCACGCCGTTCTGCTGCATCAGCTGCAGTTCTTCGCCGGCGGTCCAGACGCAATGGGCCATGATGGTCGGCGTCTGTCCGAAGAGGCCATAGCGATTATAGGCATCGCCGTAGTTACAGCTCTCGGGTTCGAGTTGCTTGACGAGGGCAATCTCGTCGGTGTTCTCGGAGAGATGGGATTGCACGGGGAGGTGGTGGCGCTGGGCCAGGGTGCCGCAGAGCTGCAGCAGCTCGGGGGTGCAGGAGGGAATGAAGCGCGGCGTGATGATGGGGCGTACAAGGCCGTCGGGCTCGCCGTAGGCTTGCACGAGTGCTGTGCAGGCATTTTCCGCCTGTGCGATGGTTTCGCAAAGCGCCTCGGGACAGTTGCGGTTCATGTTGACCTTGCCTACGAGGGCGCCCATGCCTGCCTCGCGGAAGAGGTCCATGAGGCGGAGGGTGCTGTCGAGGTGTACGGTGGCGAAGACGGAGGCACGCATGGTGCCGTGGCGCCATAGGTCATAGATGAAGCGGCGATACATACGTTCGGCGTAGCCGGGGTCTGCATAGCGCGTTTCCTCGGGGAACGTGTAGTTGGCGAGCCAAGGAAGGAGCTCCAAGTCCATGGCCAGACCGAGGTTGCGGTACTGCGGGGCATGGACATGGATGTCGTTCATGGCGGGGATGAGGAGACGGTCGCCGAAGTCGATGACCTCTGCCTCGGGGGCCTGGAAGGCGCTGACATCGGTGGCGACGCCTACGACACGGCCGTCGGCCACGCCAATGTAGCCGTTCTCGATAACCTCGAAATGGTCTTTTTCTTTTGTGAAGAGGATATGTGCCTTGTAGATCTTCATATGCTTATTTCAGCCAACGGGCGAGCCATTCGAAGTAGGTCCGTTGCCACAGGATGCCGTTCTGGGGCTTGAGCACCCAGTGGTTCTCGTCGGGGTAGAGAAGCAATTCGGCCTCGATGCCCTTCATGCGGGCGGCATTGAAGGCGCTCATGCCTTGTGTGGCGTTGATGCGGTAGTCCTTCTCACCATGGATGCAGAGGATGGGGGTGTCCCATTGATCCACGAAGAGATGGGGAGAGTTGCGGTAGGTTCGGTCGGCATTGGCCGTGCGGTCGCGGTTCCAGTAGGCATCGTCATACTCCCAGTTGGAGAAC
>Ga0310691_10002599_pt1 | contig 23447 bp, 20 predicted proteins | sample 176DNAGHGlowgp2_FD_203887 | JGI IMG/M metagenome (GOLD analysis project Ga0310691, IMG submission 203887) | Sheep rumen microbial communities from Palmerston North, Manawatu-Wanganui, New Zealand - 1766 DNA GHGlow gp2 (v2) (version 2) | ecosystem: Host-associated > Mammals > Digestive system >...
CCATCGCTAAAAGAACTGATTACCGCAGATTATAAAGCAGTAAAGAGTACGGAAAGTGAGCGGATAATAGCCGAGTTTTTGAGTGGGTTGACACCGGTATTAAAGCCGGAGTTAAGGCAAATTTCGGGGATACCAGGTTCTGGTAAGAGTACGTATTGCGATAAGAATTTACCGAAAAACTTTTTGTTGTTAAGTTTTGATAAGATAATGGTATCGCTTTCAGGTTATCAGCAAGCCTTAAAAGAGAAAGGGGCGGTGTATGCCTATGGGGCGTACGAGATGCCGGCAAGGATAATCGGTTATGAGTTACTGCGGCGAGCGATTGCTAAGAAGTATAATATTATGCTTGAGCACAGCGGCACCAATCAAGCGCATTTGGAGTTGTTTAAGAACTTACCGAAGAAGGGGTATAAGACGGCGGTCAATTTTATAGTGTGTGACACGGGTTTAGCCGTGGCACGTACCAAGAAGAGGGCGGAAGAAATAAACCGTTACGTGCCGGAAGAATTGGTCATAGAGCGTGCCAAGAGGATAAAAAGTTATGTATCTGCATACCAAAAAATAGCTATGCGGACAGCTTATTTTGACGGGGCAAATAATTTTGCACCGTTAAAGAAAATTTAAGATAAAAGTCCTTAAATAAGGGCAATAAAAGTTATGTGGAGGGTTAAAGATGAAGAAATATTTGATAATGTTATCCTGTTCGGTATTGATGTCCGGTACGGCGCAAGCGTTGACGGCGGCTGAGCAATTAAATGCGACCAAAGAGATATTTATAAAAGACTTTCAAAGAATGGATGACGACAAAGACGGCAAGTTAAGTTTGGAAGAATATTTATCGCATCAATTTGAAGATTTCAGAGCCAATATTATCAATGCGGACGGGTTTGGAAAGAGTAAGGCTACAAAAGCGGAAGCAAAGAAGGAAGAAGTTGAGTTAGCCGGAACATCAAAAGCATTAGAAGACATGGCGAACTATGATGTAGAAATAGATGACATAGATTTAGGTGATTTAGGGGGTGAGTCTCAGAAGTTAACCAAAGAGGATGTCATGCCGAAGAGTGCCAAAGCGGAAGAGATTGAGGTACCGGAATTAGATTTATCGATTAGTGAAGAAGAGAATTTGAACAATCTGTTGAACAATGTTGAGAAGAAGTCTGAAGTCAAGGAAGAAGAGAGCAAAGAAGACAATGACGAGCAGATAGCGATGATGATGGACACGATAAAGAAGACATTACCGAAGAAGATAGATTCGGAGACGACGTGGACGGACATTGAGTATGCGGACAATACGATATCGTATATTTATCAAGCGAATATCAACACGACCAATTACAGTGAAGAAGACAAGACAAGACTAAAGAAGAACATTAAGCAGCAGATATGTCCGAAGACGTACGATGAGATGTGTCCGAAGATTAAGCCGATGTTTATTGATGAGGGGATAAACATGCGGATTAAGTATTTTGACAAAGCGAATAACGAGATAGGAACATGCGAGTTTAATAAGGAGACTTGCGGGGAATAGGACAAGCGACAAGTCGCAGCCTCCGCGGCTAGAGTGGCACGCGCCGTGCAGGCGGCAACCGAAGGTTGCTAAGGTGCGCAAGGAAAGATAAAAATTCAGGGCAGGGTAGAACTCTGCCCTGAATTTTTATGCGCACCTAACATTTGCATCCCGCTTTACTATACCGCGTCATGCTGAACTTGTTTCAGGATCCCCCCTCTTTAAACCGTCATGCCTAAAGCGAGTGCACCTATTTAAAACGTCATGCCCTGAACGAGTGCAACGAGCGAGGTCAGGCATCTTCAATATTTTTTATAAGGATATATTTACCCCTCCGGCTCCCCACTAGCGGGGAGTGAACAATAAGGAAGATACCTTATCATTCGGACTTCGCCGAATGAGGTATGACGTTTAATATTTCCCTCTGCCCCCTTTCCGGAGGGGGGAAGTGTCAACGCAGTTGACAAAGGGGGTGACAACAAATCAGCTATTTAAACAAAACCTTTTGTCTAAAAAAGTATTGACGAGGGGGCAAAAATATGGTATATTCATAAGTGCGAAAATATACATATAACTATCATTATAAATAATCACCCAAGGCAGCAACCCTTAAAAAAGGTTGTGTTGGCGAGATTTAGGTTTTAAGAGGGTAACAAGCAGGTTCTTCGGAGTTTGCGTGTTGTTTTCAATGAAATCGCTATGTTGTGTTGAGTCTGAGGAGGCATTGACTTGACGCCCGCCCGTACGCTGGGACTGCATATACTGCAATACAGATATGTAGACAGGACAGACACACATAGAAAAAATAAATCTCAAAGACAGCTGCGGCTTTAAACTTTAGAGGACATGACTGGAAACTTTGAAGTCAAGTATCTGTTCCTGAAAAAGTGGAACAACATTGTGATATTGCCCATCAGCATTTTGTTGCTGTTGGTGGCAGTGATCTTCGGTGGTGCTTTGCTGTATGGCATTGCTCTGCTGCTTCTTCTGGGTGCGTTGGCAGTTAATTGTTTGTGGTTCGTTCCCACTGGCTACGTGGGATACAAAACCCGCTTCACCAAATTGGTCAACAAGTCCTACTCGGATGGGATCAACTTTTTGATTCCCTTTATTGAGGAGGGGAACCTCCTTGATACAAGGGTTATCACCAAGGTTGAGAGCGACACCAAAAAGGTCTTGACGCGTAACAACGTGACATTGGAGTGCACGCTAACATTCCAAATTGACCCACGGTATGCCTCCCAGATTTTCCGCTTCTGGGGTGTTAACTACTATGACACTCACGTGTCTAAGTGGGTGGATGCGTGTTTTGATACTTTTGTCAGCAAGCTGACCTATCCTCAACTTCAGACACAAAAAGACAAGATTGAGGAGATTGCCTCAGCTTTAGTTCTCCAGGAAGTGGACAAGAAGTGTTCCGAAGCTTCAAAAGACATGGGTAGTCACGAGGCCTTTCGCGCCGAGTACACGGCCGACGTGAAGAAGGCTATTGACTTGGACGAGGACGGCACCACAGAGGAAATTCCTATGCTTGAGCTGAAAACCTGGCAGGAGTTTACAGATGGCGTTATGTTCTTCAAGTCTTTTAGCCTTAAAATTAACAAGGTGACTTTTGAATCCGAGTACGAAGATGCTCGCGCCAAGGTCGCCGTGGCAAAGGCTAACGTTGCCAAAGCTGAGCATGAGAAGGAGGCAGCTCTTATCTTGGCAGAAGCCAAAAAGCAGGCTAAAATCTTGGATGCTGAGGCAGAGGCAGAAGCTATCCGGAAGAAGGGCGCTGCTGAGGCAGAGGCTATTGAGTTGACAGGCAAAAAGCTCAGAGAGAACCCTGAGTATATTGCTCAGACCAGAGCCAAGAACATGCCGACAACAGTCGCAGGCGAAGCCGCTGTCAGTGTCTTGGTTGGTGGTGGTGACACCAAAAAGTAAAAAGAACCCCGCGCGTGAGCGTGGGGTTCCTTTCGTTTTAAAAGAATACAAAACTACCATCGTCAGGGTTAACCGAAATCGGCAAAATCCCGTTGTCATAACCATACGGACAATAGTTCGGGTACACATACGGCACAAATACCTGAAAAATCAACGGTACATTATCCTCGGTTATTCCAAAGGCATAGAGCTTTGCACAATTGTTTGTTAAAGCCATGAGCAATAAATGGCTCTTAAGCTCGGAAAAATCAGCCTTGTCTCCCAGAGGTTTGTAGTGGGCCTTATTCCCATCATACGCAAGCCCTAAAGGCGATAAACGGAAATTTCCCGCATTCAGCTCAACAACAATGTTTTCATGCAGACACTTAAGCGCGCCATCATCAGAATAAACATTCTTGGCAACGTGGTGTCCCAATAAAATACCGCTCGGGTACTGTGCCGAAATCAGACTCCAGTTCTTCTCATCAGTTTTGTAAAGGAATAATCCCACATCTCTGAGTGAAATATCATACCCGAAGCAGAAAATCGTTTGGCGGAGCTTTAAGCTCTTATCATGCGAAACAAACACATGTAACAATGCCGTTCTTAGCTCAGGCTTGGCAAACTTGCGGCTCATCCCTGTATGAAATACTAAAAGATGTAGCCTGCCGCCACTGTTTAATTGCATAATGTAACGCTGATCCGGTTTGCACACATGGTAGCCCCAATAAAAAAGTGTCAGCGCTAAAAGCGCACCGGCAAGCATCGGAAAATGCCCCAGACAGCAGAGCAAAGCAACCAGAAAAAGACCCAAAACGACAATCTTGTTGTGTAAGGCATAAAGCCAACGTGTCGGGTGGAGCATGGCGCCACCCCATAAAAGACTAAAATAATTGAACATGGCAAAAAAGTTTTTAGTGAAACAATAATTTTTAAGATAGAGCCAATATAGAAAAAAAACGTGGAAAAAGCAAGCGTAAAGATTGAGAATATCCCTGTCTAATGCTAAAAAAAAGACAGATTTTAAAGGAGATAAGCCATGAACCGTGTTGCTCAATTTGAAAAAGTAAGTTTTAAGCAGTTTAAAGAGGGATGGAATAAATCTTTTGCCGATACGGAAGAAGAAATCCGCCAAATCTACGATAATATCATATTACCCGTGCGTGCAACCAACGGCTCTGCCGGTTATGATTTTTTTAGCCCCATAGAGATACATTTGCCTCCGAAACAAACCGTGCTTATCCCGACAGGTGTCCGTGTTAAAATAGAAAACGGTTGGTTCTTGGGAATGTTTCCGAAATCAGGCTTAGGTTTTAAATATCGTCTGCAGTTGGATAATACTGTCGGGGTTATAGATAGCGATTACTATAATTCTGATAATGAAGGGCATATTTTTATTAAGATGACCAACGATAATAATGAGGATAAAACCTTGGAGATTAAACAAGGTGCTGCGGTTTGTCAGGGAATATTTTTACCTTTCGGCATAACCGTAGATGATAATGCTACCGGCATCAGAAACGGCGGTTTAGGCTCCACCGCAAAAGAATAAACGCTAATCGTTGGTAGATTCCGCCGGCATTGCCTTGATTGCACACAAAAAAAAGAGGTCGTTAAGACCTCTTTTTCTAAAGATGTGTTGTCAAAGTTTCGGTGTGAATTTAATAATCCTCAGTTCTTTATCTTTCTTGAGGACATTTTTATCACAACGGACAACTTTTAAACGCGGTACAAACGGTTCCGGTTCTTTCGGTGGTAAGATAAGATTTTCTCTTTCTCTGTCCTTTTCTGAGGCCTTAAAGTTTGTCTTAACAAAACAGGTGCTAAACTCCTTTTCATAGCGACAGAAGAAGTAATCTCCGCCGATAATCACCCTTTCCCCAATGTTAATCGGATAAGATACGGTATCATGAACATCAATCTTATCCATAAATTGATCATCATCAGAGCAAACCGTTTCATACCAGTAAGCATTTTCTGTTTCAAGTGCCCAACAGACACCCAAAAACTTCCCCGTACTTTCTTGGTAGAGCTTAACCGGATAGATGTCTTCAATTTCTGCACTGCCATCAAGCTCGGCGATAAACTGCATATCTTTAACATTTAAGATACAGCGTACACTGCGAATAGCTATCTCCCCGGTGGAGGTAAAAGTTGCCGCATGTAACCGACTATTCCAGTAGAAATACGTTTCATCATCAATAACTTTAGTTTTAAATATTCTAAGATCATTGAACGAATCCGGATTATCCATCTTAAATACCGGTGAAATAGAGGTAATCTTACCCGTTTGCGGTAAGAAATAAAGCCAGACGGGAAGAAACCTTGTTTTAAGACTGGCAAGCGTGATGTTTCCCAAAAAGACAAGACCATCATTTCCGAAGTAGTCTGCAAAGAAATCATGTGCAACAACCGAATCTTCCAGCACACAACCTTCATCCGGTAGAGCATATTGCTCCGGGCGAAATAAAGTTCCTAATTCTTTCATAAATATAAGGTTTTGTTTGACATAAATTCTTAAATAACAAACAAATTATAGAACATGCAAATTAAATGAGTCAAGAAATCAGTTCAATTTTAACTTAAAAAACAACACCAAAACGGTAATGACTTCCAAACGTCCTAACACCATCACAAAAGACAGCGTGTATTTAACAAACGGCGTAAAAGAAGCAAAATTCCCCTTGGGACCGATAGCCTCAGTTAATCCGGTACCGATACCGGTAATGTTGGCAACAGTTGCCCCAAAAGCGGTCATAAAATCAAGTCCGGTAAAGGATAGCACCAATGTAAAAAAGACAATGCCGAACAAAAAGGCAATAATAAGCGCAAACACGGAGTTAACAATATTATCATCAATAATTTTATCGCCGTTCTTCATCAACACCACTTGGTTAGGTGATAATGCTTTGATGATATGTTTTTTTAGGAAAGCAATAACCACTTGCCAACGGAATATTTTAATAGAACCGGTGGTGGAACCCGTGCAACCGCCATGCAGGAACAAAATCAGAAAGACAACAGCCGCCCATGGTCCCCATGTGACATAATCGGAAGAAAAAATACCGGCAGAGGTAATCGCCGCAATGAGGTTAAAGCTGACGATTCTAAAAGCGCTCATCAACGAAGTATTGTTTTGGTAGGCATAAAACAGAGTTAACAGCACCGTATAGAGCAAAATAAGCTTAAGAAAAGTATTTACTTGCGCATTATGAAAAATAGCATTAAAAGATTTCTTCTTAAAGATAAGCACAAAGTATGTAATCGGCAAAGCGCCGAGCAACATGAAGATACCGATAACCGTCTCTATGGTTGCGCTGTCATAATAGGCAATAGAATTGTTTTTAATGGAAAAACCGCCGGTACTTAACGTTGCCATTGCCCAATTAACCGCTTCAAACCAGTTCATTCCGAGATTTTTTAACAGCAACATACAAAAAATATTAAGCAAGATATAAACGATAATGATATCATAGGCGATATAACGGATTTTCGGTAAAAATTTATCTTCGGTATCAGAATTTTCATTGTTAAAGAGGCGCATACCGCCGGTGCCCAAGAAAGGCGAAAGGGCAACCGCAAAGATAATAATACCGACACCGCCCAAGCCGTTAAGCATAGAGCGCCAGAGTAAGACCGATTTCGGTTGTATCTCAACATTGGTTAAAATGGTAGAACCTGTTGCCGTAATACCTGCTGTCGCTTCATATACCGCATCATAGAAATGAGTGATACTGCCGTTTCCCAAAAAGGGCAGGGCAGCAATAAGCGGAGTTAAAAACCACGAGCAAATCGTAATCAGATAGCCTTGCAGAATAGAGATTTTATCAACGGTTCCACGGTTTGCAAGAAACAATGTCCCACCGACAAAAATGGATAACAGCCCGCTTTCAATAAAGATATAATCCGGCTTACCGCTGTCATAATAAAGCACAACGGCCGGCAACATCATCATAGTCCCTAAAACCAGCATAATAAAGCCGTTTATCATTAAAATCGGACGCCACATAACATCAATTCCCTAATTCAACATGGCATTATCATAAAATCAGTTCAGTCGTTTTTCAACGATATCCGCCATTTTCCCACAAAAAAAGCTCCCCGAAGGGAGCGTTAAAGGGTTAAACAATTTTTTGCCTTAATCCGTGTACGGACGAGCCTCGTAGTTGCTCTCAAAGAACTTCTTGTCATTGGTGTTCTTGAGATAGTCCACAAACGACTCCTTCATACCGTTGTAAGCTCCACCGAGGAACTGCTGGTAACGCCAGATGTGTCCGTCAATACCGTAGTCATAGTCACGCGGCGTGAAAGAATCCTTAGCAAACAGGTCTGCCAAGATGATGTTGGCGACGGCCTCTTCATGGCTGATACCGTAGAGGATTTCCTGATAATTCGGCCACCCCATGTTGCTGAAATGACAGATAATCTCCCGGAACTCCTCCCAGTCTGCCTCAGCAACCCCAGGCATGAGATAGCGTTCGGGCTTCTCCGAAGTGGTTTCGCCGTCAAAGGTAATGGTATCCTTAGCCAACGGTCCCAGACAGGCAGCTACATAGCCTAAGAAGATTTCGCCCATACGTGCCTCCGGAACGGAAACACGATTGTAGGTCAGGAATAATGGGCAGTGAACCATCACCAGATTGACCTTCACTTCAGCAAACTTGTCCTGCTTTAACTGGTACATCCACTCTGCGGCAAGACGCTTGTCGTAGAACGGATTTCCGGTGCAGAGTACGAGAGTAATCTCTTTCATACCGCGAGATTTTGCAAAGTCATACATCTCAATGAGGTTTCCCGCCGAGTCGTCGTCCTCGCATTTCTCGTAGTTGGCGCGCACCCACTTCTCATTTGCCATGCGGCTCATGATATTGTAGTAGGCGTCATACTCCGTACCGCGGATGATACCGCCCTTGCGGTAAAAGAGCTTCTTGAACAAGCCCTTGTTACCCTCTTTGCCGGAGGAAACAAACGGCAGAAGCTCGCCGGTCTGCTTGGCATAGAAGCGAAGGATTTCCATGGCATAGAACGGAGCTGTCATCACCCCGCCGAAGCAGTAGAGATAGGGGTTAACCATGTCCTTTGGCAAGTCGTAGAGCGAACAAACCTTCAAGACAGATATCGTTCCCTGCGCGTTCGGATACTCAAAGCTTGTTCCCGGTACCAGTCCGCCCAACTTCTCAGCCTTCAAAATTGTTGAAAGGTTGACATCAATAGGGCGAGCCATGTTGACCTTAACTAACTTTGCATACTCTCCACGCGCCTGTGCATTGCAGGCAAAATTTTTTTCTTTGAGCATTGCCATAAATTCTTTTTTTGACACGCTCACCATTTTAAAATAATTGTTCATAACTTTTTTAGATTTTAAAAATTTATAATAATGTTTGACTGCGCCTAAAATACCATTTTTTAGACATTTTGTCAAACATAAATTGGAATTTTTTTGCTTAAACGGAAACATATTGCCAAACAAAACAGGAAAGAACAGCAAATAATGCTAAAACAAGGGTAAGTACACGTTGTAATTTCAGATAGGAAACCTCCATAAACTGCGCCAGTATCATACTCCACACCATCGGCAAAATCGCCACATAGCGAAAATCTTGATTGCACATAAACGGGTGCCTCAAGCCGAACAATATCATACCACCTAAAAGACTAAACAGAAGCACAACCGTCAGCCCGCACATAGATTTGCTTTTAGCTTTAAATAACAACCACAAAAAGGCGATAAAGATAATTCCCAAAATCACCTTAAAAACAAATATCAGAGCAACAATGGCAGGCATAATCATCTGTCCGCGTAAGGTGAAATCCCACTGTCCGAACAAAGCGGTCTTCGTCATCGTTTCCCAAAGGTTGATGCCATAGTCATTATAAAACATACGCTCGTAAACAAATGCGCCCAACGGCGAATATCTCTCCCACAAATTATGACCGGCAAGTGATAAATGTTCTTGTGGAGGTACATAAGAAAAATCAATATGCAAAACAAAATATTGATAGAGCGGCCAAATCATCACACCGAGCAATAAAAAAAGACCGAAAATAAGCTCTTCCACAAAGGTTTCTTTGTTTTGGTATCTGACAAGTCTTAAAAGTAAAATTGCACCGACAAACGGCAAGACAAGAATACCAGAAAGCTTTGTTGCCGCCGCCAATGTTGCAAAAAGCCAAATATAAACAAGGTTTTTCTTACCCCCGCGATAGTAGTAAAGCAGAGAATAATAGATTACACCGGCCTGTAAAGGCAAAAGCAGGCAATCATTATTAAAAAAGCCGGCAATAGCGTGGTAAATCGGAAAACAAACCACAAAAGCCAACAATGCACCGAAACAGAACTTATCAAGCTTAAACAAAGATAAAATTTTAGCGCAAAGAAGCCCGTACCACATCATATAACCGACAAACAAAACCTGTACCGCTTCGCTGGCAATTTCTTTGGAAACATTTAAAAGCTCGCCTAAGCGAATAACCCCCGCCGCCGTAAAGAAATGCAGAATAGGGTGGTAAGCCGAATAACTCGGACGGGTTAAAAGCGGATTTTCATGCCAAAACATAAAGTTGTTTTCTAAGATGTACTCAATGTAGTTATAGCAGGAAGAAAAATCATATTGGACATCGTTAATCCTTGTATTTGTAATAAAGGCAAGGTTAAAAAATGCCGCCGTCCAAATAACCAAGCGCCCGATAACCAAGGAAGAAATCGTTTCTTTGCTAAACAACACGCTTAATCCGGCAATTAAGCAAAACAACCACGGTGCCCACGTTTTTGCCGGTATAAAAAATGTTGCCACCAAAATAAGCAGCGTGCATAAACCGAATTCCAAACGCTTATTGCCTGAAAGTCCTGTCGGGTTATAGAGCATGAAAAAAACACCGGCTAGCATCAGATTAAGCTGTGAAAGATTAACTTTTAAGAAAAAATCAGCAAGGCTTACAGCCCAGAAAGCAGTCAAAGCCAACAAAAAATGCCCAAAAGTCAATTGTTTTGCCATTATCAAATTCCCGTATTATCCTTTAAATACAAATAGCAAGTTTCAGATAATGAAGTCAAGTTTTAATTTATGTTCTGGACTGAATAATGTTTTTCCATAAATTTTGCAGACTGAAACTGCTTTGCTTGGAAGACGGATTAACCTGTCTTTTCTGTGCGGCACGAGCCTGTAAAGCTTTTTCATAGTTGATAACATCTTGAGAGATGAACTTTTCAGCCGCTGAGCTGATGCATTTTCTCATATCAATCATATAGCCGCCACGCCCGTGATGTTTTCTGGAATCCATATAATCGGCAAAGGTTTCTTGATTTCCCCAATGCTGATTATTATAAACGCAGTATGTGTAATCGTCTTGTGTCGCCGCATCCGGAGATTGGAAAATTGTTTCATGGTGGGCACTGTTTCCGCCGCGAGAAGTCCATGCAAACAAAAGAGCCTGTTCATTGTTCCGCATATAGTTTTTAACATCTCTTTCCATGTTAGGCGAGTACATAACACCATGCGTTAAACCGTTCAAATCCTTTCTGAGTGTATTGCAATGGTGAACATTACGACAATTGCTGACAATGTAAGCCACAGCTTTGCTGATTGGGTTATTCGGATGTGTTTCATTAAAGATATCCGCCGCCTGACAGAGACTTGCAATACTCATACCGGAGCAATAATATCTTGAAGAAAGCGGCTTTTGCCCGTATTTTTTCAAAACTTTATTAGCCTCGGCAAAAGTCTTTTTCTTTTGACCTGATTTAAGCTTAACAAAATTATCATAAGCGCATTGGGCATAGATTTTGGAAAAAGCATCTAAATCTTTTTCTTTTTCCATATGTAACTGGTCCTTATATTCCGCTGTGGAAAGTACGGGTGCGTTAGCAGACATAATCTTGTCAGCATAGCCGATAGCCGGTTGTTTGTCTAACGGCGAATGTACGCTCGGCTCATAAGCATAGTGCCGGCCTAAGCCTTGCTCGCTTAACTGTGCCGTCATGGTATTAAACATCAACAATTCGCCATCTTTATCCGTAGCCGTGGCATTGATAGCACTGATAACTTGTCGCCAATCGGCAGAATTTATGTTTGAAGAGTTATTAACGGCAATATTTTCCATAGCCGTTTTTTGCGCTTCTGTTAAGCTGTGTCCGCTGGCATCGTAGTAATCAATCACACCTTGTACCATGGCATTAACCGCTTGCGTATCATGTGAGTTCATCAAAAATGCATCATATAAAGCTGAAGCAATACTCGTATTTGTAACATATGCCAAACCGTATTTGTCATAAATTTGTGCTTTAGCGATAATGCGCGCATCATTGTAATCAATATTTTTATAAGAAGAAACCTCATATAATTTGGCTGTTGATCCATTTTCTCTGATAAATTGGTTGTAGAGAGCTCTGGAAATACCATAATGACTATCCTCCCCAAATTGTGAATGGTAATTATTAAAACATTGATTAAAGAAATCCACATTCGGTGCATTGTATAAAACATCAGTTTCTGTTTTTTTCTTCTTCTTATTTTTGGCTTTATACGTATCTTGCGATTCAGTTGGGGATGTAACTTGGGCCAGTTGAATTTGCTCGGCAACCTTAGTTTGGCGAACAGCTTTAACTGTATCTGTACGAATGGTTGTGATGCTGTCAACTGTTGCAATGGTTTTCTTGGAAAGAGAAGATTGAGCCTGTGCAAACATCGGGGTTATTTGTAAAGTATCTTCAATATGACTATCGTCAACCACCGGGCTGACGGGTGTCAATTGAGCGGTATCGGCATGAGCGGTTTCAGCCTGTGCAACAACCGAATGAGAAAATTTAACGGTGTGAACGATATTTGCAACATCTTTAGAAAAAGTAATATTATCAATTTTTACCAACGGTTCAGGATTTGCCGCCTGTTTGTAACCCATGTAGCAAAGTGTGGTAAACGGTATGCTCACGGCAGCCACTTTTAATGTCCGCTTAGAATTACGGTAGAAACTTTCTTTATAAGCTAAAATTCTGGCTTTCTTTTCAGCTAAGTTCTTTGTTGAAAACTTCGGCATAGAAACATGAAAACTCTTTACTTGGTAAGATTTCTTATGCGAAGCAACCCAATCACGGAAGACCTTGTTTGTCAACTTAAATTGTTTTCTGAGTTTAAGACAAAAACTTTTAGCCTTTGCAAAGTTTATGGTATTTTTTTTAGCTTTCTTTTCAGTAATGATTGGTTTTGGTTCGGCAATTTCCGGTTCCAATTCCACCACCACCGGTTTAATCTCAATAATTTCCGGTTTGGGCTCCATAATCTTCGGTCTGTCTTCAACAATAGGCTTAATCAGGGTATCAAAGTTGATATTGATTTGTGGTGAATATTGTCTTTCATAAACTTTAAGAAAATCACCAACTGTTCCGTTAAAACGAGATAAGTTGGTTTTAAATTGCTTGGCGTTAACGGAATCAATATTCAATTTTTTCATCATAACTTCAAGAAGCGGGTAGTTGGAGCGTTTTAACAAATCCTTAGAGCGCAAATTCAGAACCGGCGTCATCGTTTTCATATCACGATACTTTGCCATCTCGTTTTGTAATTGATGAATAGTGTCCTCATTTAATTGAGGATTGAAAATAAAATGTGTGAAATTTTGCGCATTATTCATGAAACTTTACCCGAAACTAAAATTAAAAACAGTAACCGTATACCATATTTTTTGTAAAGAATCAACAAATATTTTGTATTTTTGTCAATTTTTTTTAAAAAAACAAAAAAAGCCCCTTGAAGTATCAAACTTCAAAGGGCAATTTAATCACAAAGAGCTGAATTTTCTTGTTTTACCGTTTGCTGCTTTAATGATAACCGTGTAGGCATTGTCCGTATATTCTGCAGAATAGCCTGCAATTGGCGAAACATAAGCATCATCATCCGTGTTTTCCCATCCGAGGATCATACACGACAGCGCATCAATACCGTTAATTTGTTTGTTGTTGGCATCATACCATAAAATACTTTTCTTCGTATCAACGGCACGTGCCAGTTGGTAAGAAGCAGTGGCATTTTTCTTGGCAACGGAGTTAAAGCTGTCATAGCTTGTTTCCGTATAAGTAAAGGACGAAGGAAAATCGGCATTATACGCACAGACACCCCATTCATAACCTTTCTCATAATGAACAACAATCGCCTTGTCGGTAATTTTGCCTTGATTTTCCACCTCAGCCGGGTTAAACACCGCCATGACGAAATAACCGAGCACTTTACCATACTTGGATTGTCCTATATCAGGTGCTTCCTTTTTGGTTAAAGATGTCATCACGTACGCATCAAAACGTTTGTTATCAAAAACCGCCGTAGCGTAAGTGGTCACTTTTGCACGCGAATCCGAGAGCAGCGTTGTTTGGTAGTTTTCCTCAAACTGAACAGAGAGGTCAAAGTCAAACTTTTTACCATCAAGCATATAACTGGCTTCAAAGAAGGGGTAATAAAACACGTCTTCAAAGAATTCCGAGTTATTGGTAAAACTGACCTTAGCCTTAACCGTATCCCGCTTCAAGGTCCACCCGTTTTGGCTGATATCAACTTTGGGTGTTCGTTCCGAATTAAACTTACCGTTAAAGTCAAAATTGGAAGCTTCAACGGTTTTGTTTTCGGAGTGGGATAACTCAAACCTGAGTGTCGGTGAGGATTTCTTAGCAACAACAATTTCTCCGGAATTTTGCCACAATTCCCTCTTTTCCACATAGAGTGAAAAATCAGTATTGTTGAGCCACTCAATTCCCTGTTTGTAATCGGTTTTTAAGAGCTTGTCGCCCCCGCTGACTTGACGTTTGGCATATTTTACCCTGATGGGCAACTTACTGCTTTCACCGGTAGCGGTATCCAACCACGGCAGGTTTAGCGTAATTTCCGGATAAACCAAATTATTATCAGCAACCACCGTCACCCCGCTAAAGGTCAGTTGTTGAAGTTCCACATGCGGATAAAACAACTCGCGCCCGCTCTCACTGAGATACAGGTATAAATCCGAGTAAATTTCAGCATTTAACGTCTGTCCGTCGTTGAGCATGATTTCTTGTGTAATAACCTTTTTCCTCGGGGTAATTCCTTCATAACCGTTGTTAACGGTAGAACGAACATAAATCGGGGTAGGGTCTTTGCCTTTGTCATATTCAATAACCGACATTTGCGGATAAAGCTTAATCTCTGCGTTAGGATAAATGGTCTGCCAACCGTTTTTATCTTTATAGCGCAAAGTTTGCTTGCAAATTAAGAACGTTGTATCTCCGTCTTCATGTGAAGACCAAACATAAGTAAGTGTGCCGTTTGTTCCGTTGTTGCTCTTAGATGAAATAGTTTCATCTGATTGGCAGGCACCAAGCAACAGGATAACCATGCCGAACAGGGCATAGAGACTATAAAAGATTTTCTTTTTCATAAAAAAATTTATTTTAAGTTATAGATATCTTATTAAAACAGCTCTTTTAGGATAACAATAAAACCGTATAATAGATACGACCTAATAAGAACTTTGTACGGGCATCATAACATTATGAAATAAAAAATCAAGAACTTTTTGTCTAAAAAGATTGACAGATTTTTTTTCCTTTGCTAAAAGAAAACAGTAAACAACTATAACTTAAATATATATCTGTATGGATTACAAAACATCTTGTGATTTGCTTTTGCAATCAGAAGCGATCACGAAAAAACAAGCTGAAGAAATCTTAAAGATGTGGGCAGAAAAACCGCGTTCTTATCATGATTTCTTAAAAAAGCCGGAAGCATCTCTTGTTCTTCGCTCGTATTTGGGCGTTATCAGAGAAGCCACAAAGCATGAATTTATTGATCTGGAAACCAAAGTTCCATCCGTATCGGTGGCGCTGAAGTTTTTCTCTCTTGATGATGATGACATCAGCAAAAACTTCATCAATGTGGCAAGCAACTTATCTTTCAGTAATACCGGACGTGAAATCTGCGCCTGGCCTTATTTGACGGAAAGCTGTATGCGACATTTAAGCGAGGAAGTTATTACGAGAATTATTGTCGGGTCGGAGTATGTTTTTGATTTCTCTGAGGATGAACGGGGTAATCTTTATGACAGCTTGTATAAGCGTTTGAGGGATACTTATTCCAGAGAGCTTTTTGCCGCCAACAGCTTTAATGTATTAGGGTGGATAAACAAAGCAGCTCGTCATCCGGAAGAAGAAGTCTTAAAGTATCTGACCATGAGTTCGCACTTCCTTAATATCGGTATCGGGCCGGAAGCTATCTTGCGTAAGTTTTATATTCGTTATCGCTATGATATCCGTAATATAACGAGCGAGATGAAACAATTATCCAGTAGCGATATTCCGAGTTATATCGGCAAGAATTTTGCCAACTGAACTGAAATAAAAGCAGACCGAGAAATCGGTCTGTTTTTATTTTAAATCCGTTTGAATTTTGATTGACAAGCCATAACAATTTGCTATATTAAAGCGGTCAGCAAATAAGGGAGATGAATGATGGCATCATTATTAGACAGTATAAAGGTTAAAGCACAATATTTTTTACCCAAAAAGTTACTCTCACGCGGTGTGGGAAAATTAGCCTCCGCCAAGTTAGGAAAATTCACCTCTTTTCTTATTAAAAACTTCATCAATTACTATAATGTTGATCTTAAAGATGCTGAAATAACGGATATCTCCCGATACGAAACATTTAATGCCTTTTTTACGCGTGCCTTGAAAAAGGGCGCTCGTCCGATTGTGGCGGAAAGTAAAGCTTTGGCTCATCCTGCCGATGGTACCGTCAGCGAGTTTGGCGAGATATATAAAGATGCCGTTCTTCAGGCAAAAGGTCATTATTACAGTTTACAAGCCCTGTTAGGCGGGGATGAAAAAGACAGCCGAATTTTTGAAAACGGCAGTTTTATGACCACTTATTTATCGCCGAAAGATTATCACCGTGTGCATATGCCGTTTGACGGCAAGCTGGAAAAGATGATTTTTGTTCCCGGAGAGTTATTTTCCGTTAATCCCTTAACGGCCCGTAACGTAGATAATCTTTTTGCCAAAAACGAACGTGTTATTTGCTTTTTTAAAAATGAAAAATTAGGAAATTTTGCAGTTATCTTAGTGGGCGCAACCATTGTTGCCAGTATAGAAACGGTCTTTGCCGGTGTGGTCGCACCGTCTGCCGGTAAAGAGAAAAATATTTATCACTATGAAAAAGAAAAAATAACTTTCAAAAAAGGTGCCGAGTTAGGTAGATTTTTATTGGGAAGCACGGTTATCTGTGTATTTGAAAAAGATAAGATAAATTTTGCCAAAGGCATGAAATCAGGCATTAGCGTTAAGATGGGTACGCGTTTTGGCGAAACAAACTAAGCTTATTTTTTGATGAACTTTCTGAAAAACTGAAAAGAAGCCGGTGCCGCCCAAAAGGCAATATTGACTTCTTGAACATTAAGTTCTTTGCATATACCGATACGATGATGTCCTTGCAAAAGCTGGTCTTTGCAACCGAATTTGCGGTTTAACATCACATACATCGGAAATCTCTCATCATAGCCGTTTTTCTCAATGGAAGAACGAAGCTTATTATAACATCTTTGCGCTTCTTCATGGTCTAAATGATACTTTCTGTTATTAAACTGGTAAGCATTTTCGGCATTACGCTCACCGCGTGGTAATTTAGCTTCCAACAAATCAGCCAGACGAACTCTGAAACTTTCCAAACTTTTAATATAAAAACGTCTTTTAATCGGCTTAATGATATTAAGGAAGAAGCTAATAATAGCCGGATAAGAAACATAAACAATTCTTGTTTTAATAAACGCATCATCATGAGCGGATATAATATTTTCTTTACCGGCATAAACGGTTACCTGTCCGTCATGATGTAGTTTTAAATAAACACAGTCATCACTGAAATGAGCACCGACTTTTTCTTTAACGACAAGCCTTTTTAAATCCCGCGCCTTAATAAAATAAAATTCTGAAGAAAAAGCAAGCTGCTTCATTAGTACAACACTCCGTTTTTGTAAAGAAATAGTACAAAACAGAGGCAGTATCTACAATAATTATGTTGAAATGTCCACACATATTTGTAAAATAAGTCAGATTTGTGTTTATAGATGCACAATAGCATTGCAAAACAAATCCGTCTGTTTAGACTATAAAAAAGAAAATATGGAGGGAAAATGCTCCCGTTACGAATCATACATTGTGCTAATTTTAATACCGTCCGCCTTAAAGGGTGTTATATGGCCTCCATGGGCTATAAATTAAATAACGGTTTGGTGCGCTTAGGCCATCAGGTCTTAACTTATAGTGACAGAGATATGGCGCGCCTGTTCGGTATATTCGGTAAGAAGTGCTTTTTAACCACTAAAAAGAACAATGATAATTTTTACAAATTCTGCCTTAATTTAAAGCCGGATATTATCTTTTTAGGTCATGCGGATACTATCAGTGCGGATACTTTATTAAAGGTAAGGGAAAAACTTCCGAACGTAAAAATTTTACAATGGAATGTTGATGCCATCAATCCGGTTTTGGAATCCGGACGGCGCAATATCAAAAACATACAGAGCAAGCTTGCCGCTGTAGATTATACTTTAATAACCACGGCAGAAAGAAAATTATATGCCCCGTTTAATCCGGATAAAAATAATATCGGTTTTATTCCCAATCCGGTAGATAAATCCATAGAAACCGCTCGTGTGTTTGAAAATTCGTCACCTGAATATGATGTCTTTTTTGCTTCAAATCCGGATGCGGAAAGGGATATCGGCGGCAAATTGCTGAAAGCTAAGGAAATAGCCGCAATGTTGGAGAAAAATTGTCCGAATACCAAGCTGATGTTCCCGCGCTTAAATGCCCCGTCTGCTGATGGTATCGCTTATTTGAATTTAATTGCCAAATCCGCCATGGTCTTAAATTTATCGCGTATCTCGGAAGATTATCTCTATTCATCAGACAGAATGGCCCACGCCATGGGTAACGGCTGTTTGGCATTTATTGACCGTCGTACCGGTTTTACCGATATTTTTAATGAAGATGAAGCCGCTTTTTATGAAGGTCAGGACGAGCTGGTAGATAAAATCAATTTCTATAAGCAAAATCCGTTAGATAGAATGGGAACCGCACAAAAAGGTTGGAAAAAATATCACGAATTATTTAATGAAACCAAAGTCGCAAGCTACGCTTTGTCGCTCTTAGACGGCAGTTTTAAGAAAGAAAATTATCCGTTTGCAAGATATAAATAAGAGATTACTCGCCCTTAGAACGTAAGACATTATCCAAACTTAAAAAGCGATGAGCCAGTTGCTCCAGAAACTGAAAATCCGGTTGCGGGCGGAAAATTTTTGCCTTGAGATAGCGGAAGAAATCAGCCGTCCAGTAAGGATGATCCAAGTTTTTCTTAACATATTTCCAGTTTGCTGAAAGCGCTTTCATATATAAAATAGCGCAAGTATCTTTATCCAGCGTGTCATGATAATCCAACAAAAGATTATAATGCGCAAAGAAACGGTCATTATCAAGCTGATTGGTATTTTTGCTTAAGTTATTGGTCTCTTTCGGCACCAAAACAACCTCGGCAAAAATTTTGATAATACCGTTGGCAAAGCGAGCCGCACGCAAAGGAATACTCTCATCTTGAATAAACACACGGGTATCAGCCCCGCCGGCCTGTGTCAAAACTTTACGACGGATAAGCTGTCCCATCCGCGTAAAACGACCTTTTAAGACCGCGCGCATCGCATCTTTTTTATAGTAATAATCAAAGTCATCAGGCATTTTCTCATGGCAAATATCCATCGGTTCTTTGCCTGTCTTTTTGAATTTACCGTAAACCATATCCGCTTTATGTTTCAAAGCAAGGTTAAGCATCTTTTCGGTAGAGTCTATCGGCAAAATATCATCAGAATCTAACATTCTTACCCATTCGCCTTTGGCAAGTTTAATACCTTGGTTAATTGTAACCGAAATACCTTCATTTTTATCTTTGGCAACAATTGTAACGTTCGGGATATTCTTCGTTTTTTCGCGGATAATTTCCACCGAACGGTCCTTAGACGTATCATCAACAAAAATAAATTCCGGATTTTTCAAACCGGTCTGATGCAACAGAGCTTCCAATACAGCCGGCAAGTAGTATTCTTTATTATAAACCGTCATGACAAAGGAAACATCAATTTTTTCGTTATTTTCAGCCATAGGATGCTCTTAAAAAAAGTTCTAACTGGTAGAATACTAACAAAATAAAATAAGCAAGCAACAAAAAAACAAAAATTTTACACGTTGAATTTTATAGGTAATCGGTTAAATTAAATGCCGTGAAATACCGTTTTTTTACCGAAAAAAATAAAAAACGCCTTATCAAATGATAAGACGTTTGAAAAAGCAAAAGACCGATATTATTGTTCGGCAGGGTAACCGGCAGCAAAAGTCATAACGACTTCAAGCTCACCTTCTAAGCCCATGGCCTCTTTCAGTTCTGCACGGTCATACCAAGCGCGTACGACACACTGTAATTTAGCGGAAGCACAATAAAGGCTGGTATTTTCATACATAGAGCCGGCATGAACTTCACCGTATTTTTTATCCTTGGTTACAAACAAGAGGTGTACCGGTGCCGATTCGGCAAAGTTTTGTCCGTGTGCGATAATAACTCGTAAGTCTTTATCGCCCTTTTGGATAAGCTTATTTTGTTTAGCATCATAAAGATACCAGCCATCTTTGGTTGCCACATATAAATCCATATCCTGCAGATTACGAGCAGTCGGAACGACACGACGCTCATCATCGGAAGAATAGCCCCAAGCCGTCCAAAGAAGGGTGCTTAGGTCTTTATCTGAAAGCATCTTGTCGGCAAATTGACGTCCGGTACGACGTGCAGAAATAGCATCAAGCAAAGGCATACCGCCGGTTGTATCCGGTTTAACAAGGTCAATATCTGAAGCATTGGCATTAAAGGAAGTAAGGAGCATCAAAGCGCCCAATAAAAATTTTTTCATGAAAAATCTCCCAAATATAATCAAACAAGGAGAGATTATTAACAAACGCATAAAATGTCAAACATTATGCTTGCGAAAAAGTGAATTTTATGTCATTATATGGGCAATGTTAAATTCCATAAGGAGAACGGAATATGGCAAAAGAGTCTGTATGTTTGGTAACGGGTGCGGCGGGTACGGTCGGTCAGCATTTGGTTGCCGGATTAGTAGCCATGGGTTACAAAGTTATTGCATTAGGAGAAGTATCAGATACTTTTGCCCCTGAGGTATTAAAAAACAGGAACATCAAGATTACGACGGCATTACCTATATCCGCTTCACAATTTAAGAAGCATGACGTGCAGTTTTGTTTCGGTGATATCAGTGACATATCGTTTTTAGCCTCGGTATTTACCGCTGCCGATAAAGGGGATATTGAGATTATGTTTTTATTCCATTTATCAGCCAATGAGTTTATTCAAAAAAGTTCACCGGCGGCATATCATCCGGAGTATGGGGACACGGTCAACGTATTAGAGATAGCAAGAGCTTATTGGCAAGGGCATAAGGAGATATTTAAAGGTTTCTTTTATGCGGCGGATACGGGTAAGAGGTCAGCCAAGCAGATAGAGAAGTTAATAACGAAGACAGCGGAGAAAGACGGTTTTCCGGCAGTAGTGTACAATGCCATGCCGATAACGCACATTGGGGAGAATTATCAAGGGCGCACGGCTTTATCGTCATTATATCGTGTATTTTCGCCGATTAAGGCACCGGTTAAGCCGGAGAATATGGCATGGAAGAGCAAAGCAGATGGAGAATTGACGTATATTGCGGGGTTAAAGCGTGCTGCAGAGAAGGTGTTAGCGGAAGTTAAAGAGGGCAAAGCAATAAGTTTGGAGTAGAGGGCAACAAGTTGCCCGCGCCACGCGTAGCGGCACCCGCCGTACAGGCGACGGCGAAGCCGTTAAGGTGCGCAAAGAAAGATAAAAATTTAAGGCAGGGTTAGAAACTCTGCCTTAAATTTTTATGCGCACCTTTACCACTTAATAAAAAAAATTTATGAAAAAAACATTTATAAACTCTTTCCCCCTATGGAAGCAAATTTCATCATCGGCGTTATAGGAGCTATTCCGCCAGAGATACGTCCGTCATAACGGTCGTTGATAAGCGTATAGATATGACCGACCGCAATTTTCGCAGCCTCAACTTCGCTTTTGCAAGGGGCATAAACATTGTTGTTGTAGCGATATTCCATATTTTGCCGAATTTTATAAATCTGCTTGTTAATTGTGACGACTTCATGGGGTGTCAGCATTCGGTCTTCTTCTTTTAAGATAACGTCTTTGACGGAGATATCATGCGGTTTACGCGAATCATATAGCAGGGTATTATTCCGGTTTAAGACCATTAAATCAACATATTGGGCATTTTCTTTTTGGAAAGTATCAATATTTTCAATCATTTTGGGCAGCATATTAACCACACGAGAGAAGTATTCGGCGGAGACGAGTCGCGGGTAGAGCTGTTTATTGTGGAAGATAATCTGGTCATAGAGCATAGCACTACGATAAATGTTACTTAAATAGGCGACATCTTTATTAACGGCCATATAGACGGCGCAGGGTTTATAGCCGTAGTTAATTGCTTTAAGCGCATTATCCTTAAATTCCACACCGGCGCCCATAGAGCCGATAGAGAGTACGGAGCGTTGTCCGGCTTGAAGTGATAAATCCAAAATTTTGCGCACATAGTCAATCGTTACACCGGCAAAGCGTTCGCATTCATCAATATGACCGCCTTTGAGGTGTTCAAAGAGGTTAGGGAAGAGGTCACGGTGATTATCTTTATCAATAATATTAAAGGGAAGACAATCTTCTTCTTGAGAAAATCTGGTAATAAGGTTTTGTGTCATGAATGATTTACCGGCACCGGGGTAGCCCCAATAGACGATAAAGCGTTTGGCTTTAGGGGGAATGTTTTGGTTATTACTTTCCTTAAAGGCAGCGATGGCATCGTTATAATTTTTTTGTGCGACGGGTTGTTCTTTAGCAAGGATCCGTTCAACTTCTTCGGTTGTGAAAGGGGTACTGTCTTTAGCTGAGAGTTTATCCAAATAGTTTAATAAGGAGTCGGTTTGCGTTAAGAGATGTTGTTTAATTGTTGTTGTCATGGTTATATCCCAGTTCATTTAATTGGTTAATAGTATCAAGGGCGTTAGTGTGCAAGATACCGATACCACCCATAGCCACCCATTTTTCAATATTATTCGGGCGGTCATCAATAAGAATATCGTGCGGTTTACCGAAATTTTGCTTATCTTTGGATAAACAGCAGATAACGCCGTCAGTAATATTATAGTGGTCTTTAAGCCATTGTTTTTTTTCTTTTTCGGCCTTATCAAAGCCATAGACGGGGAGTCCGGTTAAGATTTTAAAACCGGTTTTTTGAAGATAATTGATGAGGATATCGGCATCGGGCATTTTCGGTAAGTTAACCCAATAGTTTGGGGTAGTAATAACGATTTCCCAAAGTTCTTCTCTGGGGATTTTATAAGGCAAAACGCCGTGGTTCTTAAGGAAAGCCCCGTCAAAATCCACCAAAACACCGTCCATATCACAAAAAATCATAATCATCTCCCTTAGAATATGGTATCAGTATAGATGGAAAAACGAGGAATAAAACCAACAATATATTACAAAATATTACTTGCGGGAGCGGGGAGATTTAAAATATTTTGTCCAATATGACAAAATTATGTTGACAAGATACATTTTTTGCGATATAAAGGTAGCTATCTTAAGTAACTTTATGTCTCACTAATTAAAATTTCTAAAAATTATGAAAAAGTTTTCTTTTTTTGCAGTTGCATGCGCGATAGCCATGACTGCAAGTGTAATGACAAGTTGTAACAGCAAGCCCGCAGCTCCCGAGATTCCCGAAGGAACAGCCATCGGTAACATCAAGTACTTCATGGACGAAGGCACCAACAAGCTCTCTTTCATCAAGGACAAGGATGGAGCTCCCGAAGTTCAGACCACCGAGTACACCGAGATCAAGGCCGAGGACGGCTTCCTGGTAGCTCAGA
>Ga0310691_10002600_pt1 | contig 23444 bp, 20 predicted proteins | sample 176DNAGHGlowgp2_FD_203887 | JGI IMG/M metagenome (GOLD analysis project Ga0310691, IMG submission 203887) | Sheep rumen microbial communities from Palmerston North, Manawatu-Wanganui, New Zealand - 1766 DNA GHGlow gp2 (v2) (version 2) | ecosystem: Host-associated > Mammals > Digestive system >...
GTGTTTGATAACACTACCCTCCTCAAAAGAGAAGAAACGTACGCCTGAGTATTGTACCGCTTTAGGCACTGGATTGATAGTTTCTCCTAAAGAAATCTTCAACAGTTCATCTTCGAGATTCACACCTGTTGAAAGAGGAGTAAGCGTAGATGTGATATAGTCACCACCTAAACGAGGACTTGTCTCAATAACAAAGATTCCACGCTCATTTATCTTCAATTCTGTATGTGAAGGGCAGTTCTCGAAATGAAGTGCAGAACCTATCTTGGAAACTACCTCACGAATCTTCTGCTGATTCTCTTCTGAAATATTGGCTGGTTGAATGTGACCTAATTCCACATTATAAGGAAACTCTGTCGTTTTCTTCTCAGTAAACTGGATAACCTCAGACTTTCCATCGTGATGCAGTCCCTCAATGCTATACTCGGGACCTTCAATAAACTCCTCAACAAGTACCGTATCAAGTTTTGAAACTTCAAGGGCCTCATTCATGGATGATTCCAATTCTTCTTTACTACGGCAAAGCTTTACACCACGACTTCCGGAATTATCCCTGGGTTTTACAATCACGGGAAACACCAATTCTTCTGCCTCATCTGCTTTTGAAATAAGTCTGCCCTTTGCATGCGGTACACCTCCTAACTCAAAACGTTCCTTCATCTGGAACTTATCAGTGCTCCATTGGGCTGTTTCTACAGAATAAAACGGGAATCCATATTTTTCAGCAACACGAGCCATCATGACAAGAGGTTTGTCTGTTGCTGCGGTTACAATGGCATCAATACCATATTTCTCCACAACAGCACAATGCCCCTCATAGTCTTGGCCTGCTACAACCTCAAAGGCATCTACACAATCCTTGCACGTTGCATCCGCACAAGGGTCTATGCCCACGGTGTAAAGCCCCATCTTCTTGGCTCGGTCAATGATAGACTCTTGCAAAGGGCCAACGCCAAAGATGAGAACTGCTTTCTTTCCTTGATACATTTACTTGATCTCTTTTATTGCTTTTTCGTAAACGTCACAGATGAAATCAACCTGCTCCTCTGTCAATGCTGCATACATCGGAAGGGTAATTTCGTTGTCAGTCACATATTCCGTCTGCGGCAGAACAGCTCCAAGCTCTTTATATGTTGAGAACCTGTGGGCTGCAGGATAGTGAACAGAAGTCTGAACACCAGCTTCATGGATATACTCACGAATCTTGTTACGACGTTCTTTGGTTGAATTCAAAAGAACGGTTGGCAAGATATAGTTGCTCACGAATTCAGTATTATCCGCAAACGGAACCACAACGCCTTCAATCTTGCTCAAGCGATCAATATAGTGCTTACGCACCTTAATACGAGTTTCCAAGTCTCCAGGGAGTTTCTTTAACTGTTCAATGGCAATGGCAGCACGGATGTCATCCATACGGAAGTTGTAACCCAAACAGGTAATGTCATATTCTGTTGCATGACCGCTGGCACGCTGGTAACTCATGGTGCTCATACCGTGACTGCGAATCAAACGAGCTTTCTTTTCCATCTCCTCATTATTGGTGATAAACATACCACCTTCACCAGTAGAGATATTCTTGTTGGAGAAGAAACTGAATGCTGCACAATCGCCAATGGTGCCTAGTTTCTGACCTTTGTACTCAGACAGAGGACCATGACATGCATCCTCAACCACTTTGAGGTTATGCTTCTTGGCAATTGCCATAATCTCATCCATCTTAGCAGGGAAACCAGCCATATGAACTACAACTATACCCTTAGTCTTGGGAGTAATCTTGCGCTCAATGTCAGCAGGATCAATATTGATATGGTCAGAGCCAACAATATCTGCAAAGACAGGAGTAGCACCCACATAACGGACGCAGTTGCAAGAAGCTGCAAAGGTGAGTGAGGGACAAATCACCTCATCGCCAGGGCCAAAACCACACACTATACAACATACGTGAAGGGCATCGGTGCAGTTCGACATGCTCACTGCATACTTCACCTTCCACATGTCAATAAACATCTGCTCTAACTCAGCATTCTTCGGACCGGTAGAGATCCAGCCCGACTTAATAGTATCATACGCTGCCTGAGCCTCGCGCTCGTCGAAGTTCAGATTAAAAAGAGGAATTTTGTATGCCATAATATTTTAATTATATCTTTCTTTTAGATATTATTTGTTTCGCAAAAGATAAAACCTGTTGTTTCTCTCTATAATTAAGAAGAAGGGAATAGCCTAGAGTTATTATCAGCACTTCTGATAATCCAAAAACGAGGAAGAATCTTCCGACAGATGGCTCAATATTAAGTGTAAGCACCAACATTGCCGTGACTACCATGATTACAACAATTAAACTAGGGAAAAGTATGTTTCTTATGAACTGCTTAATACTATAGTCATATCGCTGGTGGGCATAATATAGATTTATAATGCACTGAACAGCACTGATTATCATATTCACGTAAAGAGCTGATTCGAAACTGGCCCCCAACTTGAATACAAGGTAAATGATTACGATGTTAGCAATAAATGTGGATGACATCCATATCTGTTGTGACATAATTTTTCCAGTAGCATGAACCCCTTGATATTGGAAATAAGTAAATGAACTTATATTTATTGCGACAAGCACCAGCGCAACAAGTATCGCTGAATGTTCCGGAGGAGTCTTCAGCCAAATATCAAGTATGAATTGTCTCTCAAAAAACACAGGTATCGTTATCATCAGCATCAACAGGAAACATATTTTTGTACCCATATTGATAATCTTGTACATAGCACTCCTATCATTTGCACCATAAGCAGACATCATTTGCGGAACCATTGCCTGCTTGAAATTCACCACAAAGCTGTTCACCATCTGCGACACCTGTACTGCTACTGCGTAAGCTGCATTGATAACAAGTCCAAAGAAAAGGTTGATAAGGATGACTATTCCCTGCGTCTTGGCAAGCTGTGCCAATACTGTCACTAATAGCATCGATATGAAAGTGAGCATATCTTTAATAAGTTCTTTGTCACGCGTGGGCCTACTATGGGCCTCTTTAAACCTTCGAGCCATTATGTTGAACGTTCCCACATAGTAAAGCGTAATTCCCAAATTCAATAAAGACAGTGTAATTAGCTTATCATAATTAATATGAACCAGCAGGTAAAGCACGCCCAACCTAAGGAATGCTTGAACAATCTCCACGACTGCAGTCTTGGAGAACATCTCGCGAGCACGGAGCAACGCTGCGTATGGCACATTGATAATACTTAGTGCCAACGAGAAGATGGATATCTGAAATACCATATGGGCTGCGAACATACGCTCCAGAGGGATATTCATCTTATGTAAGAAAAAAATAGCAAATATCTCTGCTAAGAGAACTGTAATAAATGCCACAATTATGTGTAGAAACAGCCCCACGCCAAAGACCCTCTTCAGCCTTTCAAAATTGCCCTTCCCTATCTCAATGCTATAGAATCGTTGCACAGCAGTGCCCATAGACCCGTTTATAAACGAGAACATAGACACTATACTACCCACAAGGTTATTGAGGCCATAGTCCTCAACCCCCAATTGCTGCAGCATTACCCTTGTCATAAAAAATGATATTATCATCGTCACGCCAAGGCGTAAGTAGAGCGCAATAGTATTCTTTGCTATCTTTTTACTGTCTATAGTATATGCCATCTTTTACATTTTTCTGATCCAAATTCTTGTGTCCCTTCGGTAGCAAGCGTCACCATTTGAGATGCCGAGCGTTTCCCTTTCTACGGTCTACATCTTTTGATCAAGATTTCGACCTTTTTCTTCGTGCTTCCTTCGGCAGGCTCAGGACAAGGCCTTCGACATTGATGGTGAGTTTATCGAATCATGCTCAGGACAAGCCTGCGCCTTGGTGACTAGAAGTGAGCTCGTCGAACTAAGTCATCTATTTCTTTGATTTACTTAATCGTTTCAAGGCCTCTATATCTCCCAGTATTAAAGCATCCTTCTTAGCTCTCGACCAACCATGTAACTGTCGTTCGCGTTTGTATGCTTCTTCTAACGTGGGGTATTCTTCTGTGTACACAAGCTTAAACGGTAAGTGCCCTTTCGTGAAGTCAGCTCCTCGTCCTGTCTAGTGCTCTTGGAGCCTCCTCTCTTAATCAGAAGTGCACCCCACATAGTATTCGTTGTTTGCACATAAAAGAATATATATTACGGCCATTTACATCTTTTGATCTAAGTTTTTACCTTTATTCCTTCGATAAACTCAGGATAAACCTACATCTTGGAATCAAGGTTCTTCCCCTTCTCTTCGTGTTGGAAGTTGGGGATGAATTCTCGAATTGCATCAACAACTTCTGATTTAGTAAAATCTTCACGAGAGAAGATTCCTTCCAACTTCTCAAAGAACCCATTCACCTCAGCCATTTCATGGCGAGTGGTCTGGCAGACCACGCCAAGAGCATGGAAACGCTGTATGTCAATCTTCTCACCGGGGACGAAGAACTCCTCGTAGGCTTTTTCACCGGTGGTGTCGGAGGTGAAATATACCGTTGGATACTTGATGGCTGAAGGCTGAAGGCTGAAGGCTGAAGGATATTCAAGTTGAGAGGCTTTGAGTATTGCTTCTTTATCAGAAGAGCAAGGGTCTTTCTCGAAGCCGTTGGCTTTCACGAAGCCATCACAAATTTCAGAGAACGTCAACATCTGGTCTTCACCCAGTTTCGGGAAGAATACTTCCCCACCCTTGCCAAGGATACAAGCCAGCATACATATCTGACCGCTTTCCTCTGGGCTTACAAAGTATCTTTTCACGTCTGAAGGAGCTACCAGCGGTTGCTTTTTCTGCAAGCGATGAATCCAACCATCAGGCAATGATCCATTGCTGAATGCTACATTAGCGAAACGAGCTGTTGTAACCTTGAAGTATTTGTTATAAGCCATCACTAAGTCTTCCATAATGCGCTTGCTGGCGCCCATGATGTTCACTGGGTTTGCCGCCTTGTCCGTGCTGACACAGAAGAAGTGCTTGGGAGGATAGACTGTCAACAAGTCCATCAGCTTCTTAGCCTTGATATCATTATTCTCAATCAGAGCCTGAACGCTATAGCGGTCTTTCTCTGAGCGCACATGCTTATGTGCAGAGAAGTTCGCCACTATATCAAAGCCCTTCTCTTCACGGAAAATGCGCTCAAAGATAGGATCAGCAAAGTTCAGCGTATAGCAGCGGAACTCATCAGGTACATACAGGCCATTAGTTGAGCGCACATCACGTACCAATTCTGCCAACCCATTCTCATTTAGGTCAACGACTACTACTGAAGCAGGCTCAAAACGCAGCACTGCCTTGATGAAACTGGAACCAATAGAACCAGCCCCACCTATCACACAGACTTTCTTATCCTTAATCTCGCGTGTCAGAGTCACAGCATTCGCCTTAATGTCAGGCTCAAACATGCTACTCGGACGGAAGGTCACACTATCAGAAATAAACTTATCTAAGTTGAACACCTTTGTATATTTTACTATTTAACGATTTACAATTTTAATTGTCTATCTCCTTGAGCAGAACTGCTGGGACGAAAGCGATGGCAACAGTGGCTATGCCCTCAAGTTCAACGACTACACGCTTGCAGCGTTTGACACGGCGGATGACGCCTGTGACACCTTCAAAAGCACCGCCTGTAATCAGGACACGCTTGCCGACCTTGCCGACGATGGTCTCGTCGTTGAGGAACATCACACTGTCATCGGTCTTGGAGGCTACGCGCATGAAGTTCTGCATCTGAACATCAGGCACCGTCATAATAGTATGCTCCCGTTGGGCTGTTCGATCCATGATATAGCGCAAGGGCTGCAACACGGCATTGGTCGTTTTCAGACTAGTCATCCGCGCCTGAGACGAGTGGATAAAGATGAGGTTGTTGAGGGCTGGCACAAGTTCACGGCGCGGGCTCTCGGATTCTGCATCCAGCAACCTAGACTTCATCGGTAAGAAGTTTTCAATCTCTAAGCGGTCCAGCTCTGCCTTCACCTTGAGCTCACGTGAGTAAGTGACTCTCATTGGAAACCAAAAGAGGGGGTCACCACACACTTCTGTGTCGCGCCCTAAACAGTCTTTATCTTGTTCTATTCCTGTCATGCCGCTCTGATTTTCAGCTGCTTTATGATCAGAATCATCAACTCGAAGCTCTCAATGAGTTCATCGCTGGGCGCAAAGGTAAGGATAAAATTTTGAATTTAGGGCAAAATGGGGAAAAAAGATGAGTGGTTATAGACTAAAGACTAAAGACAAAGGACAAAGGACAAAGGACTAAGGTCGAAGGACGAAGGACGAAGGACGAAGGTCGAAGGACGAAAGACGAAGGACGAAGGTCGAAGGTCGAAGGACGAAGGACGAAGGACGAAAGTCGAAGGTCGAAGGACGAAAGACGAAGGACGAAGGACGAAGGTCGAAGGTCGAAAGACTAAGGACTAAGGTCGAAGGACGAAGGTCGAAGGACGAAGGTCGAAAGACGAAGGACGAAAGTCGAAGGACGAAAGACGAAAGACGAAGGACGAAGGACGAAGGACGATATTATTTTTTTAGATATTCTATTAATTTGTATAATTGAGAAGAAATCTCTGTCGCCTGTATTCTTAAGTGCTCGAACTGTTCCTGAGAACAAAATCCTCTGTCTAAACACAAATATAGCATGCTACGTACTTCCGAACAACTGCCTTTGGAAATATTCAAGAAATTAATATATTTCGCATCGGAACCTGATTCAAATCCCTCTGCTATATTGTTCATAATGCTCACTGCAGCGCGTTGAATCTGATCGCGAAAGCCCCAGTCTTTATTGTCTTCCATCATATCGTAGATGGCATTCACAAAAGACCTGGCATTCTGCCATACTGTTAATGATTCAAATTTCCGGCTGGACATATTGGAGAAGGGGTATTTAAGAAGACAAAGGTCGAAGGTCGAAGGTCTAAGGGCGAGGGGCGGGAGTCGAAGGACTAAGGACTAAGGACGAAAGACGAATCACAGAGTGAAGGGCAAAGGCTGAAAGGGCGAGGGGCGGGAGTCGAGATCTTCGATGTTAGAAGGAAGACGTAAGAAGGAAGAACTTTCCTTGCTCCCAATTATCTCTTCTTATTATTCTTTCTTTTCTTCTACTTCATTTAACTTCTTGCACCTCGTTACCAGTATCTTCATATTCATTCAAATTTCGCTGATTACGCAGATTGAGCAGATTACGCAGATTACATTATTATATAATGCGCGGATGGCGCAGATTGTATTTGATTGCGCAGATTGCATATTTCATATGCGCAGATGACGCGGATTGCAATGATTACGCAGATAATTATAAGTTGTTGACTCTTCTATATATTGACTTGGAGATGTCGGTGGTTTTGAAGTTGACCAATAGCCCTAGTTTCTTTCCTGTGAGTTTCAGATAGGTCATCAGCTGGGAGAAGAAGACCTCTGGAATGTTTGCAACAGCCTTGAGTTCTACAATCACTTTATCATCAACCAACATGTCTATACGGAATGCATTGGGTATTGTGACACCCTCATAAACCAGAGGTAAAGTAACCTGTGTTTTGACATCATATCCCATCTTCTCCAGTTCTATTCGCAATGCAACTTCATAAGCAGATTCCAACAGACCTGGGCCTAAATTGTTATAGACGTTGAATATGGCACCACGGATCTTGTAGGATATTTCATTCTCTTCTATCTCCATATATATTTCGATAGCGCAGATGGCGCAGATTACATTATTACATAATGCGCAGATTACGCGGATTGTATTTGATTACGCAGATTATTTAGGTAATGGAGCGAACGAATTAGGAAATCAGAGGAGAAGTCCACCTAAGAAGCCACATCTCCACGATTTGCCTGCAGGAAGTGACGCATATATCCTGCTTCTTCTCATCACGACTCAAAATGCTAAATTTCCTTGATATCAATATCCAAGAACCTACGGAGCACTGCATTACCAAAACTACCAGTACCAGCAGTAATCAGCAGTACTTTGTCCATAATTACTGACATAAATTCTTAGTCATACCTGTTATTACTCTTTCTCTTTGGGCTTTCTCGGCCGTTCATACTTCTTAAACTGGTCCAAATCAATCTTTCCAAGGACCTTTAGCTGAGGTGCTTCGGCCTTGGGCTGTTTCCACTCTTCTTCCGGTTCTTTCTCCTTGGCTGGTTCAGACTTTGATTCCTCGAGGGCTTCGACTTCGCCTACTTCCAAATCCTGCATAGCTTCTTCCGCTGTAGTCTCATCCGTTTCCTTATCTTTGTCGGAGAGGCGAACCACCTCATAAGCGGCTGGGCCCTCGTGACGGAAAGCGAGAACCATCTCCACGCGGGTGGTCTCGTCCTTGCCTGGGATAAAGTTACCCACAGAGGGTGTGAAGAACACATCAAAACCACAGTCAAGACGTATGGTGCCCTGAGCATTGCTCTTGATATCGGTAATAGTTCCCGTCACACGCTCAAGGTCAAGTTTTTTGAAGTCGGGCTTCGTCTTGGAACTAACAATGCCACTGATATCATCCAGATGGAAGAGCCACTCGTAAGGATATTTATCGTTGGGTGAGAGATCTTTACAGATATCAATCCAACGCTGTATCTCGTCTTTTTTACGGTTGTTGAGCGTGTCGTTATCGCGTATAAGCTCAAAAAGATTGAGCATATAGAGGTTGTAGGCGGCTTCAAGACGTGCCATCGGGAAGTCTTCACTGTTCTTATACATCATGTTCAAGCGAGACTTCACCTCATCAATGGAGATTTCCAGACCGGAATAGCGAACTAACTGAATCCAAAGCTTCATAGACATCACGTCACCGGAGTTCTGCTGAACGTTCTTATTCAGATAGTCACTTACAAGAATCCGCTCTGAATCGGTAAGCAGAGTCCAAGCATCCAACAACTCGTCGTATTTGCCGTTAACCTTACTCAACAGCAGCGTACGCACATACATGGTGCGCAGGCGTGGGAGAGTCAGGCGGTCAGCATTGCGTATGTGCTCCTGCAAGGTATTCAGAGACTGTTTGAAGTCACCCACATACTCCCACGACTTGCTTTCACTACGGGCCAGCATGGTCTTGGTACGGATGACGCGGTTAGTGAAGCCAAGCGTACTCATCTGGTCTACCAGTGAGGAAAGTTCGTCAATAAGGTCGTTCAAATCCTCATAGATCTCAAAGAACCAGGAATTCTCACGGGCAACGAGAAAAGTATAGTACTTGTCGTAACTGGAAAGTGATTTACCATACTCTATCACTATGGTGAGCAACTGAATCTCAGAGGTGTAAGCATGAACATTTTTTGGATTCGCCTCGCGACTCTGGCGGAAATACTCGCGGGCAGTAGCCGTAAGTTTCTTCAAATCATCGCGATCTATTGCCTGACGGGTACGGTAATAATACTCTATTTGGCGGCGACGGCACATACCGGCTATATGCAGCAAATTGTAATCGTTCTGACCATTCCTATCAAGAGCTTTATCTATATACTCAGCAGCCTCTACAAACTGAGCGGGAGTGTCGGCATTCTCGTAGCAATAACGTGCCAAGTGACCCCAGAAGTGAGACACGGTGGGAAAACTCTCGGCAAGGAGTTTCAGGATTGACTTTTGATCGTCAGGATTAAACGCCATATCATCCAGCAGCTGCGAGAATTTCTCCTGTGCACCACGAGCACCCCAGGCTTCTTCCTGTCCCAGGAGGTCTTCCTTTTCACGCTCCAGGAATACAGCCACCAGCATCTTCTGCACTTCGTCAGTTAAATACTCATAGTTTTTCTTGACCGTCTTAATCAGTTTGCGACTCCATTCCGGAAGAGCAATTCGCCACTCCTCAGGGTGTTCTCCACCTAGCAATTCCTCAAGCATAAGTTCAGCAAAGATGGAATAGCGAGGACGCCACTCACGGTCTTCATCCTGGCCATCACTGTCGTCAGTGATCAGCTTGTCCATGTATAGTTTCTCAGCCGGATTAGAACGCAGATATTGCATCAAGCCTGTCTTGCCGCTGTTGGTTTCAAAAATCTTGCGAAACACCAAATCGGATACGCTGCGCTGCGCATAGAAATAAATCAGCGAAACGTAAGCCAGGAATTCTGCAACAGGCACTGAGAGCTCTTTCAGGTATTGCTGTATATAGCTGCGCAGGGCTGCTCTATTGTATTCCTTCTCGGCGATTGACATGGAGAAATCCAGCACCTCACAATTGGCATAAGGGGTTCTCTTAATCCATTCCTCATTGGAATGGCTGGGGTTATAGAGCTTTACCTTATAACTGAACTTGCCCTTTTCCTCAACATCGTGCATCTTGTCGCTGATAAAATCCAAGAAGGGCTGACTTACCATCTGAGGGCGTTTGAGAGTGCGCTCAACATAAACGAACACCACCATACGCTTCTTAGCATTGCACTCAGCTATGAGGTCATCAATATTGCCCACCTTGGATGACTCAACTATGGCCAGCATGGGGCGGTTGACTTTCATAGAAAGCAACTCAATGAGGCTGAAAGTTGAGCCCTTTACATACTCATTGATGATAATGGTTGGAGCTTCGTTCCTAAGGTCGTAGGCCAAACGACGACTTACTGTTGTGCCGCCGGCACCGGCCACGTGATAGAGCTGGAACTTTTGACTCTGGCGCCCTTTCAGGCGGTCCAATATCTTGCGACGCAGTTCGTCATATTTGCTACGCTGAACATCTATGTCTGCTTCCAGTTCCTTCCAAGTGATGGTCTCTCCCTGATAGAACGCAGGAATGGCTTTTATTTCGTTATCGCCTTCGGCGGCTATGTCGCGGTGGATGACACTGATACCATTAGCAGAGAACTTGCTGTAAAGGTTGGTGACATCCAACATCACGGACTCATTCTGCTGGTTGCGGGCAGGAACAAGAATGGCATGACGTTCTTCGGGCTGCATAAAGTCGCCTATCTGGGACAGAAAACTTTGCAACGAGAAGTTGTAGCTCTGTATGTCAAAACCGTAGCGCGACAACATGAGCGAATCCTCACGAACCCTGGCATTGTCGGAAATGACACTGAAAGTAACCAGATCCCGCTCGGCAAAGTCAATACCATCAAACTGACGGATTAACTCTGTCAGGTATTCCGGATCATCCAGCAAGCTGATGATGTGGATGCGGGAAAGCGACTTCTTGCAGAACTCGGTCAGGGCTTCGCGCAGGAAGTGGTGCATGCGCTTGCCAATCCACGCACTTATATCTGCAGTAACTGTGCCTTGCAGGTTGGAGAGGCCGTTGGCATAAATCCAGTTGACATTGCCGTTAGTACCTTTGCTCATGTTGTTCAGGCCATCGCGGTTCAGGATGGTGAATGGCGTGCAATTCTCGTCAATAGTAGGCAACATGGAGTGGTAGATACCACCTGGCTCTTTGGTGTGGCAGTTGAAATCAATAACCACAGACCAGCGGATGCCCATCAGGTTGCGTAGCAGGGTCTCGGAAATGCCCTGTGTAGAGAAGGGTGCTACAAGAATATAGCGGTTGCCCTTGTCAAAGTTGTCCACCTGTTCCACAAAATAGTCCATATCAGTCATCCGCAAAGCAGAGATAGTTGCTGCGTCAACCACCGTATCGCGGTAGGCGTTTTTCAATTCCTCTGGAACGGGCTTACCAATGTGGGCGTATAGTTCGTTGGTCAGATCCTTGGACAGTTCGTAGCAGTCGTCAAGCTGAGACGCTAAAGCGGCTTTGGAGGCAACAGCATTACTATCGTGTGCGCCAGCACTCGACTTGTCCTTAATGCCCTCCAGAATGGTGTCTGTTTTAGTATCAATCCAGTTGTTGTTTGAGTCAACACAAAGATTCTTTAACTCGTAGTAGAATAGACTATGACCACGTTGGCGCTCAGAACCGTCTTGGAACTTATGGGCAAGAATTACCTCATGGCCCAAGGCATCACCCAGGTGCTCATAAATGATCACCTTCATATACGCCTCCGCACTCATGCGGAAGCGCACGGCGGCCTCATTCCACCTTTCCTGAGAAAAGTAGTCAATAGCCATCAGCACATGCGTGCGATAATTCTCTAACTTCTCCTGTATTCTTTCTGTTATCGTCATTGTATAATCTTTATTCTATTCCGTTTGTGGTCTGTTGGTTCGCTTGACGCTCGTCGGAACTCGCTACCTACTACCAACCTACTACCTATATACTACCAACTTACTACCTACAACATCTTCTGCCTGCGCCCTCGCGGTGGCTCCGCCATTTTTTCAGGAGCCGTGCTCCTGTCAGTTAATCCAGCCGGTGGAGGAGTGGAACGGAGCCACGGGCTGACACCTTATTTAATAGCGGATGGCTCTGGCGACCGTAGGGAGCCTGTGCCTGGAGCGGGTATTTCTTATTTATGTTTCACTATCATCTTTGCGAGATGTTTCATCATCTCTTCGCTCAGCTGCTTGCTTCGTTACTCATGTACTATTTCTACACAGCTTTTACAAAATGCATCCTGAGAGATAAGCATCCGCAGTACATTTTCGAAATTAGCCATTTCATGTTCTTCTGCCAATTGCTGGTCTTCTTTCTTCCCAATATGACCAACTCGGAAATACATATCAATAGCTTTATCTATTCCATTCAGAATCGAAGGCATATCATATATTATCACTTCATCACCCTCTGTAATTTCAGAAAGATGAACAGGATAATTTCTTCCTCTACTAGGGAAAGATGTCTCTGTTAAACCAAGTTTTCTATAGTATAGGGTAGCCCTCTTCTTCAAATCTGCATCAAAGTCAGATGGAATCACAATCCTTAGCTTAGCTGATTTATATGTCTTATCACCGCACGGGATGGAACCCATATTTTCATTGAGCCAATCCGAGACTAATTGGACAAAGTTCTCAAAATAAGAAATCGCTATTACCGTTGACGGTAACAATCCCAAATGCCCAAGTCTTACATAATCATCAATCTGGGCTTTCAACTTATTTAACTCTATAGAAAATTTTGCATCATCTACGACATTGTTACCTGCTGGATCTTTTTGGGTATCCATCTGAGTTAAAGTGTATCCCAAAAAATCGCTCGGGATTTTCACACCTCGTTCTGCTACAACGAAAGCCCTGTCTAACCCCAGACGACCTAGAAATAATCCATATTCAAACAAGACATTGTCCCTTGCCTCCTCAAATGCTTCATCACGTGACAAGGTAAGGTCATCTTTTGTAAAAATCAGAAAACCAAAATCGAATAGACTTGCTGAATTTAACAGAGTTTCCAAGAAACTCCTATTGTATTTGAAAACACCATCATTCCAGATTACGCAATCATAATCTGCACTAAGATGCTGCTTAATATATTCAGCAGCGTATAATCCCTCCGAAGAGGAACCTATAAATATTCTTGGTTTCATTGCTGAATCATTATAAATCTTGACTTATTTTCCATACCTCATCTTCAAGTAGTTTCAATGCAGCAACCTTGTCTGGTTTGTTTTTGAAAACATATTCATTACCGACAACCGAAACCAAATCATCTGTTTGATTATCTTTCCACAAATGATACATCTTACTCCAAACAACATGTACTAAATCCTTGTATTCTTTGTCTTGGTACTCAGATGTTGGTATGTCATAACATATCGCATTTATTTCAAAGCTCGTCAATTCAATCTTCTTATCTGAGTCTGAACGGACATTCTTCAAAAAACGAATCATACGCTTCAAACTTCCATTGGTGGCTGAACTGCGATTGTTTATTCGTGAGATGCTTAGAAATGGATAGTCTGGACCTTTATCCGTATTTGTTTCCTTATTGTAGATACTTATCGCTCTATTAGTTTCGTCTTCACCATGCAAAACATAAAAAAAAGAGTCATACCAGCATGATGTTACAACATCTACGTCACGATGAAGATTCTGATTGGTAATCTTAACGGACTTGGGTTTTGAAATATCACAAATAGTATAATGCGATGTCATTACACGCTCAATATCTAGACGAAGTTGGCGTAAATCCGCATAACAATTTCCTTGATAATGTGAAAAGCGATTAGAATACGAACGCAAATATGACAATTCGCTATTAGTATGATTACCTATCGCATTTAATTCACGTCTAACTCTGTCAATATCAGTATGGTTAAACTTTGTGCATAGAACCAACAAGTCTATATCACTTGAACCCTTTATATGTGTGTCGGTCATAACGGAGCCTTGATAACGAAAATCCACATCTGTAAGCTCACGTTTCAAGTGTCCCTTCGCCGCTTCACCAGCCTGCTTTGACTTCGCCGTATAATCACTATCTACGGCCATCATGGCCATTCTGACATATTTTTGTGTGTCACCGAATAATCCTTGTGTCTCGCCTAACACCCGATTCTCAACCACTTGAAGTTTGTCTGGGTTATAGCGAGACTTAAGTTTTTCAATGCGACTATTATAATTGAAGTTACTCATATACTATTCCTCAATTCATTTATATCGCTCTGACTGGCAGTATCGAACTGCATCACTTATGCGACCACCTATGCAATCAGATTAGATGTATGATGTCAGAAGGAAGATGTAAGATGTGTTGCGAGATGGAAGATGGCAGATGGCAGAGGAATTCGATGTAAGATGGTAGAGGGAAGAGGGAAGAGGGAGGATGGATGAGGGCTGATGGTAGATGTATGATGTATGATGTGAGATGGAGGATGGACGTTGTACTATTTCTGGCCAAGCAAATAGGAAAGGAACTTATCTGCAACATTTCCCATCTCACTTTTATCATAAATATATAGAAGCGTAATCTCTATGTTTTCTTCGTCAATCCTATTGACAGAGAAGGTGATAACACGCATACCTCCGCTCTTACCTCCTCCTTTGGCGGCCACACCGAACCGAACCTTGCGTAATCCTTGACCAAGACTCCTACCTTGAAATGGATTTTCTTTAATACTGTCAAGAAATGCACGATAGTCAGATACCAACGAGTGATACTTTTTCTTATATTGTTTGAACTTACGCTCAAACTCGGGATGAGTATAGATTGTGACTTTCATGATTTTTCTTGTTCTAACTCATTAAGAAAATCCTCTGCACGACGACCGATATGGGTACTGTTTAGTGCCGCTTGACGGACTTCATCTGCACTTTTCTTAATTAAGATTGCCATCATGGAAACAGACTTGCGAACTTCGTCTGGCAATTGCTGCTCATAAGGTTGATTTACTTCCATATCTTTTTTTGCTGTCTTTTCAGCAAGGACACGCATCCGAAAAGCATCACGAACAAGTTTTGACTGGGATTGATATAATGCCCAGAGGGCATCTAATGTTGAAATCTTACCAGAATATGTTGTAGTTGCCATAATTGTATGTTTTTATATTATATGTAAATATTCATCACCGTCTCCCATCTCTGTCAGACGATCGCGGACACTTGTATGCCTTCATGCTGTTAATCTTATGTCCGGGCTGCTGATAGGCAATATAAGTCAGGGCTTGTATTATTTTTTTGTATCGTTCATCATGTAGGTATTACTTGTGGTTATCAAGTTATTAGTCGATGGTGTAGACGAGGAGGGTGGTGAGGGCCATGAGGAGGGCGAGGATGAGGAGGGTGGTTTTGAGGAGCTTCTCGAGGGTCTTTTTGCGCTGGATGTTGGCGAGGCTGCGCTGTTTGAAGAGGCTGGCGCCGTCTTTTTTATGATGGTGGTGGGAGGAGTGGTGAGTGGAGGACATGGATGCCTTGGTTGAGGGTTGAGGGTTAAGGGTTAAGGGTTAAGGGTTAAGGGTTAAGGGTTACGGGTTAGAGGAGCCGCCTGCGGCGGGAAATTTATCAAATTATAAACAAAATTATTCAGATATATTTGTTTAATTTTGAATCCAATTGTGAATAATTTCCACGCGAAGCGTGATCATATTAAAGCCGCCTACGGCGGGAAATTTATCAAATTAAAAACAAAATTTTTCAAATACACTTGTTTAATTTTGAAATCAATTTTGAATAATTTCCACGCGGAGCGTGCTCTTAGACTTTTTGTAATGGTTAGAGGTTGAGTCAAGAGACGAGAGGCGAGAGTCTAGGGTCGAGGGGCGAGAGTTATGATTTTAACCGCGAAGGCGCAAAGGCTCTAAGATTTTAAGTGTTCAGCAGTCTGGATTTCAAAGGCATCGCTACTAGCCTTGCGGAAGGTCTCAGAGCCCTCGAAAGGCTACGCAGCTTTCTTCGTAGGCAAAGATCGCAAAGATTCAAGTCCTCGTGCATACATATATTTTTTCAAGCTGGATAGCCATTGCGGCCTTTGCCTAGAACAAAAACATGTGCGAAGCACTTTTGTTCGGCTCCGCGGTCTCGCGAAGAACAATAGCCCAAGCTACCTGAGGACATGCAACTTTAAAACTTTGCGTCTTTGCGGTTAAAATATTGGTTAAGGGTTAGAGGAGCCGCCTGCGGCGGGAAATTTATCAAATTAAAAACAAAATTTTTCAGATATACTTGTTTAATTTTGAATCCAATTTTGAATAATTTCCACGCGAAGCGTGCTCTTATTTAAACCGTCTTCGACGGGGCCGGAGATTGGGTTCAAGGGTTCAAAAGTTCAAGGGTTCAAGGGAGCCGCCTGCGGCGGGAAATTTATCAAATTAAAGCAAAATTTTTCAGATATACTTGTTTAATTTTGAATCAAATTTTGAATAATTTCCACGCAAAGCGTGCACTTAATAAGACCTCTTAAACTTCTTGAACTTTTGAACTATTGAACTCTTGCGAGTTCGGGGGTTAGCGGAGGATGTTGACGAGGAGGGAGGTGAGGGAGATGAGGACGCCGATGCCGGAGAGTGTAAGGGTGGTGACGCTACCTATCTTGGAGTTCTGGGCCTTGACATTGTTGGGCTCGACATAGACCACGTCGTTCTGCTGCAGATAATAATAAGGTGAGTTCACGATATTGGCATCGTTGAGGTTCAGGGTATGGATCTCCTTCTTACCGGTGGCATCCTCACGAATGAGCTTCACCCTGTCGCGGACACCATAGATGGTCAGGTCACCGGCCTGGGCCAAGGCCTCGAGGATGGTAATCTTCTCGCGAGCTACCTGGTAGCTACCCGGGTGATTGACTTCACCCAAGACAGAAACGGAATAGCTGGACATACGGACGGTGACGATGGGGTTCTCGGTCTCTGCCATATAGGGGCGTATCTTCTCGGCAATCAGCCGCTCACACTCGGACTTGGTGAGGCCCTCGACATGGAGACGACCGATGATGGGATAATTGATATAACCCTCGTTATCTACCAGATAAGGCATCAGCGTACCGCCGCCACTTGACACAGAACGACCCTGCGAGTATTCGTTCTGCAGCAGCAGGTTGAAAGGGAGCGAAGCATCAGGTGTGGTGGTGTTCACGGAGATGGTGAGCTGGTCCTTGGGCATGATGCGGGCATCGTACAAGAAGCGGGAGTTGTCGAGGTTGATGCTGTCGCTGTTCTGGAGGTAGGCGACGTTCTTGATGGTTTTGCAACCGGTGAGGAGGAGGGAGGCTGCGAGGGGGAGCAGGAGGAGGAGGAGGGAGAGTTTTTTCATTATTATATTAATTTATTGTTCAAAAGTTCAAGGATTCAAGGGTTCAAGCCGCCTACGGCGGGAAATTTATCAAATTAAGAACAAAATTATACAGATACCTTGATTATAATCAATTTTGAATAATTTCCACGCGGAGCGTGATCATATTAAAGCCGTCTTGCGACGGGAAATTTATCAAATTATAAACAAAATTATTCAGAAACACTTGTTTAATTTTGAATCTAATTTTGAATAATTTCCACGCGGAGCGTGATCATATTAAAGCCGCCTACGGCGGGAAATTTATCAAATTAAGAACAAAATTATACAGATACCTTGATTATAATCAATTTTGAATAATTTCCACGCGGAGCGTGATCATATTAAAGCCGTCTTACGACGGGAAATTTATCAAATTTAAAACAAAATTCTTCAGATATACTTGTTTAATTTTGAAATCAATTTTGAATAATTTCCACGCGAAGCGTGCTCTTATTAAAACCATCTTACGACGGGAAATTTATCAAATTATAAACAAAATTACTCAAAACAGTGTTATCTTCTCAATATTGCCATCATCGTATCTCTGATACCATTCCGAATACAAACTAGCTGCTCCAAAATTAATCAGCATACCATATGGCTTGTGTGTTAGATTCAAATAATTCCACAACTGTTTCCTTTGTCCTGTCTCGACATGAGATACTGCTTTAAGTTCTACAATGATATCGTCATTGATTACCAGATCCATTCTGTACGTCTGGTCGAGTTGTACATTTTCCCAGAAGACTGGGAGAAACACTTGTCGCTCTACCTTGTACCCTTTCTGTTCCAGCAGGTATTTAAGAGCCGCCTCGTACGCTGATTCCAAGAGCCCTGGGTGATATTTACGATGAACCAGCATCGCTTCACCAGTAATATCGCTAAAGAATTGGTATTTCTTGTTATGCTCTTCTATGAGATCCATTGTTTAATTTTTAATCTAATTTTGAATAATTTCCACGCGGAGCGTGATCATATTAAAGCCGCCTACGGCGGGAAATTTATCAAATTATAAACAAAATTTTTCAGATACCCATTAGAATTGCCACCAGTGTTTTTTGGGAGGGGGGAGGGTGAGGGAGAGGGAGGACTGGGAGAGGAGGTCGTCGATGACATCGTGCCAAGTGTGGCGCTGCTTGATCATCCTATAGATGGTGCCCCAGTCGGGCAGGCCTCCGAGGTTGCGGTCGTCGATGAAGAGATCGGCCTTGGGCTTGCGGGAGAAATGGGGGTTGTTATCAAGGGTCTCCTCGGGGTAGTCGCGGTTGACGGCGTAGAACTCCAGGCCGCGCTGGCGGCACCACTCGACGGCGTCGTCCAGGAGCTGGCCCTCCCGGACGGACCACAGGATCAGGAGGTGGCCGTCCTGGCGCAGCATCTTCAGGGTGTCGATGGCGAAGGGGAGCTCCTCGCCGATGGCGGGGTACTTATGGGTGACGATGGTGCCGTCGAAGTCGACTGCGATGGTCATGGGGGGACGAGAGTTTAAGGGTTCAAGGGTTCAAGGGTTAGAGGTTAAGGTTCCACGCAGGCGTAATCATATTAAAGCCGCCTACGGCGGGAAATTTATCAAATTAAAAACAAAATTCTTCAGATATATTTGTTTAATTTTGAAATCAATTTTGAATAATTTCCACGCGAAGCGTGCTCTTATTAAAACCGTCTTACGACGGGAAATTTATCAAATTATAACCAAAATTCTTCAGATATACTTTGTTTAATTTTGAAATCAATTTTGAATAATTTCCACGCGGAGCGTGCTCTTAATGAAACCTCTTGAACTTTTGAACTTCTTGAACTTTTGAACGGTCAAGAGTTATTTCTTGATGGAGTCGTCGTCTTTGTTGGAGTAGCGGGATTCGGCGTAGTTGCCGTAACCGCCATAGCCATAGCGACCGTAGCCATAACGGCCATAACCGTAGCGACCATAGCCGTAGCGACCGTAACGGCCGTACTTGCCATAGCCGTAGTAGTAGCCGTACTTCTTCTTCGACATATCGACACCATTCAGGATGATGCAGCAGTTGGTGAGCTTCTCCTCGGCAGACAGGCTGTTGAGCAAGGCGACATTGGCCTTCGGGGTGTAGTCGGCACGGCAGACATAGCAGTTGACATTGGAGTAACGGGCTATCTGGAGCGTGTCGGATACCAAGCCGACAGGGGCGGTGTCGAGGATGATATAGTCGTACTGACGCTTGAGCATCTCCATGACATCGTGCATGTTCTGGCGCGCCAAGAGCTCGGTGGGGTTCGGAGGTGTGGGACCAGCCATCAGCAGGTCGAGGTTCTCGTTGACGCCCGACGGGCAGATGGTGCTACGCAGGTCCGTCTCGGTGACGGTGTCCTTGACCAAGAGCTGGGTGACACCGGCGGTATGGTCCTTGACGCCGAACAAGCGACCCAAGGCGGGCTTGCGGATATCGAGACCGCAGAGCACCACCTTCTTCCCCAACAGGGCAAAGGAGACGGCCAGGTTGGCAGCCAGGAAGGTCTTCCCCTCGCCGGAGGTGCTGGAGGTGAAGAGGATGACCTTATCGTTCTCCTTCATCATGAACTGGATATTGGTACGCATACCGCGGAAGACCTCATCAATCTGGTTGTTCTTATTGGCCTGCACCACGATACCGGCGGCCGTCTTCACGGAGTCGCTGGCCACGGGCACATCGGCCACGATGGGCAGACGGGTGAGGCGCAGCAGATCGTCGTGACCCTCGATGCGATAGCTGAACAGCCGGATGAGGAGGATAATTACAAAAGGAATGCCCAAGCCCAACACAGCTGCAGCAAACAGGATAATGGCTCTCTTGGGGCTTACCATGCCATGGGCCATCGGCTCATCAATGAGCTTACCCTTATCGGCCGTAGCAGCCAGCGAGATGGAGTTCTCCTCGCGCTTCTGTAAGAGCAAGAGGTAGAGACCTGACTTTACCTCCTGCTGACGACCAATCTGGGTGAGGACGCGCTCCTGTTCGGGGGTGCTGCCGATACGTCCCTGGTATTTAGACAGCTGGTTCTGCAGGCTCTGGCGCTGGATATCGACCGAACGGCGGGCCTGCAGCAGGGCGGTACGGATAGAACCCTGCAGGTCATCAAGCGTGGCCGTCAGGGACTGCACCTGCGGGGCTTGCTCGCTGACGGTCTTCAGGAGGCGGTTGCGCTCCTGCACGGCCTGATTATAAGAGGTGATGAGGGCGGTGGAGGCATGGTCATTCATACCCACGTTAGAGGGGATAATCTTATACTGGTTGGCAGGATTATCGACAAACTCACGCAGGTAGTCCATCAAGTGCAGCTGTGCATTGGCTTCGGTAAGCCTAGATTCGTACTGCGCACTCTGTGTGAGCGACTGAGCAGCATCTGCCTCCAGTTGGGTCACCGCATTCCGCTTCTTATAATTTTCCAACGCACCCTCTGTAGAGCCGAGTTCTGCATCGATTTTCTCCAAACGGCCATTGATGAACTCCTCGGTCTTCAGGGCTATCTCATTCTTGTCTGCATTGGCCTGGCGGTTGTAGCAGATGGCCAGCTGGCGCAGGTAATCAAGACCGCGACGCGTGCTCTCATCGACCAGCGAGAGCTGGGCTATCGAGGTTTGCTTGGAGGTGGGTGCTACATTCAGTGCCGCGGCATAGCGCGCAGCGACCCTCATGGGGGGGAGAATCGAAACCTCATAAATGGCACCCTCGTTCATGGGCACAAGACCATGCTGGGTAAAGGTCAACATCCCATAATCGGTATGGATGGTGTCCGGAAGTTCCTTGAGATTCTGCGCGAAGGAGGCCCTTGGCCGACCATTGAAAAGGGTCTCGCCCTTGACCTCATACAGCCCATCGTGGCGCTCTATGGTCAAGTGGATCGACTTTACGCTATCGAGCAATTCCCGATCCCACTGATTGAGCGTCACGGAATCGATATCCACGCTCACAGGTTGGGTTTTATACGCTAACTGCTTGGTCATGCGACCCACCGAAGCATACCGGGTATAGAGTTTCAGGTCCATGACGGCATCGCGGGCCAGGATACGGGACTGGAGAATCTCTATCTCGTTCTCGATACCGGCGGAATTGGTCATCATGCCGAGCTCTTGCATATTGGCCAGCATCTGGTTGCTGCGGCGACGAGAGCTGTTGTCCTCGTCCTTGATGAGCATCTTGGCGGAGACCTGGTAGGTCTTGGTGGCGTAGCGCAGGTAGATGAAGGCGCCGCACAAGCAGATGAACAGGGAGAGGAGGAACCATTGCCAGTTGAGGACGAGCATGGCAAAGAGGTTCTGGAAGGAGAAGACGGATTGGTCTTCTTGAAGGTCGGAGAGGTCTTGGCCTTCGGGGGTCTGTTTTGATTCGTCAAGCATATGATGAAAGTTTTAGTTTAGAATTCACGGAAATACGCGGAAAGGAACGGAAAAACACGGAAAAATATCGTTTATAGTTTAAGGTTTAACGTTTAAGGAGTTTTATGGGGTCGGCCGAGGGCCGAGAAATTAAAACAAAAATTTGAAACAAAAATTATATCTGGTCGCGGAGCTCAAAATCTCCAAAAAATCATATTAAAAAATCTTTCAATATTATATTATGGGGTCGGCCGAGGGCCGAGAAATTAAAGCAAAAATTTAAAACAAAAATTATTTATAGTTCAAGGGTTTAAGGGTTCAAGCCGCCTACGGCGGGAAATTTATCAAATTAAAACCAAAATTTTACAGATACACTTTGTTTAATTTTGAAATCAATTTTGAATAATTTCCACGCGAAGCGTGATCATATTAAAGCCGCCTACGACGGGAAATTTATCAAATTAAAATCAAAATTTTACAGATACACTTTGTTTAATTTTGAAACCAATTTTGAATAATTTCCACGCGAAGCGTGCTCTTAATAAGACCTCTTAAACTTCTTGAACTTTTGAACTATTCAAGGGTTAGTAGGTGAGGAGGGTTTCGGCGGACCAGGTGGTGTTGAGGGTGACGGAGGCGGAGGAGGGGTGAGAGGGGGTGGCGGTGAAGAAGGCGCCGGAGAGGGAGGATATCTTGTTCTTCTCAAGGGGGACATCGAAGGTGCGCTGGGTGAGCTCGGTGCCGGAGGCGTCGAGGGCGGTGACCACGAGGTGGATGGTGCTCTCGGTGCTCTTATAGGGGAAGGTGTAGAGGTCGAATTGTTTCTGGCTGGCGGTGACATCGAACTTCAGGTCCTGCTTGCTGTTGACGGAGCCATAGCCGGTGGCGGCATCGAAGGCACCGGAACCACCGGTATAGTAGAAGCGCATCTTGGCGACAGTGGCGGGGATGTCATCGGTGATGATGAAGCGGCAGAGGGCGACGATGCGGTTGAGGGTCAGAGAGAGGGTCAGGGGTTCCTGGCCAATGGTGATCATCTCTGAATATAAAAAGGTGTCGGAATAGCCTTGGGCGTTGGTGAACTGGATCTTCCCCGGGTCGGTCATGGTGGGGTTGCCATTGCTGCTGTGGGCCACGACGACGAGGCGGTAGGTGCCGGGCTCGAGTTGGAAGGAGGCGTTGCCGAAATCGGGGTCGGAAGAGGTTTGGTTGATCTGTTTCACCTTGGTGCCGGAGGCGTCGTAGAGGGCGAAGTTGAGGCGGGTGCAGGCGTCGGCGGGGGCGGTGCGGGTGATGTCGGTGAAGGGGGTCTGCTCAAGTTGGAAAACGGAGAGGGTGAGGTTGGCGGGGGTGGTGGCGGAGGGGGTGGAGGGGGCGTCGTCAGCGAGGTAGGGGGCTTCGCAGGAGGAGAGCAAAAGAATGAAAAATGAAAGAGTGAAAAATGAAAAATATGAATGTTTCATAGCAAAGCGTGCTCTTATTTAAACCGTCTTCGACGGGAAATTTATCAAATTATAACCAAAAATTTTCAGATACAATTGTTTAATTTTGAAATCAATTTTGAATA
>Ga0310691_10002601_pt1 | contig 23435 bp, 8 predicted proteins | sample 176DNAGHGlowgp2_FD_203887 | JGI IMG/M metagenome (GOLD analysis project Ga0310691, IMG submission 203887) | Sheep rumen microbial communities from Palmerston North, Manawatu-Wanganui, New Zealand - 1766 DNA GHGlow gp2 (v2) (version 2) | ecosystem: Host-associated > Mammals > Digestive system >...
AAGTCCTCGTTGTGGAAGACGGTCCTACATTGACCCACGGTGAGATGAAGATCGGTGCCGGTACGGTTGCCGCTCTGAAACACGGTGCTGAACTCGTTGACCCGAGACCGTATGTTGTTGGCAAACTTGCTGAGACCTTCAAGATTTATCCGAACATCGGTACCTTGCTTCCCGCTATGGGTTATGGCAAAGAGCAGATGAAGGACCTCGAGAAGACCATCGCCAACACTCCTTGCGATGCCGTCGTCGTTGGTACTCCTATCGACCTGCCGCGCTTCATCAAGATCAAACAACCCGTTGTGAAGGTCGGTTATGAACTGCAGGAGATTGGTACTCCCACTTTGAAGGAAGTCCTCGACGATTTCGTTGCAAAACACAATCTGAAACCCAAAAGACGCAAAAAATAATTTGCTTCTTGTATAGTTCCGCAGAAAGGCGTGCCAGAAGGCGCGCCTTTTTTTATTTTTAAACTTTCCTGCCCGATATATATCTAAAAAATGTATCTTTGCAGCATTAATTAAAATGGATTAAGAATATGAAAAAAGGAATATTTACCCTTGCGCTGATAATCTCTGTCGTGATGCTTAACGCACAGTCAATCAAATTGATGTATGGAGGCCAAGCACTGAATGACAACGACACGATTCTTGAGATTCTGTATGAAGGCGAAAATGAAGTCAACACATACGTGGGTTACCAGAATGTGACAGGAAGCCCCTTGGAGTTCCGTGTGAGAAAAGAGGCGCTGGTTCTCAATGAGGAGACAACCGACATCCTTTTCTGCATCGGGGAATGTTATACGGGAAACCTCTCCCAGCCCGTTTCATTGGGTGCCAATGAGACAGTGCCGGTAAACTCCGAGAGTGCCTTCCATGCCACCTACACGGGATGCAAAGACGCCGCGTTGGTCAAATACACCTTCTTTAATACGGCAAATGAGTCTGACAAGGTTTCGTTCTATATCCACTATTCAGAAGGAACCGGTGTACGTGAAAGCGAACCTCAGGTGTCGCTGCGCGCTTACCCGAATCCGGCAGTCAGCACCGTGAGTGTCGATTATGTCGCTCCTGACAATAACACATTCCTGGTAATCAAGAACCTTGCTGGAAAGGAGGTTTATCGCACCTCTGTCAGTCAAAGCGGCAAGAAACAGGTGGACGTCTCCAAATTATATGCCGGGATGTATTTTTACGGCTTGGAGTCCTCTGGCAAGATGCTCTGCACGAAGAAACTGTTAGTAAAATAACTGATTTCAGTTCTGTTTTCCTTTTTAACTAGTGCCATGTTCATGCGGCATTGGCTTTCTGTAACTCAGTTCCAGTGGGATGCGGTTACACGTCCGAACAGCTGGATTACGCTGATATTCTGTCTGTTGCTGTTTATTTTCACGATGACATTCTTCACGTACCGGCGTAAACTGGTGCTCATTTTCCGGGCACTTTTCTCGCAACGTCATTTCTCCCTCTTGCAGCGCGAAGGTAATATCATCGAGGACCGCAGCTTTTTCTTTGTTCTGGCTTTCGACCTAATCACTTTCGCGCTGGGAATGGCGATGTTTTGCAGGACTTTCACGCCGCTAGCCGTGTCCAGATGGCCGTATATGGCATACGTGGGATTATTTCTGGCTATACTGCTTGCGGCATACATTTTCAAGTTGTTTTGCAATCAAGTGTATTCCACTTGTTTTGATCGTGAAAAGGAACGCACGGCCATCAACCAGTATAAGTTCATCTTCATGACAGACTTCGCCGTTTTATTGTTCCCGATGCTCATTCTTACCCATTATTCGGGTTTACGGTTTGTCTATTACGTGATTGCGGTTTTTTTTGTTATCCTGTTTGCCATATGGGTTTATCGAATGATGAAAATAAATTCAATGAACGGCCACAGGTTTCATTTTTTTCTCTATTTTTGCACCCTTGAAATTTTACCTTGGGCAGTATTCCTTAAGGTATTGTTAAATGTTTGATATAAAACAAGATAATAAGAAGATTGTTGAGAATATTAATACGTTAAAATGAAGATAAAAAACATATTAGTTTCCCAAAATGCGCCGGACGACATCGAACGTTCACCCTACGCAGAACTGATAAGGAAGTATAGCATTAATGTCGACTTCTACAAGTTTTTCAAGATCAATTGCACAACGGCGATGGATTTTAGAAAAACACATATCAATATCTTGGATTATTCGTCCATTGTTTTTTCCAGCACGAACACCATTGACAAGTTCTTCACCTTGTGCAAGGAAATGCGGGTGGAGATGCCTGAATCAATGAAATATTTTTGTGCTACCGAGTCCATTGCGCTCTATTTGCAGAAATACGTTCCCTATCGTAAACGTCGCGTGTTTGCTGCAAAGGATGCCCATGTCAGTAGTTTTTACGACCTTCTCATAAAGAACAAAGATATCAGCATGTTGATCCCATGCAGCCAGGATGGCATCCCTTCGCAGTTGGAGCAGGTGCTGGTGGAAAACGGGATAAAGTTCGCCCAGGCAGTGGTCTTTGTGATTGCGCCTGCCGATCTTGTGCATGATGTCAACATCGAAAAATATGACATGATTGTCTTTTTCAGCCCCAACGGCGTGAAGTCGTTGCAGGCCAACTTCCCGGATTTCCAGCAGGGTGAACTTGCCTTCGCCGCGTTGGGAAATGCCGCCAAACAGGCCGTGGAGGAGGCTGGCTGGAAATTGCATGTCATGGCTCCCACCAAGGAGTACCCGTCCTTGACAGAGGCCTTGGATGCTTTTCTGAAAGAATATGCAGGACGCAGACGTTAGAACCTCGGTTTTCCCGAAATCAAGCCGTCTGAAATCATCGCTGCGCATAAAAGATATCGTGCAGCAACGTCGTTTTGTGTTCTCTTTCCCGATTAAGTGCTTTTACGAAATAGGAACCGACACGGAGGTGAAAGTCGCCGTGATTGTCTCTAAAAAGCGTTTTCCGCATGCCACCGACCGCAATCGCGTGAAAAGGCTTATGCGAGAGGCGTATCGTCTCAACCGCCAACGGTTACAGCTTCCTGATCATTGCGGCGTGGAAATGTGTTGGATGTACGTGAGTTCCGAGCTGCCGTCTTTCGACCAAGTCAACGTGGCCGCCCAACAGCTTTTTGCGGAATTGCAATCTGTTGTCCAAAAAGAGTCTGAAAAATGAAACGGATTTGTTTGTTTGTGCGTTCGTCGGTTTCGAAAATCCTGATTGGGCTGATCAAACTTTATCAGGTGACCCTTTCCCCGTTCATAGGCAGGAGTTGCCGTTACACACCGACTTGTTCCAACTATGGAATTGAGGCCATTCAGAAACACGGTCCGATTAAAGGCTCTTGGTTGACACTGAAGCGTGTGCTTTCCTGCAACCCATGGGGAGGCAGCGGCTACGACCCCGTTCCGTAACGGAAATAACTATAACGATAACAAAGAGCGATGACTATAATTCCCATAGTCATCGCTCTTTGTTATCGAGCCTCGTCGTGGTAGGTGCGCCAGAGAAATAGGATTGCCATGGCGCTGACCAGTGTGCAGGAGATGATCACGGGAATGGAACCGTGGATGTCGGTGAACTGCAGGTTGTCGGTGTCAATCCCTCTTCCCTGAAGAGTGAAGTCCACTATGATGGAAAGGGCGTTGTGCAGCACATGGGCCAGGATTGGCAGCCAAAGCGAACGTCCCCAGTAGAACAGATACCCCAGATAAACCCCTAATGCAAACCGTGGGATGAAACCGTAGAACTGGAAATGCAGCACACTGAAAATAAAGGCGGTGAGCAGGATTCCGATGTGTGGATTGTTGACCCACCTCGTCAACAACGGTTGCAGAGCCCCCTGGAAAAAGAATTCCTCGCAGATGCCTGCTAAAACGGCAAGCACCAACAGGTTGGAAATCAGATCCCAGGAACTGCGCCTGCTGGTAATCACTTCCAGTATGTGGTTGGCAGCCTCTTCCATGTCACGCATGAACTCCGCAACAGCGCCTTCCTGAGGCATGATGAACATGTTGAAGGTAGACAACACACTGACTACGGGCAGCAGCGTGATGGAGAGAATCAGCACAATGTTGGTCATGGATGCGTTAGGACGGCGGTTGGCGGCACTGTAGTCGAACCATTGGCGATTTTGGCAGTAGGCAAACAGCAGCGCAGGCATCAGAAAGGTGCCTATAGTGGCGAAAGTCTGCGAAATTCGGATGGCCGTGACGGGGTCTGCTGCATCCAGCATGGACGGGGTGTGGTAAATCAATAGGATGACAAGGCTACCCAATGAAGAGAATAGCAACATCCCGCCCAGCATAAACAGGGCCAGAACAATAAGTTGGATCCAATAGGGCTTTTCTTGCAGTCTCATCCTTACCGTCTGTTCACAATGATTTTCCTGGTAACGGCGTGGCCGTCTTCAAGGGTGATTTTCACCAGGTAATGACCTGTCGGGAATCGGGTCACGTCAACTTGTGTGAAATCAGAAGAATGGGCATCCGCACGATAAAGCAGTCTGCCGTCAGCAGCAAAGACCTCCACTTTTCTCATTTGCTCACCTTGGATGTTCACCTGAGAACTTGTCGGGTTCGGGTAGATGGAGAAGTTCGGCAGAGAGAGATCATCGAGGCCGTCATTGAAGGCCACATAAAGGATCAGGTGCACGATACTGTCGCAGTTGTAGACGGTGTAGTATTGAATGTCATATTCGAATGTGCCGCTGTCTGCGGGAGTGATGACAATGGGTCCGTATGAGTATTCATGCTCGCGCATGGCAGTGTCGTTCACATAAATTTCATACACGGGGTTGATGGTGAGGTGCAACACAAAGATGCTGTCGCAGCCAGATTCCGTGAGCAGACTGTCGTAATAGGTGCCTTCAGTGGCATACTCGTTTCCACGCCATTCGAATGGGACGTTCTCGCAAGTTTCCGCATAAGATTCCATCAGATAGGAGGGGAGTACTTCCAGCATGATGAAGATGATGCTGTCGCAGCCTTGTGTGTTGACCGTGGTCCGTTGTTCGTAGATGATGCTCGGATGGTCGGTGGGGATGTTGAATCCGTTGAGCGTATAGGTCTCGCCGGCACAGATGACATCTTGGATGGTGGTGTCGGTGGTTTGGCTGATGGTGAGTTGGAGACCAAAGATGTCCTGACAGCCGTATGCGTTGGGGATGGTGTCGAAGTAAGTGCCTGCGGTGGTAAGTTGGAGGCCGCGCCACAGATAAGGCAGCTCGTTCGAGCAGGCGGTGTCAATGAGCATGACATTCACCGCTGGATTCACCACAAAGTTGATAGAGAAGATGCTGTCGCAACCGTTCACGGTGGTCAGCGTGTCATGATAGTTTCCGCTTTCCGTGAGCAGACGGCTGCGCCACTCGTAAGGAAGTTCGTTTTCGCAGACGGTGGCAGACTCGGTGACATGATAGGACGGGTTCACATAGAGGACGAGTCTGTAAATACTGTCGCAGTAGGTCTCTGCCGTCTGTAAGAATATTTCACGGGTGCCGGCTTCATTGACGACGAGATCATGCCAGATGAAAGGCAGGCTGCTGCTGCAGACCGTGACGGTGTCTTCAAAGAGATAGGTCGGATACACGGTGACAGAAACCTGGTGGATCACGTAGGAACCGATTACATCGTTGGTAATGGTGTCGTGGTAAATGCCGGTTTGAGAAAGAGTCATATTGCGCCATTCGGCACTCTCTCCTTCGCACAAATATATGGGATCGCTTTCGATAATTTGAGCGTCATATACGATAAGGTTCAGACTGTAAATGCTGTCGCAGCCTTGAGCGGAGGTCAGGGAATCATAATAGACGCCGGATTGAGAAAGGTCATTGCCGCGCCATGGATAAGGCAGATCAAGGCTGCTGACGATATGCTCTTCTTGGAACAGATACGCAGGCAGCTCATGGAGAACGAGGGTGACGATACTGTCGCAAAGGCCTTCACGTGGGAATGCTACCTCGTAAGTGCCGGCCTCCTCGAAGAGGTTTCCGCCAAAGTTGACGGGGAAATCGCTGGGACAGACGTACTGTTCTACAGCCTCGGTACCGTGTGCGGACGGAATCACCGTGAACAACACGGTAATCATGCTGTCGCACATCGTGCCGGCATTCAGATGGACATCATACTCGCCCGTGGCAGTTAAAGGCGTGGTGCCGTACAGGAACGGCAAAGTCTCCTCACAAACCGTTACCGTGTCGTAGCCGTGATAGGTGGGATTGACGTTAAGGGTGAGATGGGTGATGGTGACGCAGTTGTCCATGTCGGTTTCCGTGATGTCATAGTATCCGGCTTCTGTGAAAGTCTCTCCCAGATAGGTGAAAGGAAATTCGTTGTCGCAGATGGTGATGGAAGCGTCATGCTCGGTGTTGGGGATGACATACAACTGCAAATTCCAAATACTGTCGCAACCATTGACACTTTGCAAGTTGACCGTGTAATTGCCGGTCTCATTGAAGGTGTGTCCCTCGCAGAAAACGTATGGCAGTGCACCTGCGCAGACGTTCACGACGGTGTCTTTTTCAAAGGAAGAGCTCACTTGCAGGTGCAGATGAATCAGACTGTCGCAACCGTGAGTGGCTTGAATATGGATGTCATAGTCACCAGCTTCGGAATAGCTGAAATACTCATTGTTGTTCCAGAGATAAGGAAGGTCTATGTCGCAGACATTGACGACGGTGTCGATGGTGTCGGGAAGGGTCACCGTCATGTACAGGGTTATAGTGCTGTCACAACCGTTGATGGTGTTCAGATTCCGCACGTATGTGAACTCGCCCGGCTCCGTAGCCGTCACCTCGAAACCGTTTTCTGCATAGGTTTCTCCAATGCAGAGAGTGGTGGTCAGTGTGGTTTCGGCTGGTGGGTAAACCAGTAAGTGAAGAATGGTGGTGCTGTCGCAGTCGTGCACATCATAGTCGTATTGATAATAATATCCGCTTTCCGTCGGATGATAGATGTCAAAGCCATCTGTATGGTAAGAGACGTTGTAGCAAGTATAGGCGGTGATAGTGTCGATTTGTTCCGGGAAGACCGTCAACAAAAGCGTGATAATACTGTCGCAGCCTGTAACAGATTGCAGGTTGGCGGTATAGGTGCCGGATTCCGTAAGTGTTTGTCCGTAGAATTCATAGCTGTTATTATAACAGATTGAGCTCTCAAGTACGGCGTTGTAAACCGGATGGACGGTGAGATGAAGGGTGGTGATGCTGTCATAGCCGTGGATGTCGGTGTCGAAATTCGTCAGCGTATATTCACCGGCTTCAGTAAAGATGGTGTCAAAACCATTCAGATTGTAAGCGTAGCCTGCGCAAACCTCATCTTGGAGAACGGTGCTCTGATTGTGATAGATGGTCAAATGGAGGTTGATGATACTGTCGCAACCATTCACGGTCGTGAATTGCTGAGTGTAGTCGCCTGATTCGTGATAAGTTTCAGAATTCAAGGTGTACTCTTCAAGGGCGGAGATAACAAGGTCTTTGTGGTAAGCGGGATTGATGGTCAGATGCAACGTGATGATGGAGTCACAACCGAACACGTTGGTGTAGGTTTGGTTATAATCCCCGGATTGGGTATAGGTGTTGCCATACCATTCATATTGTTCGCAAGCGACGGCATAAACGTGCATTTGGTCGGTGGGGATGATGGTCAGGTTGAGGGTGACCACGCTGTCGCAGCCGTTGGCCGCCGTGAATGTCTTGGTGTAGATGCCGGCCTCGGTGTAGATGCTGTCTCCCCAAATATATTGGCCGCAGGTGTTGACCGTGATTTCATTCGTGATTTCGGGGGTTACGAATAAGTGCAGGGTGACCACACTGTCGCATCCCGTGGATGAAAGAGTGTTGACCATGATGCTGGTTTCACCAGGTGTGACGAACACTTGATCGATATTGTGGTTTTGGTAGCGGGAATTCTGGCAGGTGGTGTCATAGATGTCTTGCGGGGCGTAGCTCTCGTTAATGGTCACTGTCAGTTGGGTGAGGGAGCTTTCACAGGTGGTGAAGTCGTTGAAAAAGCTGACAAGGAATGTGCTGGTCTCGTTGACAGTGGTGTTGTAGTGGTTGCCTTCGTTGAGGAGGTCTCCGTCCTGGTTATACCATCTGTATTGCATGTTGCTGGATGATACGTAGTTGGCAAGGTCTGTGGTGAGAGGGCCGCAGTTGGAAACAGGGGTGGTCTGGGGTTTGGCGGGCGGAATGTTCACCGTAGCCACAGCGGGGACTCTCGAGCTATTACATCCCGTGTTGGCATTGTAGCTTTGTGCGTAGAAGGTGTTGCTGGCCACGATGTTTCTGGTGAATTCAAGTCCTGCGTGCAAGCTGTTGCTTGTGTAGGCGTTGGAGTACCAGCGACATGTGGTGGCCGTTTCGTCGATAACGGCGGTAAAGGTCACAGGACCGGCGCCGCAACGGACAACGGGTGCCACTTCGGGATCTGATGGTACAGGATGGATAGTGACATTCATCGGTGTTCTGCCGCTTTCACAGCCGGTGTTGGCATTGTAGCTGGAGACATAGATGGTGGTGCTTTCCTCAAAAGGATATTGGAAGCTGTTGGATGTCATGAAGGGTTCGTTGTCGGATTGGGCGGCATACCAGCGGCAAACCGTGCCGTTGGTGCCGGCCGACGCGTTCAAGGGGATATCGCTTCCGCCACAGTGCGAGATGTTAGAAGAAGAAAGGATCGGAAGACTGGGCTGCGGGTTGACGATAAGGGTTAACGTGATGGTGCTGTCACATCCGGCCGCACTGGTGGTGGTGAAAACGGTGGTTCCAGCCGTCTCGAAAGTCATTCCACCATATTCATAAGGCATCTGGTTGCTGCACAAAGTGATGGTCTTGGAGACGCTGACGGCATGGAGCACAGTCAGATGGATGGTCACGGTGCTGTCGCATCCGGATTCAGTGACGAAATGCTTGGTAATGGTTTGAGAAGTCTCGTAGGTCTGTCCTTCCCATACAAACTGTCCGCACACGGCAGTGTCAATGGTCTGATTGAACGATTCGTTGATTTGCAAGTGCAAAGTGACGATACTGTCGCATCCGGAAGTGCTCTGAAGCGTGTCGATGAAGTCTCCGCTTTGTGTGTAAGTCTTCCCGTTCCAGACATAATCCTCACAGGTGTTGACATTGACCTCATTGTGGTAGACTTGGCCCAGCACGGCGCTCACCGCGATGGGGGCGCTTTCGCATTGGGTTTCGGCATCGTAGGCGGAGGCCATGAAGACCGTGGTGGCGTTGATGTTGGCGGAGTAGGAGTGGCCTTGGCCCAGGAAATTGTTGTTGGCATCGAACCATTTCACGGAAAGGCCGCCGGCATCGGCGACAAGGGTGGCCACCCCAGGGGCGCAGAGCGGCGTGCAAGTCACCGTGGGCGCCGCCGGAAGCGGATTCTTGACGATATTAACCGCTACAGGGTCGCTCTCGCAATCGCTGTTGTAGGCGGTGGCGTAGTAGGTTGTGCTGCTGCTGACATTCTTCACTTGGTAGGTGTTGCCTTGTCCTTTGTAGTTCATTTCGCTGTCATACCATTTGATATTGGTGCCAACGGCTGAGGTAGCCGAGAGTATCACATTGATGTTGCTATTGGAGCATACAGGATCCGGATCCGTGACAACAGGTGGCAGCGGTTTCGTGTTGATGGTGATGGTCAGAGGTACCAGGGCGCTGCGGCAGTCACTTCCGCTTTCTACTGCCGCATAAAAGGTAGTCGTCGCGGCCACATGCTGTGTCGAGGATATGGCGTTCTCTCCCTGTGCGTCGGAGTACCATTGCACGGGGCCGGAGGCAGTGGCGGTCAAGGTGAAATCATCTTCGCCGCAGTGCGAGAAACTGGACACTATTGGGGCGGCGGGCATAGAGAATATTTCGGCTGTCACAGGCACTCTGTCAGAAACACATCCTGTTGAGTTCTGGGCGCTCACATAGTAAGTGCTGGAAACGGAAAGCGAAGGGGTGGTATAGCTGTCGCCGACAAACAGTACTTCTTGGGACGTGCTGCTGGCGTACCAATAGCAGTTGGTGCCTTCCACAGAGGAGGCGGTGAGGGTTACGGAGCCGGCACCGCAGCGGCTGGCCGGCGTCACCGTCGGGGGTGCTGGGGCTGTGGCGGAGGAAACAGGATGCGTCTTGCTGCTTTGGCAGCCGTTGAGCGAAGCGGTGACCGTGTAGAACCCGGGGTAGTAAACCGTCATGGTGTTGCCGGTTTCGCCTGTCATCCAAACGAATTCCACACCGGGAAGGTTGCTGGATGCGGTAAGTATGGTGGGCGTGTTTCCGCAGACCAGGGTGGGGCCGCTGATGGTGACCGAGGGGGTGGGCTTTCCCTGGACGGTCAAAGATGCGATGCTGGCACAGCCTCCGGAAGTGCTGCCGGTGACGGTGTAGATGCCACCCGTCGTGATGGTCAGGGTCGGACCCGTTGACGTTCCGTTGTTCCACACATATTCGGTGGCGCCGGAGGCGGTGAGGATCTCTTCCGTTCCGTTACAGATGACCGAGGGTCCCTCAATGGTGATGCCGGGAGCCACCTGCACGATCACATTGACGGAGCTCGACTGAACGCAGCCCGCACTGGAGGTGCCGGTGACGGAGTAGGTGCCTTCTGTGGACACGTTGATGGAAGCGGTGGTGGCTCCGGTGGACCATACATAAGAGTATGCACCACCGGCTATCAGATTGGTGGTGGTGCCTGCGCAGATGGTGGTGGTGCCGGAGATATTAACATCCGGTATGGGGTTGATGGTCACATAAGCTGTTGCGTGTGCCGTGCATCCTCCTTCGTTGGAGGCGGTGACCGTGTAATTTCCGCTGACGGTGGGATGGATGGTCGCATTGGTGCCCATGTTGTTGCCCCATACGTAGTTGTCAGCTCCAGAGGCGGTTACGGTGACCTCTTCCCCCTCACATGCCGAGTAGATGCCGTTGGGGCTGTTGAGCGACAGGGCTACCGCAGGATGCACGTTGGTGAAATGGATGGTGTAAACGTATGTGGAGGAGTCGTTGTGCATGACTGTGATGGTGGCTCTCGGGTCAGCTATAGTGGCTTGGGTAACGGTGAGGCTGAGGATGAGGGAGGATTTGGCGGTGGCGGTAATTTGTGGAATATCGGCTTCGCTATTGTAGCAGATCTGGTCGTTGTAATTGTAGGTGATGGCACCGCTGTTGATGGTCTTTTCGTGAGTGATATACTCATGATCATTGAAAAAACTCTTGATCTGGTTGTTTTCCACACCATTGATCTTCAAGGATGCCAACCCCTTGTCGTAGATACAATAAATAGCATCGAAGGCCACGCTGTCATTCAAGCCGACTCCTCCTCGTTTGTTGGTGCTGAGGGAGGTCAAGGCGTATGAGGGCTGTTGGGTGTTCGCCAGCGTAGGGTTGGAGATGGGCTGGTTGTTTGGTTTCCAGTAACGGAACTTGAACGCGAATCTTGTCCACTCTGATTTATATATCCCATTGACAGGGGTGGTGGCCGGATTGGTCATCTCGCAGTAGGCGTTGGCGATTTTTCCCGTTTGGGCTGTGCTGGCCGAGTGATTGGCCACGTCTTTATAATCCACATCACCATGGAGGTGTACCCTCATCATGGCCGTAGGATATTCGTTTTGAAAGAAGCTGAAACGGGCCCATAGGGAAACCGAGTCTGGCCGGCCGGAAAAAGTCCATTTGCAGGTCCCGTTCCGCTGGGTATATACATAGTTGGCCGGATCAGATAGATTCTCGGAAGCCAGAATGGATTTTCCTGTGGTGATAAGACCATTCACGGTTCTTTCCACCTTTTCCACAGCGTAAAGCTGGCAGGCGTTCCCGGAACCATTGTATCCGGTCACTTTTGCGTGGTGGTTGTTAAATCCGCCAGCTGCGGTAACCAGATCGCAAGTGGAAGTAGAGAGCAGACAGGCCGTATTGCTGAAAGAATACCAGAATACGGGAAGCGGCATCTCGCTGTTCCCGCCCCAATAATCGAAATTGTTGTTGGGAAGTTGGTAATGGGTGTTTTGCCCCTGCATCACGCTGATTGTCATCAGCATCAGGGCGACCAGATAGAATCTTTTTTTCATATATCCTTTTCAGTTAAATGATTAATCAATAATGCATAAACCTGCAAAAATACACTTTTTTCACTACCGTGAGTGTATGTTTTTTCTGTTTTTATTCGTGGTGTTTTGAAGGATGGAGTTTCTAGATAAAGCCAAAAAAAAGCGTATGTTGGATGACCCGACATACGCTTTGGAATATGTTAATAGAGGACTGGTTATTCTTTAACCTTGATGCACCGGATGCTCAGTTTAGTCTCTTTGTTTGTACTGTTGAACAAGGAGTGTGAGCAATAGTAGCTGATCTCGAACGAAATCATTTCGTCCTCGGTGCTGCCGGAAGTGGATGTCCAGTATTGGGAAGTGAGCAGGAGGCGTTCGAATTGCTGGCTTGCAGGGTTGTAGAAACCGGCCGCGGGAGCGTTGAATCCGATACCATCGGAAGAGCCGGCAAGCCCCATGACCCATGTGGATGCGTCAGGGCTCTTCAGCTTGTTGATGTCATCGCCGGCTGCGGCAACCAGATTCTCGAAATCAGCCACACTGGGGATGGTCCAACCATCAGGACATGCGCTGGCAGTTGCATCGGATGCGGGGGCTTTCGCGCCATCCGGCTGGGTCTCGCCAATGGCATCATACCAGTTGTAGAGACGGCCGAACAGGTCCACATTGGTTTCGTCATCATTGTATGCGCTCACATTGCTCAAACCTTCTGTTGTACGCAGGTTCTCCGCAAACCAGCAGTCTGAACCGATTTTCACGATAGGATACTCATGACCTTCCACGGTCAAACTGGAGATGATTTCTACGCTGAGGTGGTAGAGGATACTGTCGCAAGAACCATCAGCCTTGGAGATCAAGATGTCGTCGGTCGTCGGTTCAGTGTATTCCTTGCCCATGAAGGTGTACGGGAAGAAGCAGACTTGAATGGTGGTGTCTTTTTCAACAGGTTTGTTGATGGTGAGGTGGAGCGTGTCCACGTCAGGACAACCATCGGTGGTCGTCTCATGCTGGTAAGTGTAGATGCCGGACTCGGTGTAGTGAACATTATGCCATTCGTACTCTTCGCAGGCCTCCACGTTGAAGCTCTGGTGCGTACCGTGATTGATGGTCAGGTGCAAGGTGTCCACTTGTTTACAGCCATTGTCATCGAAATGTCTGTGCAGATATTCGCCACTCTCTGTGTATGTTTCACCATTGCCGTCTTCCCAAGTGTAAGACTCGCATTTTGTTACATAGAAAGCTTGATGTTGAGGTTCGTAGATGGTCAGGTGCAGGGTCACCACAGAGTCACAACCTGCAGCATTGGTTGTGGTCCAAATCGGGGTGTTGGTGCTCTCGTAGTAGGTGTTTCCGTCAATCCAAGTGAACTCTTCCTCACAAGTGGTCTGTTCGTCATCACCGAATGTGGGCTGGTTGACCGTGACGGTGATCGTTGCCTCAGTCGTGGCAATACAAGTGGCCTCGCCTTCGGTCAGTGTGGCCGTGGCGGTAACGGTGTAGTCGGTGGTCGTTGTCGGTTTGACCGTGATGGAAGCGGTGGTGGCTTGATTGTCCCAGCTGTAGCTTACGGAGCCGTTGTTGCCGCTCACGGAGGCGGTGAGCTGCGTGTTCTCACCCTGACAGATGGTGTTTTCACCCTCGATGGAAATTGTTCCGGCAGTCGGTTTGAGGATGGTGAGGTGCAGCGTGACGATGGAGTCACAACCGTTGGCCGTCTGGAAGGTGTGCGTAAGATTATCGCAGCTTTCGGTGATGTTGGTATGATCGTACCAGTCGAATGAATTGCACTCCACTGCGGTGGTGTCACCAGTGACATTGTGGTTGATGGTGATATACAACGTCACGATGGAGTCGCAGCCGTTGACGTTGGCGCCGGTGAAGGTGTGCGTGTATTCGCCGCTTTCCGTGATAGTCTGCTCGTACCAATCGAAGGATTCGCAAGCGGTGGCCGTGGTGTCGCCCGTGGTGGGCATGTTCACCGTGACGGAGAAGGTCTCTTCAGCCGTGGCGGTACAAGTGACATCGTTGGAGGTCAAAGTGGCGGTGGCGATTACGGTGTAGTTGGTGGCCGTTGTCGGGTTGACCGTGATGGATGCGCCCGTTTCTTGAGTGTTCCAAGCGTAGGTCACATCACCATTGTTGCCGATGACAGAAGCGGTGAGTTCCGTGCTTCCGCCTTGACAGATGGCATTGTCACCGCTGATGGTCAGCGTGCCGGCATTCGGTTTGAGAATGGTGAGGTGGAGGGTTACGATACTGTCTGCGCCACTAGCGGCGGTAAAGGTTTGCTCATAATCGCCGCTGGTAGTATAAGTGGAGCCGTTCCAAGTGTAAGACTCGCAGGCGGTCTCTGAGAACTCGTTGGAAGCGGAGTGGATGACGGTGAGGTGCAGGGTATCGACCTGAGAGCACCCGTTGGCATCTTGGTGACTGTGGAGATAGTCGCCGGATTCTTCGTAAGTATGTCCATTTCCGTCTGTCCAAGTGTAGGAGTCATAAGCGGTTTGCGTGTACGCTTGGTGTTGCGGTTTATTAATGGTCAGGTGGAGCGTGTCGGTGCTTTCGCAGCCGTCAGCATTGTTGTAGTCGTAGGTGTAGTCGCCGCTGGTGTTATAGGTCGTACCATGCCACACGTAGCTTTCACATTCCACCACTGTTTCGGCATTGTGTGTGCCGTGGTGGATGGTCAGATGGAGCGTGACGGTGGAGTCCGCGCCGTTCTGGTCGGTGTAGTTCCGCTCGTAATCACCCGAAGCAGTGTAAGTCTGACCGTCCCATTCGTAGGATTCGCAGGCAGAAGCGGAAAACTCATAGGATGAGGAGTAGAAGATGGTGAGGTGCAGAGTATCGACCTGCGTACATCCGTTGGCATCTTGGTGACTGTGGAGATAGTTGCCGGATTCAGTATAAGTCTCACCGTTACCAGCTGTCCAAGTGTAGGAGTCGTAAGCGGTTTGCGTGTAGGCCTGGTGTTGCGGGTTGTTAATGGTCAAGTGGAGCGTGTCGGTGCTTTCGCAGCCGTCAGCGTTGGTGTAGTCGTAGGTGTAGTCGCCGCTGGTCGTGTAGGTCGTGCCGTGCCATACGTAGCTTTCACATTCCACAACTGTTTCGGCATTGTGTGTACCGTGTTTGATGGTCAGGTGGAGAGTGACGGTGCTGTCGGCATTGTCAACGGTCTTGAAGGTCTGCACATAATCGCCGCTGGTAGTATAAGTGGAACCGTTCCAAGTATAAGACTCGCAGGCAGTGGCAGAAAATTCATTGGAAGCGGAGTGGATGACGGTGAGGTGCAGGGTATCGACCTGAGAGCACCCGTTGGCATCTTGGTGACTGTGGAGATAGTCGCCGGATTCTTCGTAAGTCTGTCCATTTCCGTCTGTCCAAGTGTAGGAGTCGTAAGCGGTCTCCGTGTATGCTTGGTGTTGCGGGTTGTTAATGGTCAGGTGGAGGGTGTCGGTGCTTTCGCAGCCGTCAGCATTGTTGTAGTCGTAGGTGTAGTCGCCGCTGGTGTTGTAAGTCGTGCCGTGCCACACGTAGCTTTCGCATTCCACCACCGTTTCGGCATTGTGTGTGCCGTGGTTGATGGTCAGATGGAGAGTGACGGTGCTGTCGGCATTGTCAACGGTCTTGAAGGTCTGCACATAATCGCCGCTGGTAGTATAAGTGGAACCGTTCCAAGTATAAGACTCGCAGGCAGTGGCAGAAAATTCATTGGAAGCGGAGTGGATGACGGTGAGGTGCAGGGTATCGACCTGAGTGCACCCGTTGGCATCTTGGTGACTGTAGAGATAGTCGCCGGATGCTTCATAAGTCTGTCCGTTTCCAGCTGTCCAAGTGTAGGAGTCGTAAGCGGTTTCTGTGTAGGCTTGGTGTTGCGGGTTGTTAATGGTCAGGTGGAGCGTGTCGGTGCTTTCGCAGCCGTCAGCGTTGTTGTAGTCGTAGGTGTAGTTGCCGCTGGTGTTGTAGGTTGTGCCGTGCCACACGTAGCTTTCGCAGGCAACCATTGTTTCGGCATTGTGTGTACCGTGTTTGATGGTGAGGTGGAGAGTGACGGTGCTGTCGGCGTTGTCAACGGTCTTGAGGTGCTGTACGTAGTCACCGCTGGTGGTGTAAACGGAATCGTTCCAGGTGTAAGACTCGCAAGCGGTGGCGGAGAATTCGTTGGAGGCGGAGTAGTGGATAGTGAGGTGCAGGGTATCAACCTGCGTACATCCGTTGTCATCCGGATGGCTGTAAAGGTGGTTTCCAGAAGTGGTGTAAGTCTGTCCGTTTCCATCAGTCCAAGTGTAGGAGTCGTAAGCGGTTACCGTGTAAGCCTGGTGAACAGGTTTGTTGATAGTGAGATGCAGAGTCACCACGCTGTCGCAGCCGTTGGCGGCCTGAAGCGTAATGGTGGGCTCGTTAGTGCTTTCGGTGTAGGTCACATTGTTAATCCAGGTGAACTGCTCGCAGGCGGTCTGCTCGTCAACGCCCGTGGTAGGCATGTTCACGGTCACGTTCACGGTTTTGGTATCCGTGGCCGAACAGGTAGTGCTGTTGATAGTTTGTGTGGCGGTAGCGACAACGGTGTAGTCACCGCCTTGTGCAGCCGTGATGTTATTGAGCGTGATGTTCTGATTGTTTGAGGTGAAGCCGTCCGGGCCGTTCCAACTGTAGGAAACCTCACCAGCGGGTGTGCCAGTCAAAGTGGCATTGAGCGTCACATTTCCGCCCGCACAAGCTGTCTTGCCGGTGATGTCAGCCAATGTGACGGCCGGTGTGTTGACAGTGACGGCGACCGTTGTGGTCTTGGAACAAGAGGTTGCGGGGTCGGTGACGATGAGCGTATAGTTGCCGTTCATGTCCGCATTGGCATTGGTGCGGGTCGGGCTCTGTACGTCAGAGGTGAAACCACTCGGACCACTCCATGCGAATGTCGCATTTGAGGTTTCTGTCGTTGCGGTCAGTTGCAGTTCGCCGCCGGCGCACGGAGTGTTGGCGGTAGCCGTGGCCTCCACGGTGTTGCCAGCTGTGTTCACGGTAATGGATGCCGTGTTGACACAACCGTTCTCATTCTTAACCGTGATGGTGAAGTCTCCGGCATTCAGTCCGCTGAAAGTAGTGGCAGTTGAGAAGTTCGTACCGTCAATAGAGTAGGTGAGACCATCGGCAGCGTTGGTGATGGTGATGACACCGTTCGGGGTGGTGCAGCTGGTGTTGTCTGTGGCGGAAAGGATCGGCGCGGACGGACGTGCCAGCTTATTCACATGGATAGTGTCCGTGTTCTGGCAGCTGTTGTCATCCGTGACGGTCACCGTGTAGTCACCGCTTTCTGTGACGGTGATACTTTGGTTGGTGGATCCGTCTCCCCACGAGTAGTTGTATCCCGCAGTAGCCGTGAGCGTCGTGCTGGCGCCTTCACAGAAGGAGGTCTCGCCAGTGATTTCTACAACAGGAAGAGGATTGATGGTCAGGTAGAGGGTGTCCACCTGTTCGCATCCATTCGCATCCGTATGCGCGTAGGTGTGTGTGCCGCTTTGGGTGTAAGTTTCACCGTCGCCATCCGTCCATGTGTAGGTTTCGCAACGGGTGACACGATGGGCCTGGTTTGCAGGTTTGTAGATGGTGAGGTTAAGCGTGACTACAGAGTCGCAGCCCGCAGCGTTGGGGATAGTGTACGTCGCCGTGTTGTTACTTTCAGTATAGGTGGTGCCGTGCCACTCATAGCTTTCGCAGGCAGTCACGGTTTCGGTACTTGTGGTGCTATGGTTGATGGTAAGGTTCAACGTCACCACGGAATCGCAGCCTGCCGCGTTGGTGGTGGTGTACGTCGGGGTGTTGGTGCTTGCAGTATAGGTGTTGCCGTGCCACACGTAGCTGTCGCAGGCGGTCACCTCCTCGATACCTGTGGTGCTGTGGTTGATGGTGAGATTCAAGGTGACGATGGAGTCGCAGCCGTTGACGTTTGCCCCAGCGAGAGTGTGCGTGTATTCGCCGCTTTCCGTGATAGTCTGCTCGTACCAATCGAAGGATTCGCAAGCGGTGGCCGTGGTGTCGCCCGTGGTGGGCATGTTCACCGTGACGGAGAAGGTCTCTTCAGCCGTGGCGGTACAGGTGAGATCGTTGGAGGTCAAAGTGGCGGTGGCGATTACGGTATAGTCGGTGGCCGTTGTCGGGTTGACCGTGATGGATGCACCCGTTTCTAGTGTGTTCCAAGCGTAGGTCACATTTCCGTTGTTACCGTTAACAGAAGCGGTGAGTTCCGTACTTCCGTTTTGACAAATGGCATTGTCACCGCTGATGGTTAGTGTTCCGACACTCGGTTTGAGGATGGTGAGGTTCAACGTAACCAAAGAGTCGCAACCCGCGGCATTGGTGGTGCTGTATGTCGCCGTGTTGTTGCTTTCGGTGTAGATTTGGCCGTGCCATTCGTAGCTGTTGCAGGCGGTCACAGTTTCGGTGCCGGTGGTGCTGTGGTTGATTGTCAAGTGCAGCGTCACCACACTGTCCACACCGCTCGCGGCCGTATATGTTTTAGAGTAGTCGCCGCTTTCGGTGTAGGTCTCGCCTTCCCATGTGTAAGAGTCGCAAGCCGTCTCGTAAATGTCGTGGGTTACGGAGGATATTATCGTGAGGTGCAGGGTGACAGTGGAGTCGCAGCCGTTGGGGGCGATGAATTCTTGCGTGTAGTCGCCAGATTCCTCGTACGTGATGCCGTTCCATTCGTAGCTGTTGGTAGCGCTAACGGTGAATTCGCGGAAAATGCCCTCCCATTGAGCTTCGTCGCCTACTTCCACGCCTGTTATAGTGTTACTACATCCGTTGCCGTCTTGAACAGTAATGGTGTAGTCATCAGACTCCAGTCCATCGAAAACGGGAGATTCTTGGAAATCCGTGCCGTCAATGGAGTAGGTGAATCCAGTACCCACAGGCGCGGTGACCGTGATAACTCCGTTGAACGGATCACAGTTGGTGTTGTCCGTAACATTGAAGGTGGGTGCTGCAGGCAGAGAGTTCATCGTCACTGTCTGTGTGGCGTTGTTCTGGCAGTTGTGGCTGTCGGTGACAGTGACACTATAATTGCCGGCCGCACTGACGGTGATGCTACTGTTGCTGTTGTTGTTGTTGCTCCATATATAACTATTGTATGTCTCTTCCACACCGATGGTGGTGCTGGAACCTTTGCAGAAGCTGGGCGTGCCGGTAAAGGTGATAGCGGGAAGCTCATACACCGTGATGGAACCATCAGCAGTAGCTGTGTCGCAATCTGAAGTGTTACTGATAGTGTAGTTGTAGGTTCCCGGAGTTGAAATAGAACCTGTGATGAAACCGTTGGACAAAGTCACTCCATTGGGAAGACCGGTGGCTGACAGTGTGCCGTTCTGTCCGTCAACCATGATGTTGAGGTTGGCACCGGGACATACGGACGGATTGGCGGAAATACTAACCGTGGGTTGCTCCTTCACCGTGACGGTGACTGTTGCCGTGCTGGAACAACCGGTGGCTGTCTCCGTAACCGTAAGCTTGTAAACACCGTTATCAGTTGTAGTGACGTTTTCGATGGTGGGGTTTTGACCGTCATAGGTGGTGCCATTGGGCGCAGTCCATGAATATGTGACACCTGACGAGGCGTTAGAACTGCCGTTCAGTGTCAAATTACCACCGACACAAGGATTTTGGGCTTGCGCCTGGGCGGTCACGGTGCTGCCGACGGAGGTTATGGTGTATTCTTTCGAGTTGGTACATCCATTGTTCTTGACGGTCAGCGTGTAGTTGCCCGCGTTCAAACCGGTGAAAGTGGTTTCTGTTTGGAAATCCGTGCCATTGATAGAGTAGGTGTAGTTGCCCGTCGGGGAGGTAACGGTGATGCTGCCGTTCGGGTTGGAACAGTTGGTGTTGTTCGCAACAGTGGCGTTCGGCTCGGCGGGACTGGCTTGTACGGTAACCGTGGTGGAGGTGCTGTTCGTACACCCGTTGCTGCCGGTGACCGTCACGCTGTAGGTGTGCTGTCCGGGTTGGTTGGAGACGATTTGACGGGCAGCGTCCGTGGAGTCGTCTTCCCATAAGCAGGAGGTAAAGTTACCTTCCGCCGTGAATGTTTCGCTTACACCTTGGCAGATCGAAGCAGGACCGTTGATGTTTACCGTAGGTTTAGATTTTATGGTGACGGTACCATCAGCAGAGGCTGAACCGCATTGGTTGTTACTGTTGACGGTGACCGTGAAGGCGCCAGCTGTGGTGGGCGTACCGGAAATAGTGCCCGTGTTGCTACTCAGTCCGCTGAATTGCAGCCCGTTGGATAATGTGACGGCGTTGGAGTTTCCGCAATTGGTTGCGGTGACGGTGACGGGGCTGATGGCTGAACCCTCGCACACTTCGATATTGCTGTTGGAAAGGGTGACGGTAGGCAGCGGTTTCACCGTGATGGTGCCGTTGGCTTGGGCGTTGCCGCAGTTGGTTGTGGTGGTAACCGAAATGGGGAATGTGCCGACTGCGGTCGGATTACCGATGATTTGGCCCGTGGTGTTGTCAAAACTCAAACCAGCGGGAAGACCAGTGACTACGGTGGTGTTGTTGAACGGCGATACGGAAAGACCCTCGACAGCCGCATTCTGGCAAACGCTGAAGGAGGAGGGTGAGAGGGTTACAGTAGGAGTGGAGTTCACTGTCACAGTACCCGTGTCGCTCACAGTGCCGCAGGAAGTGCTGGTCACTGTGACGTAGTAGGTGTGCGAACCTGTCGTCGGCGTACCCGAGATTGTACCGCCGGAGTAGGAGAGACCAGTACCGTTAAGACCGCTGACGTTTATATTTCCACCTGAATAGTCAACTGTAATGGGTGTGAATTCGGAACTATTGCAGAGGGTCTGGTTCTTGTTGTTAGAGAGAGTGACGGTCGGTGAAGGGGTCAGGGTGACGGCACATTGGGCTGTCGCCGTTCCGCAGCTTCCGCCGTCGGTGGTGATGGTGATGGTGCCGGCTTCGGTTGGGGTGCCAGTGATTTCACCCGTTTCTGCGTTGTAGTTTAATCCTGCAGGCAGGGAATAGGTGAAGTCTCCGTCCGAATGGGTGGCCGTTACCGGCGTGATGGCAGTGCCCGCACATGCCGTCACGGCGTTTTGGGAGAGGGTGGCGGTGGGTGCTGGGTTCACCGTAATGATGCCACTGGCTGTTGCAGTGCCGCAACTCGGTGTGTAGGTGCTTGTAACGGTAATGGTGTATTTACTGGTGCCATTGGGTGTGCCGGAAATGACACCGTTGTTGAAACTTAATCCTGGAAGTCCGGAGGCAGAAGCACTACCACCACCGATAGTGGCAGTGATGTTGTTGATGGCAGTCCCCGCACAAACTGTTTGGCTGCTGTTGGAGGAAAGGGTGACGGAAGGCAGCGGGTTCACCGTGACGGTGGCCGTGGCGGTGGTGGTACAGCCGTTGGACGTAGAACCCGTGACCGTGTAGGTGGTGGTGCCGACTGTGCCTGTAGGCGGCGTGGCGGTAGCATTGCTGCCAAGACCGTTGCTCCATGTATAGGATGCTGCATTGCCGCTGGCCGTCATTGTGACTGAATCGTTCTGGCAGACAAAATAGTCGCCACCGTTATCTAAGTTGACGGTCGGTGCTGATTGAACATTGGCAAAATGAACTTTGTAAGTGTAATAGGAGCCATCATTATGGGTGACCACTATAGTTGTATAAGGATCCGAGGCAGTAGCTGGGGTGTATGTAATACCATTGATAAGACCTGACTCGGCTGTCGCGGATACTTCTGGAAAAGCGCCTGCACAAACAGGTTGGTTATATTCATACACGGCAAGGCCTTGGGTGTTGAAAATGTTATACGCTGTATGGGGATTTCCCACAGCGCTTCCAAAGGCAGTGTCGTTTAATGCCAACAAATCGGATGCAGGAATAGCAGTCCCGCCAATTGACAAAGAAGCCAGTTTTTTGTTATAGACCAGCTCCAAGTCATCGAAAAATAATTTATCGTCTGCGCTACCACCTCCAACTTCTTCGTTTGTGGAAAAAGATGCCAAAATAAAAGATTGGGTTGCTTGGGTGATATTCGTCAAAGTGGGATTTGTAACAACGTTGTTATTATTATCATAGTAAGTGAACTTAAAGTCAAAACGCTCCCAAAGATTATTAGAGCTGCCGTAAGAAACCACACCGTGGTTTTTAGTCATTGTGCAAAAGGTGTTGGCTATTTTTCCAGTCTGCGGAGTAGAGGCTTGATGGCTTGGAATGTCTTGATAATCAACATTCCCGTGAATATGCATCTTACATGTCGCTACACTTGAATTGCTGGCCATGTCAAATTTGGCCCATATGCGAACAGAGTCTGGGCGACCAGCCATAGACCATCTACCATTAACACTATCAGTCAGATCATTCCCTTGATTATTTTTACGTTTTGTATATATTAAGTTGGCATCACTTGATGAAGACGTACTTGCAACAACCATTTGTCCTAAAGTCATTGCTCCATTAGCATTAACACCAGCCAAAGTTATGTATTTAGAATAGATTTGACACGCGTGTTGCGAATTTCCGAATCTGTCTTGCGCTGTGTTACTGTGGTTGCCGGTAGCCCATGCCCATGTGCCTTCAGCATCGCTAAACGAGTGCCATCCTCTTGGAACAGCTGAATTGCTGGATGTACTTGTCCAGTTACTGAACGAAGGGTTCGGAAATTGGTAATGTTGTCCCATGGTTGCACCTGCCATCAAGAACAGCAGTGCGCATAAAAAGGTTAATTGTTTTTTCATACTTTTATTGTTTTATTACTTATTTCCTTTTTAGTTGTTTTGTGGGTGGCAGGAGGAAGGGTTCAAGGCTCAAAGTTCAGAGATCAAAGTTTAAGTCTTGGCTCGCACTTCTAATGCCAAATTCACAAAACGGCGGCAAAAATACAAAATATATGACACGCTCGGTCGAAAATCGAATGTTTGAAATTTTAAATATCTGATTTTTAGTGAAATAAAAATGTTAAATTATGTTAATCTGATGAGACGTGCCGTTGGCGGTGTCCTGATGAGACGCGCCGTTGGTGGTGTCCTGATGATACGCGCCGTTGGCGCCGTCCTGAAGAGACGCGCCGTTGGCGCCGTCTGTACAAATTCTGTATCGTCATTATTGCGTGCGCCGCGTATTGTCGTTTTGCCTGTAGAGGCGATGCCATCGGCCCGCCTCCGATACGCCATCGGCCCGCCTCCGATACGCCATCGGCCCGCCTCCGATACGCCATCGGCCCGCCTCCGATACGCCATCGGCCCGCCTCCGATATGCCATCGGCCCGCCTCCGATACGCCATCGGCCCGCCTCCGATACGCCATCGGCCCGCCTCCGATACGCCATCGGCCCGCCTCCGATACGCCATCGGCCCGCCTCCGATACGCCATCGGCCCGCCTCCGATACGCCATCGGCCCGCCTCC
>Ga0310691_10002602_pt1 | contig 23428 bp, 22 predicted proteins | sample 176DNAGHGlowgp2_FD_203887 | JGI IMG/M metagenome (GOLD analysis project Ga0310691, IMG submission 203887) | Sheep rumen microbial communities from Palmerston North, Manawatu-Wanganui, New Zealand - 1766 DNA GHGlow gp2 (v2) (version 2) | ecosystem: Host-associated > Mammals > Digestive system >...
TAAATCCTGCCTGCCCTGAAAAAGCTGATTTTATTGCGGCTGCAATTTTCTGTACCCGTGTTCTTGGCTTTGTAAACTGTCCGGCCTTTTTCCAGAAGGTTATTGCAAAAAGCTGGGATGCTGAATGCGATTTTTCTACTTACGAAAAGCGCATGAAGGAAATCTGTGAAGTTATGGATTATGCCGGCCTGCAGTATGCAAAACCGGAAGGAGCCTTCTATCTCTGGGTAAAGTGCCCGGATAAATGGAATGATGATGATATGGCTTTTACAAATCATCTAAAAAAATACAATATACTCTGCGCACCGGGAAGCGGTTTTGCCGGCAAAGGCTGGTTCCGCATTGCCTACTGCTGCTCGGAGCAGTCAATATTGAATAGTAAAGAAGCCTTCTACAAGGCCGTACATGAAGATTAGGAGATAAAACTATGAAAATCTTAATGGTAACTTCGGAAACAGTTCCTTTTGCAAAAACCGGTGGATTAGCTGATGCCGTTTCTGCACTTGCAATAAATCTTAGAAAACAGGGCCACGACGTACGCATTGTAATGCCTCGTTATTATAAAATTGACCGCAGTAAATTAAAGGCAATAGAGGCTCCTCTGGCTGTAGCCGCTGGTACCATTGAGACCTGGGTAAAGGTGTACCAAGCACCGCTTCCGGGCACAGATGTTCCTGTATACTTTATTGACCATGAAGCCTGCTTTGGCCGCGACGGTATTTACGGTACCAAGGCTGAACCTGACTTTCACGATAACCCATACCGTTCTGCAGTTTTGTGCCACGGTGCCTTCCAGCTCTGTCGCCTCTTAGGCTGGTATCCTGATATTATGCATGCCCACGACTGGTTCTGCTGTCTGGTTCCTGTTCTTCTTAAGCATGTTTGTCGTAACGGCTATTTTGCCCACACTGCAAGCGTTCTAACAATTCATAACCTTGGATATCAGGGCTGGTATGGAAAAGATAATTTCCCTGCTCTTGGAATAGACTGGAATCTTTACCATGGTGCTGGCTTTGAGCGTAATGGCAGCATAAACCTCCTTCAGGCAGGAATTTCCTGTGCAGATATGATTACAACAGTTTCTCCTACCTACGCCGGCGAAATGCAGAGCGTAGAAGGCGGCTTTGGCCTTGATGGTCTCCTGCGTGTACGAAGCGATGTTGTTCGCGGAGTTCTCAATGGCTGCGACCTTGAAACCTGGAATCCTTCAACAGATAAGCTTCTTCCTGCAACCTTCAGCTACAAAGATCTTGCTAACAAGGCAAAGTGTAAGGAAGCCCTGCAGAAGCGTATGGGCCTGCCTGTTAAAAAAGATGTACCTGTAATTGGTATTGTAACCCGACTTGCAGACCAGAAGGGTATTGCAGAGGTTTTTGCTCCAGGCTACGGCAGTATTTATTCAATGTGCGCTAATATGGACCTTCAGTTTGCAATTCTTGGTAGCGGTGAAAAATGGTGTGAAGATGAAATTAATGCCCTTCAGTCAAAGCTCCCTAATCTGCGTGCTTACATCGGCTATGACGAAAGCCTCAGTCATCTTATTGAAGCTGGTTCAGACTTCTTCCTCATGCCTTCACGCTATGAGCCATGCGGCTTAAATCAGATGTATTCAATGCTTTACGGAACTCTGCCAATCGTTCGCCGTACAGGTGGCCTTGCAGACACAGTAGAGCAGTATAATCAGGATAATGGAGACGGAACAGGCTTCCTCTTTGATGCCCTTACTCCAGGTGCTGTATACGACACTGTCGGCTGGGCTGTATGGGCTTACTACAATAAGAAAGATCACATCAAAAAGATGCAGCTTCGCGGTATGCAGAAAAACTTCAGCTGGGATACAAGTGCCCTTAATTATGTTGGAGTTTATTCGGATGCCCTCTGGCGTGGCTGTGGAATCAACACCGCTGACTGGAAATAATGGATTGCCACGTCGCTACGCTCGCTCGCAATGACGTCATTGCGAGCGAAGCGAAGCAATCCATATTCCTAGAATTCATACCACTGGTCATCTTTAGTAAGATACCAGTCGCCAAGAAGTTTTGAATCTGCAGTTCCGCACCAGGAAATGCTGCCGTTGGAATTCAAGATAACCGCTCTTCCGCTGTTCATGCAAAGAGTTTTTGGAATGGAAGCTGAACGGTTATATGCAAATCTCTTTTTGGTAGAAAGATTGTAGCAGTAAACTTTGTTACGGCCAATATTTGTAAACAAATAATTTCCATTCAAATAAGTAAAGGCCTCTGCATCTTCTTCTGCAAACTTAAGAATGTTTGTCATCTGCTTTGTATAAATATTGAATGAGAATACGTATGTATTGCGTCCTGTTTCATCAGAAATAATATTTAGACCGTAAATTGTTTTTCCGTCGGTGCTCAAAGCATAAGTAACGTTTCCTTTTATGCTTAATGGAACAGTTTCCATTGTTTCAGGATTAACTGTAAGCAGAGGAGTTTGTGGATTTGTGGCAGCGGATTTTGCAATATATATAAGTTTATTGTTCATATATACTGCATCCTGAATACCGGTTCCAGAATATATTTCACGGAAAGTACCAGTCTGTAAATCATAAAGATTTACAAGAGAATTACTTTCTATTTCAACAAGATAATCTTTGTCTTCTACAGTGCAAAGTCTTACTTTTTGAAGGGTAGTCTTTGGAGTAAAAAGAATGCTGGAAGATTTACGGTCAAGGTTCAAAAGTTTTACTGGTGTTTTTTCCGACTGGCTCCAGAGGATAACAGAATTATTTTTATAAGATATTATGTTAGTTTCACCTTCTGTTGAAATCAGCTTAGAAATAACTCCTGTATCATAGGATGTACTATATACGGCATTTGTAGTAAGAAAGTAAAAATCTGATTCTGAAGGAGCTACATCATAAATTTTTGAGTAAGTATTATCTGTAAGCTCGTACATTGTGTTTGTAGTAATTGTTGCTTCAACTTCACTTTTATAAACCGAACCGTTTTTACCGCCAAAATAAATATTTACGGCATCTTTTCTGGCGGCTGTAATAATTCCGGATCCTCGTGGACCTTTCAGAGTTTTTACAAGTCTTGGATTAGAAACCTTGTTCTCTTCCTGGCTTTCAATCATTTTTACTTCGTAGTTACCACGACCATCTGTTTCAAGATAGTAAAGGTTATAATCTGCTTCTGTAGAAATAATCAGAGGGTTGTTAGCAGGAATAGATGCAATTGTTTTTCCGGAAGCTGTAATGTAAATTGAGTTATCTCTGACTCCGGCAAAAAAACGGTTTTCATCATACATTACTGTCTGTGAAAGTCCTTTTAAAATCTGCATTTTCTGTTTGAGTTTTCCAGTCATAAAATCATAAAAGGAAAGTGATCCGGAAGGTGAATAGAAAACACATGTTTTTTCCGTATTGCTTGTATGAATATAACTTACAATTCCGGTATTGGATTTAATTTTATCTACAATCTGCCAGCCCTGAGTTCTTATGAATACTGCTCCATCAACTGTAGCAGTTCCTGCAATAAGATAAGTTCCTTTAGAAGAGTAAGAAAGTGATGTAATAGAATCTGAAAACTTTTTAAGATATTTTCTTGTGAGGGTTTTCCAGTCCCATACGGTAATTCTGTTAATTGAACCTCCGTCTGTTTCATACAGGGCAATTTCGCTGCCATTAGGAGAAACAGCAATCAGTTTTATTGAAACATCAGAAAACTGGTAGTGTTCGCCTTGACCATCAAAAGTCCATTTAATTACAAATCCATCATCAGAAACTGTATAATAAGAACCGTCTGTTCCACGGGCAGAAACAGGTGCAACTTGAGTTACCTGTGCCTGGTGAGACTGAGTTGAAATGTGAGACTGAGCAGAAAGTGAAACTGCCAGCAAAGCTGCCGCAAAAAGGCCAATGTATTTTTTCATCATTTACCTCTGTTTAGAAAATAAAAAATATCACCTTTAATTCCAATGATAAATATAAAAGCAATAAATGCCAAGCCTATGAACTGAACATAGTATTGAAAACGAGGACTAAGCCGTCTTCGAATAATAATTTCAATTAATGCAATGAGAATCAGACCTCCGTCCAGAACTGGTACGGGAAGAAGATTCATTATAAAAAGTGAAATACTGATAATTGAAAGAAGACTCATAAGGCTTATAAAACCAACTCTAAAGCCTGCTGAAAAACCGTCTTTTACAGTAGAACCCAGCATTTCAGTAACACGGGCAGGACCAGAAACTGCATTGTTCAGGTCAACGCCCTTAAAAAGAATTCCAATGCTTTTAAGTGTAAGACCTACGGATTTTACAGCATCAATAAAGCCATGTCCTATTGCTCCAAAAAATCCATAACGAGGAGCTTCTTTTTCAAGTATTTCAGAAGTGTCCGCAGCTACACCAATCTTCCCGATTCCTGTAGATTTATCGAGTTCTGTATGCAGTGGAAATGAAATAATCTCGCCGGCACGATCAATTGTAACGATTATATCTTCATCCGGGCGTACAGAAATTTCTTCCAGTAAATCGGAAAAATCAGAAATCTCTTTTTCATTAATTTTTATGATTTTATCCCCGGATTGTATTCCTGCATCTCTGGCTGCAGAATTTTTAATTTCGTCTGTAATTAAAATCTTATTTGAATATGTGTAATAAGTATAACCTATGCCGTTTATAAAAGCGCATGCTATTACTGCAAAAATAAAATTAAAAAAAGGGCCTGCGAATCCAATTAAGGCACGTTTTAAAGGATGTATTCCATAAAGCGAATCTGCTTCGCCTTTAATTTGCGGCAGCTTTTCTTCAATTGCTTTTTGAAAATCTTTTTCACCTTTCATTCCGCAGTAGCCGCCGAGAGGGAAAAGAGAAAGTCGGTAATCTGTTCCCTTTATTGTGCGATGCAGCAGAACAGGTCCAAAGCCAATAGAAAAACTTTCGACTTTTACACCAAAAAGTTTTGCTGTAAGAAAATGACCGAATTCATGAAAAAGAATTAAAAAAAACAGACAAAGAATTCCGTAAAGCCATTTCATCAGATAAGCTCCGAAGCATATTCGCGGGCCTTTTTGTCGGCTTCGAAAACAGTTTCAAAAGAATCAAGATATTTATTCCAGTCACGGTCAAGTACGGCTCGAACAATTCTGGAAATTGAAGGATATGTAATTTTTCCGTCAATAAATGCATGTACGGCAACTTCATTGGCTGCATTAAATGCTATAGGATAACACTTGCCAAATTTAACACATTCAAAGGCATAAGAAAGAAGTGGAAAGTCATTCATTCTTGGACGGAAAAAGCTCATCGTTTTATCAAACAAATCAAACTGTTCCATGTAACATGCTTTATTTTCTGGCCAGTTAAGGGCACATAAAATAGGATGCTTCATATCCGGTTCACTGATCTGCGCATAAAGTTCACCGTCGTTAGTTCGAACTAATGAATGAATAAGGCTTTGAGGATGTACAACAACTTCAATCTGATCTGCCTTTACATCAAAAAGAAAAGCGGCTTCAATAACTTCAAGACCTTTATTTGCAAGGGTAGAAGAATCTATGGTGATTTTCTTTCCCATGTTCCAGGTTGGATGTTTAAGTGCCTGCTCAAGAGTAACGTTTTCAAGTTCTTCTTTGGAATAGGTTCTGAATGGTCCACCACTAGCTGTAATAACAATTTTTGAAATGTTTTTCATTCCAATTCTTTGAGTGAGATTGAAAATCGCTGAATGTTCTGAATCAACTGGAAGAAGAGCTGCTCCCTTATCTTTTGCAAGGTCCTTGATGAGGGGGCCTGCCATTACGATTGTTTCTTTATTAGCTAAGGCTAAATCGATTCCGTTTTCAAGAACAATTTTTGAAGGAAGAAGACCTGCGGCACCTGCAATTCCATTTACAACAATATCAGGTTTTGATTCATCAATAAGTTTTTGAAAAGCCTGAACAGAATTATCTTCGCTTGAAAGAAGGGAAGGACATTTATAATCTGCAGCAAGCTTTGAAAGTTTATCTTTGTTAGAATGAGCCTGAAGACCGCAAACAGAAAAATCTTCAGGTGTATTATTAATAATATCAAGTGTGCTGCTGCCAATTGAACCTGTGCAGCCAAGAACTAAAACCTTTTTCATATTTTTCTCCGGTGGTTGAGTGATGCGAAGCATCGTATCGAAACCACCTTATATACAATTATATGTGGTTTCGATACGTCCTCCGGACTACTCAACCACCGGACTCTATTAAAACAAAAAATTATATCCGATATAAAAAACTGGAGCGGCAATTATAATTGAGTCGATTGAATCAAGAATGCCGCCACGACCAGGAATTAAATGTCCGCTGTCTTTTACGTCACAAGAACGTTTGAAAACGGATTCAACTAAATCTCCGATAATTGCTGCAAGTGCAGTAATAAAACCTAAAATTACAAGGTGAGAGTTTGAAATTGAAATTTCATTTGGGAAGAAATACTTAAAAAGAAAACCGCAGCCGATAGAACAGATAGTTCCGCCTGCAAAACCAACAAGACTTTTGTTTGGACTTGCAGCTACATAACCTCGTGTTGATTTACCAAAAAGGATTCCAAAGAACCATGCGAAAGAATCACACATAAAAACAAAAATAAGGAAAAGACTGATTACATATCTTGAATCAGGAAGAATAGTCATTCTTGAAATAAAGGTTAAAAGAAATCCTGTATAGAATAATGTAAGGCTTGTATATGCAATTTTGGAACAGGAATTTTCAAAGGTTTTTGCAGTAAAGCTTTCAAAGCCTAACATTAAAATTATAAGACAGATATAAAGCCATGGAGTAATGTCCAGGGAAAGACCTGAAAGAATAAATATATAACATGAAAAAGGTAAAAGTGCAGTACCGATTAAAACAATTTCTCTGGTAAAAAGAATGCATCCTTTTTTGCTCAGCATGTTGTAAAATTCATTAGCGCCAAGAACGGCAAATATTCCAATTACAATCTGTAAAGGAAGATGATTCAGATAATCACAGAATACAATTGCGAGTACAAGAGGTATTCCGATAAAGAATGTGAATAATCTTTTTATAACTTTACTCATTTTATTTTCCTTTTTTTACGGCCGGTTTTTCAGCACCAAAACGTCTGTTTCTATGTTGAAATGCTTCTATATGAGAATAAAATTCATCATTAGAATAATCAGGCCATAATGTATCAGTATATATCTGTTCGGCATATGCAACATGCCATAAAAGATAATTGCTAAGTCTTTGTTCTCCGCCTGTTCTTATAAGAAGGTCTACATCAGGACATTCTGGCATATCAAGATAAGTTGAAAAAGTTTTTTCATCAATCTTATTTTCAGGAACTTTTTCATTAATGATTTTTTTAATACCGCGTATGATTTCGTCACGACCACCGTAATTTATTGCCAGATTTACTGTCATTCCAGTAAAATCTTTTGTGTCGTCGATTGCTTCCTGAATATCTGCGCGGATTTGAGGGGGAAGGGCGTCAAAGTTTCCTATATGGCGGACTCGTATGCCGTTTTCTTTATAAAAGGTAAGTTCGCCGCAAAGATGTGTATGAATAAGGTTCATAAGGAAACCGACTTCTTGTTCTGCACGTTTCCAGTTTTCAGTTGAAAAAACATAAAGTGTAAGATATTTGATACCAAGGTCACTTGCTGCTTTTACAATTCTTTTTGCAGTACGAAGGCCTTCATCGTGGCCAGAAGTTCGGGGGAGTTTTCTTTCTTGTGCCCATCTTCCGTTGCCGTCCATTGTAATGGCAACATGCAGCGGAAGATTTTCCTTATCTACATCAACAGCCATAAATGCCTTTAGTTCTGCATGATGTCCTTTTCTTTTGCATCGTAAATCTTGTTGATTTCGTCGATGTATTTATCAGTAAGCTTCTGAAGCTTGTCAGTTTCTGTTTTAAGTCCGTCCTCTGTGAGTGTACCGTCTTTCTGCTGTTTCTTGAGGTCGTCGTTTCCGTCGCGGCGGATGTTGCGGATTGCTGTGCGGCTGTTTTCTGCAACTGTTTTAGCCTGTTTTACAAGCTCCTTGCGGCGGTCTGCTGTGAGGGCAGGAATTGCAATGCGGATTACCTTACCATCGTTTGATGGGTTTAATCCGAGGTCTGCCATCTGAATTGCTTTTTCAATTTCAGAAATAAGTGATTTGTCAAAAGGAGTGATGATGACAGAACGAGCTTCAGGAATTGCAATTGTTGCAACCTGATTCAAAGGTGATTTTGTTCCGTAATAATCAACACGAACCTTATCAAAAATTGCGGCATTAGCGCGTCCAGTTCTGATTGTATTGAATGAATCCTTTAAAGAATCGATAGTTTTAGTCATTCTTTCTTCGATGTCTGCCATTTTTTTCCTCCTAAGAAAGACCGCCTCAAAAAAGAGGCGGTCTCATTAATTACTTACCAAGTACAAAAAGTTTTGCTGTAGCGAAGCTCAAAGTAGCACCAGCTTCCTTTCCAACTTCTGCAAGTTTAGCTGTTACAGTTTTCTTGTCGTCCTTTACGAACATCTGGTCTTCGAAACAGATTTCTGCAAGGTGCTTGTTAATCTTACCCTGGAGAATTCCTTCCTTAACGTTCTCAGGCTTACCAGCCATCTTTTCGTCCTGATCCATCTGTGCCTTGAAGATTTCCTTCTGTTCAGCAACATAAGATTCTGGAACATCTTTCTTTGAAAGATAAGATGGTGTGAAAGCTGCAATGTGGAGACAGCAGTCATAAGCAAAAGTCTTTACTACATCTGCAGTAGACCCCTTAACTACAACTACAGCACCAGTTTTCTTGTCTGAGTGTACGTAGAATGAAGCAGATGCATCAGCAGGTACATCAATTACCTCAACCTTTGCAACCTTCATGTTTTCACGAATAGATACCTTGAGTGGTTCAAGAATAGCTTCGTGATCAGCTTCAACCTTTGTGTAACCCTTTTCGAAAGTTACATCAAGGAGCTTTTCGCCTACAGCAATAAAGTCTGCGTTGTTTGCTACGAAGTCAGTTTCGCAAGTAAGTTCAACAACTGCAATTTTATTTCCGTTCTGGCGGATGAAAAGACGACCTTCAGTTGTAGCACGCTCAGCGCGTTTAGCCATAGCTGCAAGTCCCTTTTCCTTAAGATATTTTTCTGCTTCTGCCATGTCGCCATTACATTCTGTAAGGGCTTTTTTGCATTCCATCATGCCGGCACCAGTGGCTTCGCGAAGTGCCTTTACGTCAGCTGCTGTGATTGCCATATATTAGTCCTTATAAATTTTATCTTCGTCAACGTCGTCAGCAAGGCTTTCTTTTTCGTCTGCTTCAACATCTTCTTCTTTTGGTTCAGTTGGCTGATAGTTAGAGTAATCAACGATTTCCTGATCTTCTGTTTTTGTAGAAGCATCAGTCTGAACATCTTCTTCGTCGTTAAGGTTCTCAAGAATCTTAAGACCAGCTTCATTGTCAGATTCAATTACAGCGTTAGCAATAATAGAAGTGAACAAAGAAATAGCGCGGATAGCGTCATCGTTACCTGGAATAGGGTAGTCGATTCCTTCTGGGTTACAGTTTGTATCAACTACAGCGATGATTGGGATACCCATTCTGCGAGCTTCTGCAACTGCGAGCTGTTCCTTGTGTGTATCGATTACGAAGAGAGCTCCTGGGAGTTCCTTCATCTCTTTAATACCACCGAGGTTCTTTTCGAGCTTTGCCTTTTCCTTCTGGAGGGCAGCTACTTCTTTCTTTGTAAGATTATCGAATGTGCCGTCAATTTCCATCTTTTCGATTTTCTTGAGGCGCTGAAGTGATTTTTTGATTGTAGCGAAGTTTGTAAGCATACCACCAAGCCAGCGGTTGTTTACATAGAACATACCACAGCGTTCAGCTTCTTTCTGTACAGCCTGCTGTGCCTGTTTTTTAGTTCCTACGAAGAGGATTGATTTGCCAGATGCAGTAACTCTGCGTACTTCATCATAGCCGTCTTTAATTGCAGCAATTGTCTTCTGCAAGTCGATAATGTGGATACCATTGCGTTCTGCGAAGATGTACTTCTTCATACGTGGATCCCAGCGTTTTACCTGATGTCCGAAGTGTACTCCAGATTCCAACAGGTTCTTCATGGTTACTACTGCCATGATTAACTCCTTCACGGGTAGATTCTGTCATCCTGAACTTGTTTCAGGATCTCTACCGCCAAACTCTATTTCTCGTACCCATACGGGCCGGAAGATTGCGATTATAACGTCATGCTGAACTTGTTTCAGCATCTAGTAATAGATTCCGAAACAAGTTCGGAATGACAGAATAATCATCTTATTCAAGGATAGAATATCCCTGTTCTTTTAATATATCGTAAAGCTCAAAAATAGGCAAGCCGACGGCTCCCGAATATGAACCTTCAATATTTGATATAAAACATGATGCCAAGCTCTGGATTCTGTATCCACCTGCAGCCCCATGCCATTCTCCTGTTTCTACATACCATTCAATTTCTTCGTTAGTCATTGGAGCAAAAGTTACCTTTGTCTTGCAAAGACGCGAAACTGTCTTTTTTTCACGGCCGTTGTAAAGTACAATAGCAGTAAGTACAGTATGAGTTTTTCCCTGAAGGGCAGAAAGGTATTCAATTGCCTGGTCGTGATTTTCAGGTTTTCCAATAATTTTATCTTCAAAAAGAATTACAGTATCAGCACCCAAAACCCACTGAATCTCCTGTCCTGCCGGAAGAGAGCGGATTACAGCTGCAACTTTTTCACTGGCAAGTAATTCAGGAATCTGTTCCTTTTCTACTGCAGAAGAAAGTGTTTCATCAATATTGGGAATGATTACTCTGAAAGGAATCTTAAGCATTTTTAAGATTTCCTGTCTGCGGGGTGATGAAGATGCAAGTATTATAGGTTCCATATCTGCTCCAACGTTATCGTGATTTTCTTTGAGCGCTAAAAAAGGGCTGCCTTACGGAAGCCCTTTTTTACAAAATTATTGTTTTATAAAATTATTTTGCGTCAGCTTCTGATTTTTTCTTATTGCTGCTGTCACTTGAACTTGAAAGTTTTTTCAAGAGCTTGTAAGCCTTCTGTCTAACAGGAGTTACGTAGTGGTAGTCTGTTGAAATGCGGGCTACAGCATCAATCATTGTCTTTTTATTTTCAGTTGAATCAGCAAGGAGTTCAAAAGCATTGAGAACTTCAAGTGCAAGAGAACTTGTTGGATTCAAAACCTGATTTCTGCGGTTAGCAAATGCAATTGCGTCTACAGCTTCGTCATTTTCGTTAATTCCGATTTCACCAAGAGACTTGCAGGCAGCTGCAATTACCATAGGTTCGTTATCTGCAACTGCAATAGAAATCAGCATATTTTTAGAATGTTCTGTAGGAACCTTAGCCATAAGCTTACATGCTTCACGGCGGATTTCTGGGAAGTTGTTCATAAGACGTCCGTTTGTTCGGTTCTGTGTTGTAAGACCATCACCGGCAAGGCGGTCGAGTGCCTGAATTACAGCATCTGAAGTGTTTCCGTCTTCAAGAGCTGCCTGAAGATACTGAATGGCAACAAGTTTATTATCATATTCATCAGATTCTGCAAGTGTCATAATGATGTCGCCATCAACATCGTTAAGATATTCACTTTCAACAGATGATTCTTTTTCCTGAGCAAAAGCAAATCCGGCTAAAAGCATCAGTGCAGATGCAGCAAAAACTTTTCTTGAAAGTTTCATCAAAATTCCTCCGTGTAAGGTTCTAGACCCATCTTTATAATTATAGAATATACTTGATAAAAAATCAACGGAAATTAAACACGGTCAAGTTGAACGTACCACTTACCGTTTACCTTAATAAACTGATAATATCTTGTAATACTGTGGTCTTCATTTACCTGAACGGCTTTAGTATTTGTTTTAGAAATATATCTGATTTCGGTAATTTCACGATTCTTTCTTGATGGAATGAATACATACTTAAAATAGTCGCCGATTCCATTCAAAACAATAGCCTTGTTAGGAAGCTTTTTCTGAACCTTACGGATATTTGCCGGGTTAGAGTAGAAATTTTTAGAATCTTTATCTACATATTTGAGCCAGTCTTCCACATCTTCCTTTTCCATAACCTTCTGAAGTTCTTTGATGATTCTGAGAATTTCAGCTTTATCTTCAGCAAATTCATCTTTGGTTACTAATTCTTCTGCAGAAAGAGCTTGTGTTGAACGAAGATATTCTTCATCATCTTCTTCCTGTTTTACTTCTTCATTTATAAGTTCAACTTCATCTTCTACATCCTGAACTTCATCTATATCCTGAACCTGTTCTTCGCTTTTAGGTGCTTCAACTTTCGGAGCTTCAGGTTGTGAACTTTCTGCTTCAGGTTTACTTCCACATGAAATCAAACAAACTCCGAGAATAACTGTGAATATTAGGTATATCTTTTTCATAACAAGTAATTTTACATCTATTGCTCGTTTTCGTCAAATAAGATAAATTATTTATATGGTAAAAGCAGTATTTGCCGGATCTTTTGATCCTCCTACAAATGGTCATCTTGATATTATAAAAAGAGCTTCCGGACTTTTTGAAAGTGTAGATGTTGTCGTGTCTGTAAATCCGGAAAAAAAGACTATGTTTACAGAGGAAGAAAGAGTTGAATTCTTAAAGGAACTTATAAAGCCTTTCAAAAACGTATCTGTACACTCATATAAAGGAATTATTGTAAACTACGCAAAAGAAGTAGGTGCAAAAGTTCTTGTAAGGGGAGTGCGTTCTGCAAATGACTTTGGCTATGAGTTTGAACTGGCCCTTATGAATCAGAACCTTAATCCGGAAATAGAAACTGTATTTTTGCAGTCAAAAGAAAAATATGCAATTGTAAAATCTTCGTCGATTAAGCAGCTGGCTCAGTTCGGTGGTGATATTTCCCGTATGGTACCTCCGTCTGTCGCTAAAGCATTAAAGATAAAATATAACAGTTAGTTTTTTTAAATGACAAAAATCGATTTTTTGTTTGACAAAGACTGTTAATTTGGTATAATAGATTGACATTCAGATTGGAATTGTTGTATATTAAACTTCAGTTATATCTGATAAATTATAGTGAGGTTACATATATGGCAGTACCAAGAAGTAAAACATCAAAGGCCGTAACAAAAAGACGTCAGACAATCAATATGAAGCTTAAGGCTCCACAGCTTGTTGAATGCAACAACTGCGGAAACCTTGTACAGTCTCATCACGTTTGTCCAAAATGTGGTTTCTACCGCGGACGCCAGGTTATCACACCTGAAGTTAATGGCTAATTCTTAGGAGTAAAAGAATGGACGAATTGTTCGAAAAAATCCAGAAGCTTATTGCTGACAAATTGGAAATCGATGAAGGAAAGATTACATTGGATTCTTCTTTCAGAAACGATCTTGGAGCAGATAGCCTTGATACTTATGAATTGGTATACGCTATCGAAGAAGAATTGGGAGTTAGCATCCCAGATGAAAAAGCAAACGAATTCGAAACTGTTCGCGATGCTTATGACTTCATCAAATCTGAACAGGGCAAATAAGTCTTATAACTAAGATAAAGAGCAAAAGCACAAGATTAAGTCTTGTGCTTTTTTTTTGTGGTTTCGATACGCTTTCTTACGAAAGCTACTCAACCAACGGTGGTCGAGTGCCGCGAAGCGGTGTATCGAGACCACCTTTACGAGGAATTATGGAATTAACAAAAGAACGTAAAAAACAACTGTCTGAATTTTGTGACAGAGTAAGAATAAGTTTTAATAATTTAGAACATTTAGACCAGGCCTTTCATCATCGTTCACTTACAAACGAAGCGCACGGAGTGAAAAATAATGAACGGCTTGAGTTCCTGGGAGATTCAGTACTTGGAATGGTCACTGCATCTTATCTGTATACAAAACTAGACAATCCGGAAGGAGACCTTGCAAAAATTAAATCAGCTGTAGTTTCAGAAAAGGCACTGGCCCCTGTAGCACTTAAGTTTGGAATAGATAAACTGCTGCTTCTTGGTCATGGCGAAGAGATGAGTGGCGGGCGAACAAAGCCCGCAATTCTTGCGGACTGTATGGAAGCTGTTATCGGAGCCTATTATCTGGAAGCAGGCTATAAAGCTGCCGAAAAATATGTTCTTTCCTTTATTGAACCTGCTGTAAACGAAGTAGTTTCAAACGGTGTAAAAGATTTTAAAACCCAGCTTCAGGAAAAATTCCAGAAAAAGACAAAGATGTGTCCTGCATATGAACTTATTGCAAAAACAGGACCAGACCACGACCAGACCTTTAAGGTAAGTGTGCACCTTGGCGATAAAACCTTTGGCCCTGTATCAGCAAAATCAAAGAAGGAAGCAGAGCAGTTAGCAGCAAAACTTGCACTGGAAAATTTCTAAAACACTGTCATCCCGAACTTGTTTCGGGATCTATAAAAAGATGCTGAAACAAGTTCAGCATGACTAATAACTTTTTTTTACATATCGTAATTTATCTGATATAATACATATATGAAGAATAAAAACATATTTATCAGCTTTATAATTAAAATAGTTGTTTTTCTTGTATTCGGAGTTTTATTTTATTCAGGTATATTTGCTAAATTAGACTTCCGTCTTTACGATTCTCTTCTTGGACGCAGAAAAGAACCTGCTGCAGATAAAAATATCATGCTTGTAAAAATAGATGACCCTTCAATTAAAGAACTTGGTGAATGGCCATGGAGTCGTGATATTTATGCAGATGCACTGCTTCGAATGAAAGAGCTTGGTGCTGCCTGTGCAATATTCGATATTGAATATATTTCACCTACAAAAAATGGTATTGCGCCCTCTGCAGAAGATAAAATCTATAAAGAAGTTTATGCAACAGAAGATACTATTAATCAATTAATAGGACAGCTTTCATCTGCAATTGATGCAGGCTATATCCGGGCATCTGAAGTGCCAGCCCTTGTAAATGAAATGATTTCTGAAAACATTGAACCTACCTTTGAAAATCTTCAGAATTATATTGCAGACAATATGTCGCGTGATAACGACGAATACTTTGCCCGTTGTATTCAGTTTTTTGGTCATACCTATCTTACTATAAATCATGATGACCTTGGCTATGATATTACACCGGAAGAAAACAACTACATCTTGAGCCGTATTCTTACAGACAAGGTTACAGATGCTTCTAATCTTGTTCAGATTGGAAACGACTATACTTCTTACACAACCGGAGAATCACGGGGCTTTAATCCTGCAATGCACAAGCTTATGACCAGAGCTTATGGTGCTAACTATACTAACTCTGTAGTTGATGAAGATGGTATCCGCCGAAGAATGCAGCTGCTTGTAAAGTATGGAGATAAATATATCAATCAGCTGGCATTTGGCCCTTTCCTGGATCTGGTAGATTCAAAAGAACTGATTCGTGAAAAAGATTATCTTATTGTAAAAAATGCAAAAAATCCTTATTCCGGGGAAAGAAAGGATTTAAAAATCCCACTTGATCCTTATGGCCGTCTTCTTATTAATTACCGTCATGGTTCCAGCGATGCTTCTTTTAAGAATGATTCAATTATAAATCTTATAAGACTCGATTCTTTTGAAGAACAGATTGTTGCCATGCTTAATTATATTGCTATGCACGCAGTGGCAGAAGATGATGGTTCTGAAATGGAATATACTGCTCAGGCCTGGGCTTTGCTTGATGAATATGATGCTATAAGTCAGATGAAAGAAGAGCTGCTTGCAAAGTGTACAGGCTATAATTCTGACGGTTCTGTTATTGATGGTGTAAGTGATGAAGAATATAGAGAATATTTTGATTTAAGAAATCTCTTTTATTCGGATGTAGCGCAATACTGTAATGCAGGTTATCTGGAAAGTGTAAACTCAAGAATCGACGAACTTATGGCAAGATTTAATGATCCTGCCCTTGAAGAAATGCGTTCTTATCTTGAAGAAGATTTTGATAACCTAAAATATTTTTCTGATGCCTTTAATGATTTTATGCAGGAGCTCAAGCCTCTTTATAAAAATGCCTACTGTATTATTGGAAATACTGCAACTTCTACAACTGATATTGGTGCTACTCCTTACGAAACAAAGTTTATGAACGTAGGTATTCACGCTAACGTTTTGAATACACTTCTTAAAGAAGATTTTATCTGTACAATAAAATGGCAGTGGGGCTTTTTGCTTGCACTCCTTCTTTCTTTATTAACTCTTCTTTTGATAAAGGCTTCAAATACAAAACAGAACATTGTAGGCTTTGCTGCATATTTCGTTTATTGTCTTGTATGGGGAGGACTCTTTGTTTTCAGCAAGTACTACATTCAGTTTGTAGGAACAATTCTTTATCTTTTTGTTGATTTGATTGCAGGCATTGGCTTCCGTTTCTATTTAAGTACAAAGGAAAAGCAGTTTATTACACAGATTGCTTCTTCTTTTGCAAACAAAGATACTGTAAATGAGCTCCGCAAAAATCCGGATGCCTTTAAGACAGAAGGTCAGAAAAAGACAATTACAGCTTTGTTCTCAGATATTCAGAAATTCTCAACTCTCAGCGAAAGTATTGGTAAACTTTATGGTGATGAAGGACCAAACAAACTGATTGAGATTTTGAATGAGTACCTCGGGCAAATGTCCAACGAGATTCTGCGTAACAGCGGAAACATAGATAAATACGAAGGCGATGCAATTATCTCTATGTTCGGTGCCCCGGATCCAATGAATTCCCACACACCGGAAGAATGGGCTTATCTTTGTCTTGATTCTGCAATCCGCATGAAAAAGGTTGAAGTTGAATTTAACAAAACCCATGCAGATTTGTTTGAACCTAAGGAGATTAGGCACCCGGATGGAAGTAAAGAAAGAATTCAGCTTAAGCCGCTTCAGACTCGTATCGGTGTAAACTCAGGAGAAGCCTTTGTAGGTCTTATGGGAAGTAAAACAGATACCTTCAGTAAATTGAATTACACTATGATTGGTGATACAGTAAACCTTGCCAGTCGACTGGAAGGTGTAAACAAGGCTTATGGTTCCTGGATTATGTGTTCTGATGATACCTGGAACATGGCAGATTCTGGAGTACATAAAGGAGCTATTGCCGCAAAGAGACTGGATCAGGTTCGAGTAGTAGGCCGTTCAACACCAGTTCAATTGTACAGCATTGTCGGCTTTACAAATGAACTTACAAGAGAGCAGAGTGAAGAAATAGACATTTTCCACGCCGCACTGGATAAGTACTTAAACCGCGATTTTGTAAATGCCGGCAAACTTTTTATGCAGGCTAACTCAATGGGCGCCGGCGATCCGATTGCCCTTGTATTCGCAGACCGCTGCAAAAACTTTATAGAAAATGGTGTCGCCGACGACTGGGACGGCGTTATTAATATGACATCGAAGTAGGGAGACAGTTTATGAAAAAAATACTTTTTATTTCAATATTTTTATCTATTGCTATCTTTACCGCCTGTAGTGGTGGTGGGGATGATGAAAACAGTTATGATTTTCCTGAAGATTCGTTATCATACACATTACCACAAGATTGTGAAGAAATTGAATTTTCAAGTTCATATGCAGGAAAAAAATGTTATGTAATTTATACAAATGAAACATCTATAGATCAAATGAATACATCAGATAGCGTATATGAAAGTATGCTTAATGAGGCAGAAGAAATTTCTACAAATGAAACTCCAGCAATGAAAATTTATAAAAAAGCAGTAAACATGGGAAATGGTTTTTATAGAGATGAAGTGCAATTTGATTACTCGAACTTAAAAATTCATAGAAACTCAAGAACCGCAAATGATGGATCTGATGGGTATAATTATCATACACCTGATAGTTCAAATCATTCAAATTTTTTTATAACAATCAATTCTACGAACGAAAATGATATTACTTCAGCACCATTTACATTAAAAAAAGAAGGTTCTCATTGTAGAATATGGGTAAAAAGCTCTATTACAACAAATATAACTGACTACAATTCTCTTGCCAGTGTAATTGATTCTTCATACGAAAAACTTACTTCTATTTGCGGATCAAATGCATATAATGGTGGTTATAACGAAATTTCAGCAACTTCTTCAACAAAACTTGATATATTAATTTATGATCTTTTTAATGATTCAACTGAAGGTGGAGTTCTTGGTTATTTTAATGGTAATGATTTTTATAGAACAACATATTACTCATTAAGTAATGCATGTCAAAATATTCATATAGATAGTTACTGGTTAAAAAACGCTACGAATATTACTAAATCAACTTTAATCCATGAATTCCAGCATTTATTAAATTTTTGTAGAAAAACTTATAGTTATCAAACTTGGTTTACTGAAATGCTTTCTATGAGTGTAGAAGATATATTTCAGAATGATATAAATCTTGAAGATGTTTATTCTCCAAAAGGACGTTTTTATGTCGATTTTGATAAACCATATTTAGGATTCTTAAACTGGCCACAAGATAGTAAAGATCCAGATTTAGGATATATTTACGCAAATGCATATGCTTTTGGAGCGTATCTTATGCGTAACTATGGTGGTGTAAGATTAATTCATGAAATAGCTACAAATCAATATGTTAATTCAACTGCAATTACAGAAGCTTTACATACAATTGGTTATACAAATGAATCATTTGAAAGTGTATTAAGAAAATTTGGAATGGTTTATATAAATACACAAATTCCTGTTAATTCATTATACAAAACTATTAATGAACAGTTTGCAGGAAATAATTATGTTCTTACAAGCATTGATTTAACTGATTATTATTTCAGATTATATTATTCTCAAAATGATCTAACAAACGATTGTAAAAAAAATCTTTATTATGCAGAAAATCAGGCTGGATCATTTGTTGTTGATGGAACAACTATTTATGCCATTTTTGGTCCTCGTATTTATAAGTCAAGTTATAAGATGACAGAAGCAATAAAACCTTATGGATTTACTGTTTATTATGTAGGAACTATTGGACCTTATGGTTCATCATTTGATGTAAAACATGATTCTAATCTAACAATGACTGTAGTAGTAAAATAAGGATTTCATAATGAGAAAAGATAAAAAAATATTTTTGATTTTAATAATTATGTTCTCGAGTTTAATATTTTGTTCATATTCAAAAAACAAAATTACAAAAGTAAAAGGAACCATCCAGGTATATGGTAATAATCCATTTACTTATATTGGAATTGTTACAACGGATAATAAAGAATATGCTATTTCTGCAGAAGAAAAAGTCAATTCTGAATTATGGAAAACTCAAGGTAAATTAATAGAATTACAAGGATATATAATAAAATCAGAAGATGATTCCAAAATAAGTGGAATGCTTAAAGACGGCAAAATAGAAGTAATAGAATGGAAGTTTGTTAAATAAAAAAATGGTGGTTTCGATACGATTTGCTTCGCAAATCACTCAACCACCATTTTAACTGTCTTTAGACTAACGGAAGATGATAATCAGGAACTGAGAAACAAGAACAACTGCTACAAGGGCAATCGGGTAAGTAGAAGCGTAAGCGCCTGCTACTTTTTCTGTTCCTGCAGTACCAATCAAAGTTCCAAGAGCTGGAGTAGATGTCATACCACCACAGATAGAACCAAGGTTGTTCAAAAGATTCAATTTCAAAACAAACTTGGCAAAGAAGAATCCAATAATCATTGGAAGAAGTGTCATAATAATTCCGTAGATGAAGTAAACCCATTCAAAGTATTTAACGAATGAAGCACCACCAGCAACACCGGCACCAATCAAGAAGAGCATAAGTCCAAGCTCGCGGAATACCTTAAGAGTTGCTTCCTGCGGCATAATGCTTACTTTTCCAAGCTTCTGGAAGTGACCGAAAATCAAAGAAAGAATAAGACAACCACCTGTTGTTGTAAGAGAGAAGTTTCCGAACTTGAATGAACCAAAGAATACTCCAAGAACAGCTACAAGAGAGAATGCACAGAATCCAAATGGATCAAGGTCAAGTTCTGAACCTGTAAGCTTTGAAGGAGCTTCCGGAGCAGATTCAGAAAGTTTTGCACGTTCTACATCCATATCAGCCTTAGCAAACTTTGGAACAAGCTGTACAAAAAGAACAACACCAACTACACCAAAGAGGTAAGCAATTCCATGACCTACAGCAACAATAGCTTCGTAGTCGATTGCACCGCCCTGTGTAACAGTTGCTTTAGCAGCAGAGAAGGCTGGAGTAGAAGTAAGAGAACCAGAAAGTAGTCCTACGAGCATTGCAGCAACTTCTTCAAGATCGCGGCCGTAAACCTTGTTATCAAAAATGATACAGCCGGCACAAGAAAGCCCACCTACGAGGATGATAATTACACCAAGCAGAATGTAAGACTTAAAGTTCTTCTTCAAATCACCAAAGAAACTTGGACCAGCAATAAAACCAACAGATGTTACAAACAAAATCAAACCAAGATTTTCTACAATCTTGAGGGCATTTGAAACGTATGTTGATCCACCAACTTTAAGCTGATTTGCCAGTGGTGTGTACAAAAAAGCACCAAAAAGAAGAGCTACGATAAATACACCCGCAGTTCCCAAAGAAACACCTTTAATTGTGATTCTACCAAGCAGGTATCCTAATCCGGCAATAACGAATACACAGAATACCAAAAAACTGATTGTCTTAATTGATAAGATTCCACCAAAAAGAACCATTGTAATACCTCTATATACAGTATAATGAAAAAGCAGGCATTGTTCAAATACCTGCTTTTTAGATGCTTTTTTAGATTGTCGGGTCAAGCCCGACAATGACAATAGTGTCATCCTCCGGCTTGACCGGAGGATCTAATATTAAAGTGTAGCTCCAGGAATTGCCTTGTCGAACTCTGGGTTACCGTGGTGGTAAGTTGGGAGTATCTTTGGAGAAACGGCGTTGCCCTTAATCTTGGCAGCAGCTCTTTCCTTTTCAAAGTCCTTTACGTGCTGGAGAGAAAGCTCTTTTGCAAGCTTAATCTTCTTGAACATCTTACCAGCTTCGATTCCAGCTTCGCGTCCGAATACAACTACATCGAGGAGTGAGTTACCCATCAAGCGGTTTGTGCCGTGAACACCACCAGATGCTTCACCTGCAACGAGGAGGTTAGCAACATTAGTGTGACAGGTCTTGTCAATCTCAATACCACCGTTCTGATAGTGGAGGGTTGGGTAAACAAGAATTGGTTCCTTGCGGATATCGATTCCGTACTTAATGAACATGTTGTACATAGCAGGAATTGACTTAAGGATTGTTCCTTCTCCGTGAATCATATCGATCATTGGAGTGTCGAGCCATACAGCATCCTGTACGTCGTTATGAACACCACGGCCTTCGCGAACTTCGCGGATAATACCAGAAGCGTTTACGTCGCGTGTCTCAAGTGGGTGAATGTAAACTTCACCGTCTTTATTGATAAGTTTAGCTCCAAGAGAGCGAACCTTTTCTGTTACGAGCTTACCAAGAATCTGTGTCGGGTATGCAGCTCCAGTTGGGTGATACTGCAATGAATCCTGATAAAGAAGTTTTGCACCAGCGCGGTAAGCAATTACAAGACCGTCTGCTGTAGCACCGTAGTGGTTAGAAGTTGGGAATCCCTGATAATGCATACGTCCGGCACCACCAGTTGCAATGATTACAACCTTAGCCTTAGCAATGCGGATTTCTCCAGTTTCGATGTTCATAAGAACTGCACCGGCAGCTTCGCCTTTTTCGTTCTTGATGATTTCGATAGCAGCAGTAAAGTCTACTACAGTAATCTTGTCTGCGCGGTTGAAAGTTTCATCGCGGAGTGTACGCATGATTTCCGCACCAGAATAGTCCTTACATGCATGCATACGCTTGCGGCTTGTTCCACCACCGTGTGTTGTTACCATTGTACCGTCTGGCATTTTATCGAATTCAACACCAAGGTCGTTGAGCCATTTGATTACGCTTGGCGCCTTGTTTACGAGTGTATATACGAGCTCTGGTTTTCCGTCAAAGTGACCGCCACCAAAAGCGTCGAGATAGTGCTGAGCAGGTGAGTCGTTTGGCTTATCTGCAGCCTGAATTCCACCTTCAGCCATCATTGTGTTAGCGTCACCAACACGGAGCTTTGTTACGAGAAGTACTTTTGCTCCAGCTTCAGAAGCCATGATAGCAGCTGATGTACCAGCTCCACCACCACCAATTACGAGAACGTCTGTCTCATAGTCAATGTGGTTCAAATCAATCTTTTCTGGCTCGAGGCGAGGTTTTGCCTGAAGCATTTCTGCGAGCTCAATAGGAGCCTTCTGTCCCTTGTTAGGACCAATCTTGAGTTCTGTGAACTGTTTCTTAATGCGGTCCGGGTGGAACTTCAAGAGCAAATCGTCTTTTTCTTCTGCAGTAAGACGAGCATGTTCAAATTTGAGGTTTTCTTCGCGTTTTTCAGCTACGATTTTCGCAGCGTCGTCAAGGTAATTTCCGTACATATTCGTCTTTCTCCTTATTTCTCGATTTCGCGTGTGTTATAAAGTTCCTTGATTTTGTCAAGGTTCTTAGTAGACATAGTTACAAAGTTCTTGATGTCCTTTTCGCATTTACCTTCCTCAATTTCCTTAACACGGTCGATGAGGTGCTGGCTCTGTGGCTGAATGTATTTACCATTCAAGCGGCGTGCAAGCTCTGCAACCTGTGGGTGAGAGATTCCTGCAGGACAGCGTGATGAACAGCATCCACACATTACACAGTCGAATGAAAGGTCTGCACACTTTGCGAAGTCGCCGCGCTGAGCATAAGCGATATACTGCATTGTCTGCAGGCTCTGAGGGCAGGCACGAGTACAAGCGTTACAGCCTACACAAGAATAAATCTCTGGGTAGAGCTGCATCATAATCTGCTGCTCAGGTTTGATTTTGTTGATATCGTAAATCTGCTTTACGAGTGGGAAGAATGGAAGAGTAGCGATATACATATCGTTTTCAACCTTCTTTGAACAAGCAAGACAAGTCTGAAGCTGGTTCTGTCCCTTAATACGGTAGATTGTAGCACAAGCACCACAGAAACCGTTACGGCATCCGCAGCCTCTCTTGAGCTGGTATCCGGCATATTCCATTGCATTCATAATGGTAAGTTCAGCCGGAACATCATATTTTTTACCAAAAATGTAAATAGTTGCCATTTCTTTTTCAGCCATTTTATGCTCCTATAAACAGGTGGTTTCGACAGGCTCAACCACCGTTTTTATTAATACTCTGGAGGTAATTCTCCTAATTGGTCAAAGCTAAATACCGGACCGTCTTTACAAACGAATTTATCACCGATATTACATCTTCCACACTTTCCAATACCGCACTTCATGCGCATTTCCATTGTGGTGAAAATCTGTTCGTCCTTGAAACCAAGGTCTTTAAGAATTCCAAGAGACATATGGATAAGGATTGGAGGTCCACACATGATTACTGTCATGCCGGCATCTGGTTTAAGCTCAGTGATGAAAGGTGGAACGAAACCAACGTGTCCATCCC
>Ga0310691_10002603_pt1 | contig 23428 bp, 16 predicted proteins | sample 176DNAGHGlowgp2_FD_203887 | JGI IMG/M metagenome (GOLD analysis project Ga0310691, IMG submission 203887) | Sheep rumen microbial communities from Palmerston North, Manawatu-Wanganui, New Zealand - 1766 DNA GHGlow gp2 (v2) (version 2) | ecosystem: Host-associated > Mammals > Digestive system >...
GAAAGGGAGTCATATATTGCTCGCCTGATTGAACTTGGTCTTTCCCAGGTTGAAATAGCAAGGGTCCTGCACAAAACAAAAGGGTGGGTGAGTGAGGCGCTTACTTCATATAAGCTTGTTTCTGAAAATGAGGAACTTTTCAAGGAACTTTCAGAGGAGCCTTCTACGAGGGATACATGGAAAGCAAGTACATTGACAAAAGAGCAGTTGAAAAGTGCGATTTATGATGCCAAGATAAACGGAGGAGGAACAAAGGATGCATTTAAGAAAGAAGTTTCTAAAAGGTTTGAGGAAAATGCAGCTAAGAAGAAAAGGCCTGTGGCAAATGAAACTATATTAAAATGCTCTTTAATTGTAGATAATGAGAAAAAGTCTGTTGTATTTGATGGCAAGGGATTAACCGAACCTGATTTGAAAAAAGATATATCTAATGTAATAAAGAGATATTATTCCAAAAAGGGATATGAAGTAATTCTCTAGATGAATTTTTTGCTGTAATACATTCTTATTCGTGCATAGAAAACCCAACGGTAGGAAAAACATATTCGCAAATGTATATCTCTAAATTCTCTAAACGGATTTTTTTCAGAAAAGAGTCCCATTAGAATATTTATGGGTTTTAATTTAAAATGAGTTCATTGCTGTTTTTGTTTTGCAAAAAATCAATCTCTTGAAATTTATTATGCAAGTTTATAAAACCAAGCGTTTGTTTTTGTAGTACAGAACCATGCTTTCTTATGTTGGATAGGACATTGGTATGGTGCGCTTATCCTGAATCAGCCTGTATGAATAGGGTGTGGTAAAAACCTATTGTTGGCTTTCTTGTGACATTTTTTCCCTAGAAGCTGCTTGAGGTGATTGTCCGGCCAGTTGGGGTTTTACACTGCTTGTTACCAGAATATAGCGTGGATCCTTTGGGGCCATGATATTTGGCGATTTGTAAAGAGTCAGTCCTAAAAAATCCTTGTCTACATAGAATTTTAAATCCGGGTAGTATTTGTGCTTTATTTGAAGAATCTGGTCAGTTATGTATTTAAAGTTTGCTCTCTCCTGATCTTTTTGTGCGGTTGGAGTGACAGGCATGAATTGAGAAACCATAGATGTCCTTGGTATATAAATTCCGTCTTGTCCTATGGAGTTGTTTCTGTAAACAAGCCATGCATATAAATCTTTGCCAAGAGCACTGGAGATTTCTTTATAGACAGAATAATCGATGGGGACTGAATGCTCTTTGCAGAGGTTGACGAATTTGTTGTTCAGGACAATTGTAAAGGCGATGCTTCTTTTGTCTGAGGACCCGTCATCCAGTTGGACATACTGCATGCTGTCTATAAAGACCATGTTTCCCGTAGAGAACTTTTTGGCAATGACCGTTCCTTTGTCGTTCGCATCAAAGTACTCTGGAAACAAACTTTTTTGAGCTATCTTTGTTATTTCTTCTTCATAAATAAATGTGGACGACTTGAATCTGTTAAGTTGTTCTTTTATTTCTCCGCTGCGCTGTTTGGGCAACTGCATTTCATTAAGCAGTGACTGGAGGGTGTCATAGCGTAATGTGACGGTTCCATCAGGGTTTAGACTATTTTTTGATTGTACGGCATGGGTTGTGAGTACTGACAAGAGTAGGCGGCCGTATTTGCCGTAAGGAACTTTATTGGGACTTGTCAGGTGTAGGGTAATGTTATTGTATTTTCTGTCGAAAATAGTCTTGTTAACATCTCGCAGAGGTAGTGCTGCCGAGATAAAAATGCTTGGAATGTAGCTTCTGTAAGAAAGCAGCTCGTTCCTAGAGACGGCTATGAGTTCTTTTTCCGGGGGTATTGTTTCTGGCTGGTTATCCATAGTCACCTTTGTACTTTACGTAATAGTACCACATATATGGTATGATATATTAAAGCACATTTTTAAAAAATCAGCAAGAGTGTTTTTGTAAAATCGTACGATTTTTTTATTCTGACCAACAGTAAAGGGGAGGGGTGCAGGAAAAGCAGGATGGAGGGGGCCGGTTTCGAGCCCGGCGTAGAAGAAAGCCCCGAAGATATATCGGTGTAAGTTTTTGTAGACGGCGATGGCAGTTTCGAGCCAGAATGCACCCAGAACAGCATGACATAGTAAATTTTATGGAAAAAGGCAGGGTAAAAAAGAAAAAGAGTATAAAAAAAGCAAAAATGTACAATCTTGATTTCAACACTATTTTAACAATTTGGCAAAAGAATGCATAAATATTCATGTGTTAAAACAGACTTAATTTGTATAAAATGTCGAAATTGTGGTATATCATCATGTTTTTTGTTGAAAAATGGGGAAAAATGATAAAAATTCAGCTGAAAATGGTGAAATTTAAGGCAGATAAGCCTGTGTTATTTGTTTTCAGGACAAACTGTTACTAAACTAACAGATAGAAAGAAATACACAGGGAAAAACAGTGTGCCGTGAAAACTGTTACTAATTTTTGGTTTTAAAAACGCACAAGCCTAAGAAACAAGGTACGAAGGCTTGTCCACCTGTCGAATTCCTTGAAATTTATGATGCACAAGGAAGGAAACATATCTTCCTGCTTACATCGAAATGTATCAACTGTTCATGGTTATATAAAGTAAGGGAGGCCTTTTCCGGAAATTTATGAGTAGGAAGTGGTTTCGTTGGGGGAGGAGAAGGCCTCGAATTATGAAAAGTTGTTGCAGGATTGTAAGACATGATTTCTTGATGAGGCGCAGTATTTCCTGGAGAAAAATGAATCAAGAAGGACGTAAAACCAGACGCTGGGTTAACAAAAGGAAAAGGAAAGGAAATTTTACTTTTGTACAAGTAGACAGAATCTCTATTATAATATGTGAAAAATTCCTAAAAATCAAATATGCCCAAGCCTACGCCCGATTGTAAGGGTTGCCGCAGGCAAGACCGCCTTTGGCGGGCCGGAGCGCGTATAGCGCGTAGCCCTGAAAAGCGGGTGACGATTTGGACGGATTGCCGATTGAAGCAAAATAATTTATGGCAGAGCATGAAAAGCTACCGTCCGTTTTTTTTTATTCGTTGGTATCGGTGAGAATATCTCTTGCTGCAACCATGACTTTTTTGTCGTAGCAGGAGAACATAGATTCTGTTTCTTTTGGCCGTGTGGTTTGTGTTAACAAACTTATAAGAGGGACTATAATAAGGCCGCAGAGCATGCAGAATACGCCTGAGTAGAGGGAATTCCTGAATATGAACGAAAGGAAAGCTCCGTACGGCTTTATGTAGCCAAGTGATATTACGAGCTGGAAAATTTCCACAACAGTTGCAAAGAAGAAAGAAGAGAATACGGCAGCCCGCGTTGTTTTTTTCCAATAAAGCCCGTACAGGAACGGGGCCAGGAATGCACCGGAAAGGGCTCCCCATGATATGCCCATAAGTTGCGCGATGAAAGTTACTTTAGATTTTGCCTGCACGATGGCAATTAATGCAGAGGCAACGATGAAGATTGCAACGAAGAAGCGCATCATTATGAGCTTTTGTTTTTCCGTAAGCTTTTTCTTCTTTAATGAATTGATGAAGTCCAGTGTGAGTGTTGAGCTTGAAGTTAGAACCAGGGAGGAAAGCGTTGACATTGACGCAGAGAGAACCAGAACCAAAACGACAGCAATTAAAACGTCTCCAAGTCCGGAAAGCATTGTCGGGACAATTGAATCGAATCCATTTGCCTTCACGTCTGCCGGGGTTGTAAAAATACGCCCGAACCCTCCGAGGAAATAGCATCCTCCTGCAACGATGACGGCAAATGCAGTAGATATTACTGTTCCTATTTTTATTGATTCCTCATTCTTTATTGCGTAGAATTTTCCGACCATTTGAGGAAGACCCCATGTTCCGAGAGAGGTGAGAAGGATTACGACAAGCAGGTAGAGCGGATCAGGGCCAAAGAAAGAAACGTAGGCTCCGTTCATTACCGGGGATTCGATTTTGCTCATTTCCTGAAGGGAAGCCATGAATCCGCCGTTTTTGGAGAGGACGGCAAGAATAACGGCGATTATGCCGGCAAGCATTATGATTCCCTGAATAAAATCGTTGATAGCAGTTGCCATGTAGCCGCCTGCAATTACATATACCGCTGTAAGTACTGCCATGGCAATAACACATACTGAGTAATCAATGTTGAAGGCCATGCGGAACAATCTGGACAACCCGTTGAACAAGGATGAGGTATAGGGGATCATGAATATGAACGTTATTGTGGACGATATGACTTTTATCGTGCTGGATTCAAATCGCTGGCCAAAATACTCCGGCATTGTTTTTGAGCCCAAGTGCTGCGTCATTATTCTGGTCCGTCTGCCAAGGATGACCCAGGCCAAGAGGGAGCCGATGAACGCATTGCCAAGTCCAATCCATGTCGATGCAACTCCAAAGTTCCACCCGAACTGTCCTGCGTAACCGACAAAGATTACTGCGGAAAAATATGACGTACCGTAGGCAAATGCTGTAAGCCAAGGTCCAACGGCACGACCCGCCAAAACATAGCCGTTTACATTCTTGCTGGCTTTTTGGCATTTAAGCCCTACCATGATGAAAACGGCGAAGAAAATAAATAATAGTGAAATTTTAATTAACATGCGCTATTATAGCATGTAAAATAAAATTTAGTCTATGTTTTTTTATTTTGAAATATTATTTTTCAATGTCAAATTCTATGCGGCAATTTTTCCAGCTGTTGTTTTCATCTGTCGGCAAGGAAAGTTTGTTTGCCCCTCCCCTGCCGGCTGCATTAATCCTTGAGCGGGGAATTCCCCTTTGCACCAATTCCTCCATTACTGTTTCTGCGCGTCCCTGGGTAAGCGGCAAAGTTTCGTTTATGTTTGATTCTGTCGTATCCTCCAAGTTATTTTCAAATGCCGTTATGGTTATGACAGAATCAGGAAATTCGGCAAGCTTTGCGGCTATTACATCCAGTATGTAGGTGTTAAACAAAATTTGTTCCTCTGTTCCTGATTTTAGCTCAGGGCGACCCGATGAAAATTGCAGCGAGTTGACGGCAAACCTCCACCTTTTGTTATGTTGAACAGTTTCCATAAGGATGCCGCTTGTGAAATTTGCGGAGGCTATAACCTGATTTTGCCCGCTAGTTTTTTCATCTTGTGCAGACGGAACTATTTTTAGTATCATGGCGTAATCGTTGACGGAATAAATCTCTGAGTCAGTGTCTGTAGACCCAGACCAGATAATTTTTTTTGGTAGCCTTTGGTTTTTGCCGGAAAATGTTTTTATGACAAAGCCCCTCTGGTCAATGATAGCCAGCTGCCATGAAGAAACTTTTTGCGAGCCGCCCTTATAAATTATGGTTATGACCAACTCATCGTCTGCCCCGTCGCCATCAGGGGAAAATGCATCCTGCGTATTGAGTCCCAAGTCTGCCGACAGTTCTTTTGCGGCAAGAGTTTGCAGGGAGACTGCAGCGCATATAAAGATAAAAACGAATCTCTTCCAAAAGTTCATAGAATGATTATCGGCAGTTTTAGAAAAAATTTGCATGTAATGAAAAATCTTGTAAGCAGGAAAAAGCGCGGCAGGCACTGGAGGGGCGAGTTGCTTGCAACTCGTTGCGCCAGCAATGGAGGCCGGATGGCCGGAACCCCGAAAGCGCCACACAAAATGCATGGAAGGCAGCATGAAAAACCTTCGGATACAAATTTAAGCGCCGCAATAGAAAATTTAAAAGGCTATTGACAAAAGGTTATTTTTTTGGTAATATTATTTTACTTCTTTAATGAAGGATGGGCTATTAGCTCAGTCGGTAGAGCAACGCCCTTTTAAGGCGTGGGTCTGCAGTTCGAATCTGCAATAGCTCATAAAAAAGGCTGCCAAAGGATTTTCCCGGCAGCCTTTTTATTTTCTGTATGCATTTACCCTACGGTAGCAAAGAATGCCTACCGTGCGAATCAAACGCCCTCTTTTGCATTGGCGGCGGCCCCGTTGTTTTCCTTCCATCCGATTAGCTCACTTTTTGAAGAACTGAAGACGATGGCGACTTTGTGAACGGAAGTATCAGTGCCCGCATATTTTGCCGCAAATTTTTTCTCCTCGATTCTTGCAAATGCATCGGCTTCCACATCTTCCAGAGCAATGCCCTTGTCCATCTTTATCTCAAAAATATAGGCATGTTTTCCGGCTTCCACCACGATGTCGTTATGGTTTCCGGCAAGGGATGAGCCGCTGTAAAACACAAATCCGGTAAGCATTAGCAGGGAATGGAATGCAATCAGATAAACAGTTTCTGCATCCTCCTTTTTTCTCTGTATGAGCTGAACGTTCTTGACAGACTCCCTGTAGCGTGCAACAAAGCCGGACACATCCCCGTTTGTCAGGCAGGCTCTAATCAGGGCAATTTCCGCACCGTACTTGCTGGTTGTTCCTACGCTTGTATAATAGGGCAGAAGGTTTTTGAGGAATCCGTCCCTCACCTCTCCGTTCGGAAGGCCTAGCTCAAACAAGTTGTTGTCTTTGTCATAGGCCCTTATCGTCAGATACCCGCTTTGGAAAATAACGGAAACAAGATCGTCTTCGGTCCATTTGTAATCCATTATTGTATCCGCATCAACACAAATGCCCTCAAGAATTCCAAAGAAATCAAATTTTGAATTCTGAAGGATTTTTATTAGCATGGAAGGAACTCCGGTCTGGAACCAGAATGAAAGCATGTCCTGAGAAGAAAGCGCATTAAGGACACTGAACGGGTTATAGAGTTTTTCTCCGTTTTTGCAGAAACAATATCCTGAATATTTTTTTGCAAAAAGCCTAATGAAAGTTTCATAAGGCAGATTATTTGCCTTTGCAAGCTCGCTAAGCTCCTCTCCGAAGTTTGATGCAAGTTCTTCCTGGGTAAAAGCGCACAGGGAATTAAAGCCGGCATACAGGGAAATATCCTTCTGTTTGTTTGAGCCGTTGAATACGTTCACGCTTGCAAATTTTGAGATGCCTGTTACAAAAACAAATTTTAAATAGTAGTCGTTGCCGTTGAGTGCACTGTAAAAATTCCTTAGGACCTCGCGGTTGTGGCTTTCCTCCGGGCTGAACATTGCGTCCAGGATTGGCTTGTCGTAATCATCAATAAGTACGACGACGGGTTTCCCGCTTGTTTCGTAGGCTCGCTGTATGATGTATTCAAAGCGTTTTGCATACGTTGTCCTCTCTTCGTGCTTTCCGTAGCGCTGCTCTTGCTCCGCCAGGAATGTATTGATTGTGACTTCAAGCGTACCTTCTGTGGAATATACGTCTGTTGAAAAATCTATCTTGAGGACAGTATACTCCTGCCACTCCTCTTCAAGCTTTTCTATCTTGAGTCCCTCAAACAAATCCTTTCGGCCCTTAAAATAAGCTTCTATTACAGAAAGCAAAAGAGTCTTTCCAAAGCAGCGTGGCCTTGCAAAAAAATACGAGCTCCCGCTGTGAACCAAGTTATAGATAATGTCCGTCTTGTCCACATAAAGGTAGCCCTCTTCCCTTAGCTTTTCAAAGTCCTGTATGCCAACCGGCAACTTTCTTTTTAAATCCATTTTTATCTCCTGTCAAAATTGTCTGCCCTATGCCAGGCGAGTGGTACAGGCTTGCACAGTGTGAGCTATCGCAATGAGCGGCACACCCTAAACCCAATGCTGTCGTTCCCCAGATCTTCCGGGTTCCTGCTGTAAATAGAAAAAGCCGTATCGCTTCCGTTTTCCGACCGCCTGTAGGTAATGCGGCATTCGTCAACATTGCCGGTTTTTCTTGATGCAGAGTTTGCCCAGCAGCCGCCCTTCAGGACATAGCCTGAGCCAAAGCTGCTTCCCTTTGGATTATCGGCAAAACCCGCCTTGAATTCACCGTAAATGTCGGAGCACCACTCCCACACGTTTCCGCTCATGTCATAAATGCCCCAGGCGTTTGGCTCAAGCGATGCTGTCTTTTGCGGCGAGATTCTCTTTTCCCGGACACTTGCAACGGCAACCTTATCTATGCTGCTACCCCCGGAATACAGGGAGGACTCCTCCCCTGCCCTTGCGGCATATTCCCATTCAGCCTCGGTCGGAAGCCGGTAACCGTTAGCGCTCATGTTAACTGTTACATTTCCAGTTCCTCCTAGCGAGTCTGCATTAAAGCCGGAATAACATGGCTCAAGTCCCGCCAGTTCGCTAAGCATATTGCAGAATCTTGCTGCCTTGTACCAGCTTATCCTTTCCGCAGGATAGCCGCTTCCCCTTTGCATGCTTGGGTTTTCTCCGGTGACAGCCTCGTAAAGCCACTGGGGAACTTCTATGGACATAATCTCAAACGAATCAACCTTGACCTGGTGTGCGGGAAATTCGTTGACGTCAAATTTGTTTGACCCCATAGTAAAAAGGCCGCCCCTTATGTGGACAAAATATTTTTCAAATTCCCTTTCGATTGTATATGAATCCGAATTGTTGATGGCAGAAACAAGCTTCCTGTTGCCAGAAAAAAATTTGCTACGCGATTCCATAAGGGCATCTTTTAGCATTCCCGATGTAAGTGAACGCGGTGGCGCAATAGATACGGAAGCCATGCCCCTGACGCATGAATCCTGCAAGAGGGATTGGCATTCCCCAAAATGGAGATAGAGCGATGAAACAGAAACCAATGCCTTTCCCTGATGAATCAATTCAGCCACATTCTCTGGAACATCGCGGAATGAATAGTTGCTGCCCTTTCCTATCCTCTGCAGTCCTCCGCTAAAAAGGACGCTGCCTCTTAGGTCAACGATGTCATAGGAAACCTCATACAGGGTTTTTCCTGATTCATAGTAATAGGAAGCAACGCTGTCTCCGTTTTTAAAACGGGCAAGAAGAACTCCCGATGAATTTGCCGCAGAAAAATTTTCTTCTGATGAATATATGGAACTCGAAGGCCACCTTTCAGGAACATTCCTCCAGGCAGGGCTGTAGGATTTTTTTAACCCTGCCTCCATCGCCTCTTTCATGTAAAGGAATTTTTTCCCTGGCCTCCAGTCAACTGACATTGCATAGTCAACATTTCCACCGGGACGCTCCTGCCCCACCCGGACAAGCGGCCCTTTTCCGGAATACCTAGCATAATTTTCCATCGGGCAATTTTTGCTCCAATACAGTTCAAAGTCTTTGAGTGCAGAAACCCATGCTTCACGAATCTGGGTAGAGTCATTCTTTTCACTTGTTCCCGGAGCTCCGCTTGTAAATGCATTTTGAATAAGAGAATACTCATAATACCAGTCTGATGAAAAATTCCCGCTTTCAAGACCTTCCTGCATCTTGTCATATTCCACAGCCATCCTATGCGGAAAATTTTCCTGGCAGAATGTTTTTTGACTGCCCAGTGCAAGAAACGCAAAAAGCGGCATAAAAATTTTTTTTGCTTTAACCATATTTATCCCGCTTTTATTATATATGACAATTTACAGAGGTTCAAGCCATGCAAGGTTGGGATGCAAAATGCATTTTAAGTTGCTTTTGCTCTTTAGGACGGCCATCCTGCCTCTCCTACACAGCGGCATAAGTCCTCACCCTATACGCTAATGCTCACGCTGCTTCCGCCGGACTTTGCCTTTGTAACAACAATCTGCCTGTCTATTCTTTGCCTTAGCTCCTCAACGTGAGAAATGATACCGACAAGCTTGTTGCCCGAAGAAACGGATGTAAGAGTGTCCACAGCCATCTTAAGTACGTCCGAACTTAACGAGCCGAATCCCTCGTCTATGAACATGGAGTCAAGGTGTATACCGCCCGCCCATGTCTGTATCGCATCGGAAAGCCCCAGAGCCAGCGACAGCGACGCAAGGAACTGTTCCCCGCCGGAAAGTGTCTTTGCATCCCTGCAGGATCCGCCCCAGTGGTCGCGCACTTCAAGCTCCAATCCTTTTGAGTCGGAAAGATTTTCCGCCTTGCGGAGAAATTCATATTGCCCGCCGCTCATCTTCATGAAGCGAAGAGAAGCAAAGTGGATGATTCTTTCAAAATAGGAGGCCTGAACAAATGTTTCAAGCTTAACCTTACTTTTCCCGCTTATCCTTCCGCATGCTGTTTCATACAGGGAATTCTTCCAGACGAATTCCTCTTCCTTTTTCCTGTACTGCTCAAGATTCTTTCTTATTCCGTCAAGAGCCGCAGCATTTGCCCGTAGCTTATGATTAAGGGCTTCTATAGCTTCTTCAGTCCGCTTTTTTTCCTCCATCTTTCTCCCTAGCTTTTCCTGCTCTTCTTCAAGCGAATATTTTGCTTGGGATTCAAGCTGCCGTTCAAGATTCAGAACAGCTCCGTCCGCCTCAGATTTTCTTTGGCTGCAGTCGTTATAACGGATTCTGCTATCTTCAATTTCTTTTTTGATTCTTCCTATTTCACAGGAAAGAAAAGAAAGCCGTTCCCCCGCCACATCCTTGCTTTTGTATTCAAGGGTAGCCTGCATCTCTTTTATGCGGATTTTTTTCTGCCCGCAAACAGCCTTTTTTTCCGTAAGAATGTTCTTTTTTTCAGAAATATCTGCCCTCAGATTCTCCAGCATTGCCTCTTCTTCGGGAAGGGAAATTTCAAGCTCTCTCTTCATTGCCGCCCTGCCCTTCTCTTCCCTTATCTTGCTTTCGCATTCCCGGTATTCTTCCCGCATCTCGCCAAGAACGCGTTCAAGTTTTTCTGCAGTATCCCCGTCAAGGGGAATCCCGCACCTGCTTTCATCAAGCCCCTGCCTTATGAAGGCAACCTTTTCCTCAAGCTTGCTTTTTATGCCCGCGCACTCAAGGCTCCTTTCGTTAGCCTCCGCAGAATATTTTTCCTTCTGCATTTGCAAGTCTTCAAGCTGTTCTTTGGAAGGTACGCTATCCATTTTTTTTGCAGGGGATGGGTGAAGCAAGGAGCCGCATACAGGGCACGGCTTGTTTTCTTCAAGAGAGGATGCCAGAAGCCCTGCCTGACCGTCAAGGAGCATCCTGTGCTTGAGGCTGTATTCTCTCTCAAGGTCGCGGGCTTTGTCAGCCGCCTCGACATATTCCCGCTGCACAAGACAAAGCTTCTCCTCGCAGGTTTCCTTTTCCTGGATAGATTTTTTTATGGATGCAAGGACTACGCCCCTGTTTTTAAGGGCCTCTGCCTTTGACTCAAGCTCAATCCTGTTTTTTTCACAGTCCTGAAGTTCCCTTAGTTTTGCCCTGCTGACTTCATTTTTTTCCGCAAGAAAATTAATCTCCTTCTCAAGGTTTCCCCGCGCTTCATCCAGTTCCTCAACAGAGGCCTCAAGCCCTGAAACCACCACCTCCATTTCATACAGGCGGTCATAGTCATCCATCTTTTCTTCAAGGGAAAGCCTCTCCGCTTCCAGCCCTTCTTTCTCTGCTTCCCTTCCCTCTGCCGCCTTAAGCTCCATTCCGGCATTCTCCAGCGCTGCCGCCATTTCTTTGGCCAATTTCCTTGCCTCAGCAAGATCTTCCTTTGCCTTTTTGTATGCAGCCGCCTTTTCTACTCTTGCATTTTGGACACCCAGCTCATCCTGAAGGGAGGAATTTTCCTCCTTGAGCTTGGCAAGTTTTTCGGTATCGGAGACATTCATCGATTCAATCAGCTCTATGTCCCCGTCTCCGACAAGGCCATTTTTCTGCCTGGCCGACTCGACGGCTTCTCCGCCTCCTACGATTCCAGACAGGTATTGCTCTATTGAGGCCTGGTATTTTTTTAGAGAATCATTCACCCCGGAAATGTCTCTGGAAAGCTCTGCCTGTATCCTGTCATAAAGCGAAGTATCAAAAAGGCTGCGTAATATTTTCTGCCTGTCTGCCGTATCCGAAAATATGAGCTTCTGAAAATCCCCCTGTGCAATCATTGCTATCTGCATGAACTGACTCCGGTCAATTTTCAGCAGTGCGGTTATTTCCGCCGTGACGCTAGTGCTGCCTGAGACAACACTTCCGTCTGGCCTTGTGAGTTCCGCATCGGCATTCTGGAATGTCGTTCCCCCTCCCCTCCTTGCCCTGCGCTCATACCGGGGATTTCGCCTGACCTTGTAGACATTCCCCTTGTATTCAAATTCAAGCTCAACAAATGTCGGGGTATCAAGGTCTGCATAAACAGACCTCAGCATCTGCTCGGTACGGTAATTCCCGCTCGCCTCCCCGTAAAGCGCAAATACTATCGCATCGAACACGGATGTTTTTCCTGCCCCGGTGTCCCCCGTAATAAGAAAAATCCCCTGCTTCCCGAGTTTAGAAAAATCAATGCACTCTTTCTTGCAGTATGGCCCGAATCCACAGACTGTAACTTTCAGCGGCCTCATTCGCCCCCCCTGAGCCGGTCTATCATCTCGGCAAGATATTTTTTCTGCATGTCGCTGATGTGCCTTGCATTCTGTTGTTCATAAAGCTTGTCAAAAAGATCGAGCGGTGACATTCCCTTTACTTCATCCAAATTTTCTATATGCGCGCTTAGCCTGGTCCTTGTATTGTCATACTCAACGCTCATCAGGTTGGGAAACAGGTTCCTGAGCTTTTCGCTCCCGCTTGGTACTTCCTCCTCATCCGTCAGCGTGACTCCGACATAGTCATTGGCATCAAAGGCTTTTTTTTCCGCCATACCGCAGACCTCCGAAAAAGTTCCCCTGAGCATCCTCATGTCATGCAGGGGTACGAGAGGAATTTCATCAACAGTAACGCTTCCTTTCCGTGCCATGGTAACCAGCGTAAGTGACTTTTTATGGCTGCATTCGGAAAAGGAGTATTTCAGCGGAGTGCCGCTGTAGCGAAGGCTTTCCCGCCCTATCTTCTGGGGGCCATGTATGTGCCCGAGCGCTACGTAGTCAAAGCCGTCAAAAATTTCTACGGAAACGTTGTCCAGTCCGCCAACGCTCACCTCCTCGGAATCAGACCTCTGCGCCCCGGTAACAAACTGGTGGGCAACAAGAACATTCCTCTTGGCAGGGTCCATGCCCATGCTCCTGACGCAGCATCCAACGGCCTTTTCATACGTGCCTATTTCCTCTTCGGGGAAGAACCTCCTTACCGACGAGGGCCTTACAAATGGCAGCATGTAAAAGAACACATCCCCGTATTCATCGGAAAGTGCTACCGGCTCAGTATCCGGGCAGAAGGGATGGGCAAAATGTATTCCGCTTTTTTTCATCAGTTCGGACCCGAACGAAAACCTTACGGCTGAATCATGGTTTCCGCTCACGGCAAGGACTCTGACCCCCTTTCTGCTTACGTCCTCAAGGAAGTCTTCAAAAAGCTGGACCGCATCTTCTGGCGGAACCGCCTTGTCATATATGTCTCCCGCGATTACAAGGGCGTCAGGCTTCTCCCGCCCGACGGCATCAACAATAGCAGAGAGTATGTGCCTCTGATCCTCCAGCATAGAAAAGCCGTTAACGGTTTTCCCCAGGTGCAAATCTGCCGTGTGAATAAATTTCATGTCTCAAAAACTGAACCTTCAGTCTCCTCTAAAAAATTTCCGCCCGGATAAAAATTCATTTCAAATCAGATGTGCCTTGCAACATATCCGGTAAATGCATCCCTGCTAAGGGGCTTTGAATAGAAGAAGCCCTGCACAAGGTCACAGTCCATGCCGCGCAGCATCTCAACCTGATCTTCAGTCTCCACACCTTCGCATACCGTAAGTTTTCCCAGCTTGCGGACCATGTTTATGGTTTCCGAAAGTATGATGAAGGAATCCCTCGAAGTCTGGGCCTGCCTCAGGAACCGCTGGTCAAATTTTATCACATCCACGGGAATTTCCGAAAGCATGTTAAGCGAAGATTCCCCGGACCCAAAATCATCCATGTTTACCCGGAACCCCTCCCCCCGCAGAAGTTCCGTCAGCTGTATGAGCATCTTGTCGCTTGCCCCTGCAAACCGCTCGACTATCTCGAGCTCTATGCATTCAGGTGAAATGGAATACTGCCTGAATTTGTTCGTAAAGGTAGAAACGAACCTTGCCGGGTTCTGGTGCAGCCTGGAGACGTTAACGCTTATCGGCACGACCGGCCTTCCCTGCCTGACCTGCTCCTGCTGGTATTCAAAGACCTTCTGGTATACAAAGAAGTCAAGTTTCGAAACATACCCGTTCTGCTCAAAGACCGGTATGAACAGGGATGGGCTTACAAATCCATGAACGCTGCTGTTCCACCTGACAAGGGCCTCTGCCCCCTTGACCTTTCCGTCCGCAAGGCTTATCTTGGGCTGGAAAACCACAAAGAATTCGTTTCGCTCAAAGGCCTCTTCTATGCTCCTCTCTATGTCCAGAACAATCTCGCGCCTCTTCTTTATCTGCTCGTCGAACACCGTAAAATTGGAATAGAATCCCGTCCCGCTTACCTTGCGTGCATAGTTGGCCCTGCTGAGAAGCTCCCCCGCCGTGTCCGCATCCTTTCCGCTGAATGCACACCCTCCACGTATCACCCCAGGAAAGCCCCCGCCGGATAGGGCTGCCTGAACCGCCCTCATCAGGTGCTGCATGTGCCTGGAATCCTCCGCCATGTTGTCCCCGGCCCCATGCATGATGTAGAAGCTGTCTGCAAAGCCCCTTGCAAGAACGGCCCCGTTCCCCCTGTTCAGCCTCTGAAGCTCCCTTGCAATGCACACAAGCACCCTGTCACCGTACTCGCTGGAATTCGTCTGGTTTATCATGGAGAAATTCCTTATGTTCAGTTCCGCAACGACGTACCTTTTTCCTGGGTTCAGTACGAGCGCCTTGTTCGCCACGTGCAGGAATCCGTCGTTGTTCAAAAGCCCGGTCAGCCTGTCCTCGTAACTGCTGTGCCTTATCCTCCTGTCCCTGAGCACCAGCCAGACCATTATCATAGCAAAAATCCCGGCACATATGGAAATCATTATCTTCAGGAGCCTGAGCTTGAACCTCACCCTGGCAGGCCTGACCTTCTCGTAAAGCCCCCTGCTGTTCATCAGCTCCGAATAGTAGAAATGCGGCAACTGGTACATGGTCTTGTCTATGATGGAGGCCACTATGGCGGAGGCATCCCTTTCCCCGTCGGTGACCCTCACCCCCAGGCATACCGGTACCGAAAAAAGGTTGTCCCCCTGCCCCTTCAGCCCCGGATAGTTGTTTATGTCGTTCATGCGCTGCAGGAAATAGTCATCGACAAGGGCCGCGTCAAATTCCCCCCGCTGAGTCATCTCAAGGCACTTGTCCACGCTCTCGAGCACCTTGCAGTCAAACGGAATGCATATGTCCCTAAAGAAGGGAAGGAGCTTAACTATGTCCCCCGTAACCGCAAAGCGGGGCCTACCCCCGGATTCATGCCCCTCCCCTCCCCGCATCAGAGACTCCCAGGAAAGCCCCCTTGTGCACAGAAGCCTTACGCTCATAACCCTGACCGGGTTCGTGAACACAAGCCCCCTGTGGATTGACTCCCTGCTCCTGACAGTCATGAAGATACCCTCTCCGCCGTAGCCTCCCTCACCGCCATCCGCAGTCCCGAACGAAAACTCCAGCCCCGAATAGTCAGCCACCTTGCCCCAGAATTCCCTGCTCACATCCTCCAGGGCACCAATTCCCTCCGAATCATCTATAATGGTAACAGTTTGTCTTTTTAGGATGAATTCCCTTTCCGCCTCCGTAAAATTATCGTAGCTGTAGGTCGGAACCCCGTAAATCCTGGAGAATACGTCGTAGCGGAAGAAATAGTTTTCCCTGAGCAGCGTGTTCAGCGCGGCATCCATTTCCGCCTTGAGGGCCGCGTCCACGCATGCAAAGTATACCTGGTAGCAGGCCAGGTTGTAGACGGACTTTTCCCTGCTCTCGACTACCGGCCTGGAGCAGTTTGCAACCCTCAGGTCAATCTCGCCGGACTTCATGAGGCCCACCATGTCGGTTCCATAGGGATATGCCTTCTTCCTCAGCCTTACCGAATGCTCCCTTTCAAATGCCTCCAGGTACTTTCCCTGCATGGGGTCTTCCGCCATGTAGCCTACGGTGATACCATCAAGAGCCCCCAAGTTCCCGCTGCTGAACCTTGGGTCCCCCTCGAGCGCAAAAAGCTCCACATACTCGTTCCCCATCGGCACGGAGCTGAACAGGGTGCCTTTCCTTTCCCTCTCCGCCGTGCGCGTAACGTCAAAGGCGAAGTCTATCACCCCGGAATGCAGGGCCGCGTCATAGGACATTTCCTTTACTGGCACCCACTCAAATTCCCATCCGGCAACCTTTCCAAGTCCGTCAAGGTACTGCTCAAGGAACAGCCCGCTCTGAAGGCCGAACCGGTAGGGACTGTAGCGCTCAGGGTCTGGCTCGGGAATGCGCACCACCCTACCCCACGCCGCCACCGGCAGCAGGCACACGAGAATCAGAAATTTCTTCACTTTTTCAACAGGCACCATGCCCTAATTATAGCACACCTGGTTAAAAATACAAATTATTTTATGGACGCAAGCATCCCCTGCATTCCCCGGGTTTCCCTGCTAAAACCGGCCCCGGTTCCTTTCAAATCCCGGCTTTCCAGGGTTCCGGGGGACCCCCTACCCCCTCCATTGCTCCACTCCGTTCCGCAACCCGCCTTCGGCGGGCCCTTCCAATCCGGCGTAGGCTCCTCCCCTTCCCCTCCTGAAAAGAATTGGTAACAGTTTGTCCGGCATCCATAAAGTAACAGTTTATATTTTCCCTTTTACCAAGTCCGGCATTCCAACGCATCCCTCCCGCGCGAATCATGCCCCTGGGTTTCTTTTTATATGCATATATAATAGAAGAAAACAATACAAACTGTTACTTTTTTTCTTTATGCATTCCCTTCTCGTTTAGTAACAGTTTGTCCTGCATTGCTCCTTTCAAAATAGTAACACTTTCCCATCCCTTTTCCACAACAACCTGTGGATTTTCTCCCGCCATGGGTAACAGTTTTCCTTTTCCCTCCTTCTCTGCATCTTATTGTACTGCAAGGTTTTGCATCCTTTTCCCGAAATCCGGTCACACTTTTCCCTGAGATGGTCACACTTTTTCATTTTTCTTCTATTATATACAATTAGTTTTACAATATATTTGCAATTAGTAATAGTCTTTGTGGAAATGTGCATATCTCCCTATAAACTGTTACTATTCACGTCCTGAATACATATTGTCCTGTGCAAGAACTACAAGTCCCGTCTATGATTTCATAGAATATAAAAGTTTTTCCTGGTGATCCAGCTTTATAGATTTACAAGAGAAAAGTAAAATGCAAATAATTGTAGCAACTTTTTAAGACTGTTTTATTATATAATAAGATATGTTTAAGCTTTTTTCTGCCCCGATTTTTCTACCTGTTTCATTCTACTACAGGAAATACTTTCATACAAGCTATTACGTTTTCATTTGAATTCACAAGCCCCTATCCTGCGCATGCTCTGGAAAAAGTTTGTTCAACAAACTTTACTGACTCTGATACTGAAACAACTGCCTTCTCTACACTGTCCCCCAGGAATTTGACATATTCAATAAACATGTTATGGAGTTGTACTTGCTCATCGGAGCATCTTGTTTTAAACTCTATTGCCCAATGATAAAAGTCATGCCGAGCTCATAAGTTTGTTAAACAAACTTTTCTTCGCATCCATTTGAAACTGGCGATTATTGACATCAGTAAAAAAAATCCTGTCCAATCAGAATGTTTCTACCTCAATTTATTTATAAGCAGGGACTTCACCTATGTATTTACTCATGCAAAAATCTAACCGAGATTACTTGCTGTACGGCTCATTTTACCCAGCGCTGGACCTTGTTGAAATTTGTCGTTTTCATGTATGCCATGCTTTTCAGAACATGCATGGCATATTTCCGGTTGTTGCCTACCGTCGCACAGTATTCGTCTAGAATCTTCGTTTTTTCTTTTTTTCCTTGCGAGAAAATACCGTTTTGCAGTTTCATTCGTCAGTTTCTGTCGTGTCTTCTATTTTGGGTTAGATTTTACTTGATTCAATGCGGCCTATTTACAATTCTTTTCTGTTTCAGGTTTCCGAAAGAATCACACAGCCATTTTTATCTTTCTGCATATGCAAGGCATAATAGAACCGGCTTCTTGCAATTCATTGAGTAAAGTTTGGCAGCCAAACTTTTACAATGAGAGTTCAACTTGAAGGACAGGTCTGTCATCAATAAGAATTAATCTAAATTCTCAACCTTTTCTTTTTTTGTTTCACGAAAGGCTTCTATAGTCATATGCGGTGGTATCCTGTTTTTAGTTATATACTGATTTCCTGTAATTTGGGCAATAGAATCAACCGCATCGGAAATGATTTTGTTTGTTTTCGGAGCAAAGTGAAGGGAAATAAAATAAGTTGTGTTGGCTGGATTATGACTCATATCTTTTTATGATAGGCCTTCATTTTGCTACAAAATCTATTTGTAGTAAAATGCCCATCTCCTTTTTGTTGTCGCGTTAAATAAAAGCTGTACGATGCATGTCCTCTAAGATTTTATTCATGCGGAGATTGTGCGTTCGGGTCGTTGATAATTCCGAATGTGGAAGGATTTTTGATGGAATACTGACAGTGGTGATGTGCGGTGTAAGTGCCGGAGAAAACACGATAAGGCGGACGCTCGGAATGATTGATCCGAAAATTTTCCAGCGGCTGTTCATAAAAGGGATTGAAAAAAAATAGAGCTTGGGATCGTACTTGGACAGAAAGAAATCTGCAAAAAATTCACGAAGAAAAAGTGCAGTTAAGTCCTCGCCGTCAAGAACAACTGCAAGACGATGTTCGGGAAAATAAAGGAAGTCTTTTCAGGTGAATTGATAAAAAGCTGCCATATTTTTGAAACTAATGACAAGGGACACGGCAGAATCGAAAAAGAATCTATTACCCTGACACGGAGTAAGCTGGTTTTCAGAATTGAAGGAATGGGAGCCCCTCAAGGCATTTTGCAGGGGCGAAGAAAGTGTCGAATCAAGATATTTCATCTGCTCAATTGCTGATGCCATGGATTTCGCGCAAGCCGTCAGAAGCCACAGGTCGATTGAGAACAACCTCTATTGGTGCCTCGGCGTGATTTTCAAGGAAGACGAAAGCCCAATCCTTGAAAAGAATGCTGCAGAGAACATTGCAATCATAAGGTGCATTATTTACAACAGAATTAAAATGCAGTTAAAACAAAAAGAACAAATCTGTTTTGGCAAGCGTTCCTGCATCACATCTGTCCAAGATAGAATAGGTACTGTTTAAAGTCTGTAATTCGTGGTATAATTAAGCTACAAAATATCATCTCGGGGTTTTGAAGGATGTAAAGAGGTCCTCCATATCCTATGCGAACAGCACAAGAAATCCTGAGGTTTTTGAGAGGCTGTTGAATCGACGAGAAGACAGGAAAGTCCATCGTGATTTTGACTAATGATTTTTCCGTCAGCTCGGAATAAATCGCAAAGATGTATAGGGCACGATGGAACATAGAGATTTTCTTCAAGACCCTCAAGCAAAACCTTGAGATAGAAAAGTTTTTCGGTGAGTCAGAGAATGCAGTAAAGACGCAAATCTGGATAGCCCAGATTGTCTATCTGCTGTACTTGAGGCTGCGCAATTGACTGCGTTCTCCAGCAAGAATTTTTCAAGTTTTGTCTGTGAATTGTGCGTTTGCATTTTTGACCGCAGGAATCTTTTCGGGTGGTTTTCGGGCTCTCCTCCTGATGAAAAACCTAAGCTTTCCTTAGATTGTATTCAGTGGGAATTAGGACTATGAAATTATATTGGACAGATGTGTTCCTGCATGTATGATGATTACAGGTTAAAAATCATGTTCTCTCATGCGTAAGCCGTGGACAGTTGCTAGCATTGTTCCGAGACCTCAATTCGAAAAACTCATAAAAATTAAACAGGCAGACAAACACTGCAAGGACTTCAATGCATGGCAGCAGTTTGTGACCATAAGCTATGCCAAGGAGCTTGAGAATAATACGCTCAAAGATAACATCCAGTATAAAGGCACAGAGGGTCATAAAACCAATTCAAAACCCATGCCCATTGACTAGACGATTCTGTTTACCGGATTAGAGTCGGGCAGAAAATGTCCGTTATCGCTTAGAATCGTAAAGTCCATAGATGAAAAGACCGGAAATAAAATTACAATTCGACTCTATGAAAATCTTTCTGTAAATTTCTAAAAAGTAGGAACTGTGGTAAAATAAACACAGGAGCCTACTTATGGCAAAAGAAAAACACCACCACACAAAGTCGTAATGACTGAAGGAAAAAGAGCGATAGTCAGGGGCCTTCTTGCCGAATACGACATCAAAGACGCCCATGACATTCAGGAAGCACTGAAAGATCTTCTCGGCAGTACAATCAAAGAAATGATGGAAGCCGAAATGGAAGGCCATCTGGGGTATGAAAAATCAGAGCGCTCTGACAATGATGATTACCGGAACGGATACAAATCAAAGACAGTAAAATCAAGCATCGGTGAAGTTGAGCTTGAAGTTCCTCAGGGCCGAAAGTCAACATTCGAGCCTCAGGTCGTAAAGAAAGGCCAGAAAGACATTTCAGACATCGACCACAAAATTATTTCCATGTATGCCAAGGGCATGACGACCCGTCAGATTTCCGACACTATCGAAGACATCTACGGTTTTGACGTTTCAGAAGGCTTTGTTTCCGACGTCACAGATACACGGCACTAGCAGGCGTTGTGCCGTGCTTCCGCAGATTGAAGAATGGCAGAACCGGCCGCTTGACGACGTTTATCCGGTCATTTACATCGACGCCATTCACTATTCCGTCAGGGACAACGGAGTCATTGTCAAAAAAGCCGCTTATGTAATCCTTGGGCTTACCTGTGACGGACGCAAGGAAGTGCTGTCGCTTGCCATAGGCGAAAATGAGAGCGCCAAGTTCTGGCTGAACGCCCTGAACGAGCTTAAGAACCGCGGAGTGAAGGATGTTATGATTATATGCGCTGACGGCCTAACAGGCATCAAAGAGGCCATATCCGCGGCCTTCCCGAAAACTGATTGCCAGCGCTGTATGGCCCGCAACACTCTGAAATACGTAGCCTCAAAAGACATGAAATCTTTCGCCGCCGACCTGAGGACAATTTACAATGCCACTTCTGAAGATGAAGGACAGAAAGCCCGCGCCCGCGTTGTTGAAAAATGGACGGCTAAATATCCGAACTCCATGAAGCGTTGGATTGAAAACTGGGATGTTGTTGTTCCGATTTTCAAGTTCTCAAAAGATGTAAGAAAAGTCATCTACACCACAAACGCGATTGAAAGCCTGAATTCCAGTTACCGGAAACTCAACCGCCAGGCTTACGGCGAAATGTGCATAATGTACGAAGGCCGCCTGCCAGACTAATTTAAAAAAAGACAACTTCCTGTTGGGGAAGCTGTCTTTAGTCTTTGACTCTTGATAAAAAGTCAGCAATAATTTATATTCAGAAAAAAAACAGCAGTTGACAGCTGCTTGCGGAACACGCCCGCATTAAAACTTTTTACCGCCGCCTACTGAATTTACAGAAAGGACTTCACAGTCTCTTACAATTCTTACAAATATTTTCAACCGTTCGGCAGGCTTTGTCGCAAAGCCCCAGATTTAGATTGCACTTATTGTTTATCTCCTCTACAGGAAGCCCTCCTTGCATTGAACTAATCCGTCATCCCTCTGATGCGTAAGTTCAAGGTCGTCTTTTTCCGAATATGCCGTGTCTCCGGGGGCATCGCGATATGAGGATTTATTCCCGGGAAATATTTGTATGAGAGGTCGTACATGCATCGCTCCACTGGATCTGCTCTGGAAGGGGGCTCACGTATTTCAGCAGAAGGCACTTGAACATCCTTACGGGGGCTTCCGCCGACCTGCAATTGTTCATATCGCTTTAGATTGTTTGCAAGGAGAGTTATGGCTATAAAACTATCTTGGACAGATGTGATAAAGGCAAAATTCTTTCAGAGAAGGAAATCTGTTTTCAGTGCAATCTGAATAAAGATGTAAGCTCAAAAAGTCATGTTAAAAACCGGAGCCTAATCCACCATAAGAATAAGGTAGGGGAGGCTGAAGTACTTTGGAAGAAGAGAAAATTTATATTGTAGCATAGAAAATTTGGAATAAGTAGCAGAAATACTCCAGAAATAGCTCGTTTTTAATTGCATACTTTTTAAACTATATGTATAATAAGGCTATGGGGAATTCAAGGGATGAAAAATAATGAATTTAAAACAATCTGTGTATTTATGCAGAAGGGCGGTGTAGGTAAGACCACTTTGACCACTATGATATCTTATGAGCTTGCAAAATTTGGAAAGGTTCTGGTGGTTGATGCAGATCAGCAGGGAAATTTTACGTATTTGTATGATCCTGAGAGCGAAAAGGTCTCTTCAAAAAAATGTTTTTTGTCTGTATTAAAAGAAGAAACTTCTTTGGCAGATGGACTAATAGAGTGTCGCCCTGAGTCAGAAAATTTTTTTGGTCTTTACATGCTCGGGACAAAGAAAAATGACAATGACCTTAGGTCGTATATGGAAAGTGGGTTTCGAGATGATCCTCAGGCTATAAGGACAATAATAAGAGATGCAAGGGACTTGAATTTTAATTATGTGCTGTTTGACTTGCCCCCATCTTTTGGCTTTTATGAAAAAATAATTTTGTCAAATGCAAACAATATATTGCCGATAATTGAGCCAGAGGATTTTGCTGTAGAGAGTTTGACAAATTTCAACTCTCAGATAAAGAAACTGAATGTTCAGTACGATGCAAAGATTACTCCGTGTAAATACTTAATAATAAACAAGGGAAACAACCAAAAACAGGTTCATAAATATTGGACGGATACTTTGAGGGATTCTTCCTATGAGGTTTTTGAATTTCACGATTCACGGGCTGTATCAGGGTCCATATCCTATCACTTGCCAATGCAGGAGTATCAGCCTGGTAATCCTTTGTGTAAAACTGTTGCCGCTTTGGCAGAGAAGATAAAATAATTTTAAGCAGGTACATTTATGGGAAAAAAACGTCCTCCACTGTCGCAAGTTCATAGGAACATGAATTTTGATATTTCTGAAGATAATGCTTTTGTTAAGAAAGAGGAAAAAATTTATTCAGAAGGCAGCTTTGTAGATTTACCGATAGATATGGTTGTGCTGGATAAAAATATTCGTGACATATACGCAGATGATTCTTTGGATGAGCTTGGTGATTCTATTTTGGAGAACGGACAAATTCAGCCGATAGTTGTCTATCCTAAAGATGGAAAATATGTTGTAAAAGTAGGGCACAGGCGTTATAAGGCCTGTCTCTTGCGGGACATCCCTACAATCAAATGTATAATTCAAGATGATTTTGAGGATGAAAAGCAGAGGATTATAACGCAGGCAATAGAAAATGAGCAGCGCTTGAATTTGTCGTCTAGGGAAAGGGAGTCATATATTGCTCGCCTGATTGAACTTGGTCTTTCCCAGGTTGAAATAGCAAGGGTCCTGCACAAAACAAAAGGGTGGGTGAGTGAGGCGCTTACTTCATATAAGCTTGTTTCTGAAA